>Ga0302286_10001680_pt1 | contig 16121 bp, 13 predicted proteins | sample III_Fen_E2_3_FD_198765 | JGI IMG/M metagenome (GOLD analysis project Ga0302286, IMG submission 198765) | Peat permafrost microbial communities from Stordalen Mire near Abisko, Sweden - III_Fen_E2_3 | ecosystem: Environmental > Terrestrial > Soil > Wetlands > Permafrost | place: Sweden: Abisko...
TTTCAGGTATTTGCTTCTGGCGGAGCATAAACGATAATTTCACCTTCCCCCATTTATTAAACCTCAGTTTATCATTGACATAGAAACGAACAAACCGTTCCTCGTCTAGAAAGTGTTCTTTAACCAGGTAATCAACTGCTTCGGCAATCTCGTCTTCAGAAAGTTCCCACTGCCTGAGCTTTGTAACAATATCGAAACGACAGCGCTCCGACTGGCTGCACATAGCCATTGCTTTTGTAAGTGCCTGACGATAGTTAAGATCACCTGTCATCCTGAATATTCAATTATTTAGAACAAAGATAATTGTTCTTTTAGTGCTATACTATTCAGAAGTAAATTTCAACTTACAATTTCTTCAGTAACTGCGGGTACAGCTCATCCCTTACCCATATAAACCCAGGCTCAAATTTAAGAATTTCCTCATACATCAATTTCGCATTTGACAAATCATTTATTGATTCATAAGCCTTTGCGATGGTTGTAAGCAAACTCAGGTAATTCCAGTCGCCGCGAATTTCGTCCTTATTCTTTTCCATCATCGTTTTGGCTTTCAAATAATAAGAAATCGCTTCAGCTTTCGAGCCACCCATTATAGAAGGCGAATGAAATTTTACATTCCCTAACTGAATATATCCAAAGGGTTGATTTGGAGCTAGCTGAATAGCCTGATTGGCACACGATGAACTTTTCGGCCCGAGGAAGGGTGCCGAGAATTTACTGATGGCAATATGGTAACCATAAAAAGCAGCTTTGTAAACGAAGATCATTGCGCGTTCAAACTTTTTTGCTTCGAGCAATTTCACATTCTCCTCTGCAAGTTTCAGATATACAAGCGCTTCATCCTTCCGATTGTTTGTCAGGCACCAGCCGATGTAGCCATACTGGTAATTCACAAGCTCAAGCAACAACTCGTCGCTCTTTTCCGGTTGGCTCTTTAGTTGATCAATAATGTATTTCCAGACTGGCATCCGGTTATTCAAATAGCAATGACAAATATCTTCCTTCGTTGTTGCCTTAAGGGATATCGCAAAGAATGCCAATAAAATAATTATTAGTCTGAATTTCAACCGGATTAAATTTAAGTTAACAACTTAAAAACCTAATCAATTTTAGTATTATTTAGCTTAACAGGTTGTTTTTCGAAATTGACTCTTGTAATCCTGTTCTTAATTTTCTGATCAATTACAATTGGAACTTTTTCCTCAATTACATTTGAAGAATCAAGTCCAAGGGCTTTCACATCATTGATACTCATACGGCGGACAAAATTATGAAGCGTCATTATAAAAATCTTGAGAGGAGGCAATTTATAATCACTAATCAGAATCCGATCAAGATTAACATAAAGGAAATCGGCAGGTATCGAATGTGATTTGAGCGATTCGTACTGACTGACCATACTAATTTCGCCGCTCCTCACCATATCATCGATCACCTCTCTGAAATACAGATTTATTTTGCGCTCAATTTTGAAACCCAATCTAAAATCAACTTTGATCAGTACACCTGGAATCATATGATGTACAACATATTCGAACGTATTAGGAGTTTCGAGACTGTCGATATGAAGAAACCAATAGGTCGAAGCTCTTTTAGGATGTTTATTAAATATTGAATACATTATTTTCGACTCAATCTGGTCAACACGATTAGCTTTGGTAATGTAAACAAGGTTTGTCGCTATCTTTGGAACAGAAGTATCAGCACTAAGCTCTTTGAAAATGTCAGGATCCTTTTTAAAGTTCACAAAGCTGATATACTGGTTCTTGATTTTTCGGCCAAAATACCATCCGTACATGATTGTAAAGAAAACCAATGCCAAAGCAATCGTTAACCACCCGCCATTTGAAAATTTATGAAGGTTGGCATATAAAAATGTACCTTCAATTGTCAGAAACACCGAGAGTAAAAGGACAATAAAAACAGGATTGACCCGTCGCAATCTAAGGTGAAACGACAATAGTAGTGTGGTCATAATCATCGTGATCGTAATTGAAAGGCCATAAGCGGCTTCCATCCTGGATGATTCTCCAAAATAGATCACTACAAATGTGCAGGCAATCCAAAGAAACCAATTCACAAATGGAATATAGACCTGCCCTTTAATATCAGTAGGGTAGGAAATTCTGACTTTGGGCCAGATATTCAGCGAAACTGCCTCACTGATAATCGTATATGAACCACTAATTAATGCCTGACTGGCAATGACCGAAGCTGCTGTCGCAATTATGACGCCGGGAAGTAGGAACCAGGGAGGCATAATAGCATAGAATGGATTGGTACTGGTCATTGCATCGAGGTGATGAATCAAATAAGCACCTTGTCCGAAATAGTTGACAAGTAAGGCTGTTTTTACAAACATCCATGAAATTCGGATATTATTGATACCACAGTGTCCAAGATCAGAATACAACGCCTCCGCTCCGGTAGTAGCCAGAAATACAGCACCAAGAAGCACTACTGCATTAGGGAACACTCTTATAAATTTGATGGCATACATTGGGTTAACAGCAGCCAGAATGCTCGGATCGTTGATCAAAAAACTCAATCCCAGTATAAAAAGCATTGAGAACCAGATGAGCATCACAGGGCCAAATGCTTTTCCCATAAATCCGGTTCCGAATTGCTGGAAAAAGAACAGTGCCGATAAGATGGTGATCACAACGGGAACAACCGGAATATTCGGGTGAATCAATCCCAAACCCTCAACAGCTGATGTAACTGTGATCGCAGGAGTGATAACACCATCGGCTAATAATGCACTACCACCAATCATTGTAAATATGGCAACCCAATTGTTCTTACGCCTGATTAAGGCAAAGAGGGCAAAAATACCACCTTCACCGTGGTTGTCAGCCCGAAGGGTAATCACTACATATTTAATGGTCGTTTGTAAGGTTAGCGTCCAGAATACGCAGGATAAGGCTCCATAAATTAAAAATTCGTTATACTCGGTAGATGCATTGATAATTGCTTTAATCGTATAAAGAGGACTTGTTCCCAGATCACCAAATACAATACCAAGCGTAATAATTAAACCCGCAGCGGTAACCTTACCTATTCCGGTATGTTGTTTATTCATAAAGACTAACCAATTTATCCATCAACATTTTTTCAAGAAAACTGGGGCAAATGTAATCACCAATTCGAATATTTATTCTATCCATTTGTAAATAGATCTGTAAAAAATTAAATGTTGCAGTACCAAAGATGCTATAACACTACATATCAAATACATATAAATATAACATCCAATATTAAATAATTAATAAATGTTAAAAATTAATGATTCTTTTAAAACACACATAAATCTATTTTTTCATTTCAACCCCATTTTTTGCGTTCAATAATTCGATATTTATATATTTTTTAAAGCTTCACCCCCTAAATAAATTACCATTTAAGAAATATATGCGTTTTGTAGTTTAGTCACCAACAAAAAGCATTTTATTCATAATTGTGTTCAGATTACATTTTATTTCAAAATCTCAATCCGGAAATACAACAATTTTTCTGTTCAAAACAAAAGAGGATGCCTTAATGAATAAGACACCCTCCTCTTATGAAGATTAATTCAATTTATTTGATTATTTCGCAGCCGCCCAGGTAAGGAATTAAAACTTTCGGTACCAGGATTCCATCAGGAGTCTGATAATTTTCGAGAATGGCAGCAACAATTCGCGGCAGCGCCAGTGCACTTCCGTTGAGGGTATGAGCTATTTGTGGTTTGGCACGACCTTCCTCTCGGAAGCGCAATTTTAATCGGGTGGCCTGAAAAGTCTCAAAATTAGAAACCGACGAAACTTCGAGCCATCGCTCCTGCGCTGCCGACCACACTTCAAAATCGTAGGTTAAAGCAGAGGTAAAACTGATATCGCCGCCACAAAGGCGCAGAATACGATAAGGCAACCCAAGCTTTTCAACAAGTGATCGCACGTATGTGACCATCTCATTTAATGAGTCGTACGATTTATCCGGATGGGCTATCTGAACAACCTCAACTTTGTCGAACTGATGTAAACGGTTCAACCCGCGCACATCCTTGCCGTATGAACCAGCCTCCCTGCGAAAGCAGGCAGAATAGGCGGTGGTCTTGATTGGCAAATCCTTCGCCTCAACAATTACATCACGAAAAATATTGGTGACCGGCACTTCTGCTGTGGGAATCAAATAAAGATTATCAACGCTATCGTGATACATTTGACCTTCTTTATCAGGAAGTTGACCTGTACCAAAACCGGAAGCTTCATTTACCAAATAAGGAGGCTGAACTTCAAGATAGCCATTTTCGCGGGCCTGATCAAGAAAAAAGTTAATCAAAGCGCGCTGAATTCTGGCTCCGAAACCTTTGTAAACCGGAAATCCGGCACCCGTTATCTTAACGCCAAGCTCAAAATCAATCAAATTGTACTGGGCAGCCAATTCCCAGTGTGGTTTAGCCCCTTCGGGTAAAACGGGCATTTCACCGCCTGTTGCAACGATTTCATTATCCTCTGCACCTTTTCCAAACGGAACCAGGGGTGAAGGAATATTGGGAAGCAATACCTGAAGCTGGGCCAGTTCAGAATCAATTACATCAAACTCACCTTCAAGGTTTTTAATCTGCTCTTTAAGTTCGACTGTCTTTTCCTTTGCGGAATTTGCTTCAACGGCTTTTCCATCTTTAAATAGTTGCCCAATCAATTTTGAGAGCTGGTTCATTTCGGCTTTTTGGGTTTCAGCCAGATTTTGCACTTCATTACGTTTTTTGTACAGCGCAATAATCTTTTCAACGATAACACGTGCATCAAAACGCTTAACAGCCAGACGCTCAATCACCAACTCGGGATTCTCTTGTATAAATTTTAAATTTAACATATTTAAATCTAATATTAGACTTCAAAAATACAAATAAAAAATCTCCTGTTCCATTACCGAAGTAACAAAACAGGAGATGAATATCATTTTCTTAAATCCGGATTTACTCTACAGATTTGAAAGGGAGAACAGAAATGTATGATTTATCATTTCTCTTCTTCTGGAATTCAACGGTACCATCGATCAATGCAAAAAGCGTATGATCTCTGCCCATTCCAACATTTACCCCGGGATGATGAGAAGTTCCGCGCTGGCGAATAAGAATATTACCAGCAGTAGCAGCTTGTCCACCATAAATCTTTACGCCCAGGCGTTTGCTTTCCGATTCGCGGCCATTCTTCGAACTACCCGCTCCTTTTTTATGTGCCATGGAAAATCTTTTTTAAAATTTACGCTAAAATTTCAGTAATTTGAATCTGTGAGAAGAATTGACGGTGACCGTTTTTCTTCTTGTAACCTTTACGGCGTTTCTTTTTGAAGACGATCACTTTGTCGCCCTTCAGATGCTTCAGTACTGTTGCGGTAACTTTCGCACCTTCAACAACTGGAGTTCCAATGCTGATAACACCATCATTGTCAATCAGTAAAACCTTCTCAAACGTCACATCAGCTCCCTCATCCTGTGGAAGGCGGTGAACGTAAACCTTTCTTTCTTTCTCAACCTTAAACTGTTGTCCTGCGATTTCTACAATTGCGTACATTATTACAATTTATTTTATTTGGGTCCGGAAGGCGGGAAACCTACATTTCCTCTTTTTAGAGCCTGCCTGAACAATTGGAGTGCAAAAGTAAACAATCCTATCTATTCTACCAAACAGGGAACAGAAATATTTAAAGAAAAGCCAGAAAACAATTGAGATAAAGGAACAAGAGATTATTTTTTATCAAATACAAGAATAATTTTAGTTACTTCACCTCGAAAACCAGTTGATGATTGAACGATTTTCAATACTTTACCACCCTGTTGAAGGCTCCACTCTTCACTGCTTTTCAATTCAGTTAATTGTCCACCACGATTAAATTTCACGACAGAACTGATCATAAGCGAATTGGAATTATCGTTTATAGTGGCAATTGAAATTCGGGGTGAGTTATAAAATTCCGATTTCATTTCTGTACCATCGAGCAAAATTTCCTCATTTGTTATCAGATCATTGCCATACTCAGCAATCATATGCTTCTTTGCATAAAGGATGTTTTCATCCTGATCAATTTCCATTTCACCGGGAACATTCTCAGATCCACTTTGACCTAAATTACTCATTTCCTCATTAAAAACCCATTTACCTGAAAAAGTTAATTGGTATTTGGCTTTTAACGGTAATAAAGGTAGTTTGCATGCTTTACGGTAAGGTGCTATAATTTCCCAATATTTTGGATTATCAAGACTTAACATTCTTGAATCGTTTACCAGTGCCTGGTATTGTTTTTGAGATATGTTTTTCACCATTCCGGCCCAGATTACCCACGATGCCCATTTAGGTTGATTTTTAAGGACATCAATAGTCGGTGGATTGCCAACTTCGCCAAAAATAATTGGTTTTCCTTTTGCCAAAACAATTAAACTGTCGTAATAAGCCTGATTAAAATCGCTCCCGTAAACATCCAAAGAGGCAATATCGAGGAATTTGTCTCCCGGATAAAAATTCGAAAATTTCCGGATTGGCGTACCTGGCCGGTCAACATTCCAAATCCAAATCAGGTTATTTAATTTGTGATAATTTACCAAACGGTCGTATAACTGCCTGTATAAATCGATTGTACTATTTTCGCCCACACGTCCGCCCCACCAAAACCAGTCGCCATTCATTTCATGATAAGGTCTCCACAAAACCGGCACATGAGCATCCTGAAGTTTTTTCAGATAAACAGCTATCGTATCGACCTGGGCAGCCCACTTGTTATATAACCTGGATCCTGGTGTCAAAATCTGTTTGAATTGCTCATCGGGTAACCGCCCTTGTACACTGGCCAATGAATCGGGTGACACCTTGCCCTGCGGTTGGAAAGTAATTGGTTCATTGGCCGTAGGAGGAACAGCATGCCAACAAATTGTAATAATAGATCCCTTTTTGTGCTGCCTGATTGCTTCTCTTACAATATCGGGGCGTGCCAGGTATGAATCTTTATCACCCTCTTTGGCAAAACCCATATCGGAACTCCAGATTACAGGCGTCTGCCCGGCATATTTAGCTGCAAACCTGCTGTTCTGATCTTTTGTGCCTGGATAATTGTGCTGCCCTGTAAGCGTATACTTGCCTGAAATTGCATAAAACACATTGAGCAACGCCTTTGCCTCTGGTGTTGCATTTGGATTAACCGGATCGGTCGCTGATGCGTATTTAAAGGAACCAAAAACTAACATCAAAATTAATGCACCTATGAATAATAATCTGTTTTTCAACTTTTTGCGAATCATTTTATAACGATAACTGACTTTTATTTTTTATTTTGATACTCAAGTTCACCGTGCATGGCTTTTTTGAAAAACTCACCACTTCCTGTAAGTTCATAATTATCCCACGATTTCAGAATTCTTGGCCCCCACTCGGCATCAAAAACCCAGCATATCCAACTGATGCCTCTGCCTTCCATGAATTTAACAATTCTGTTGCTGTAATGGTTGGCATCAATTGTTTCACCTGATCGGAGATCAAAACCAAATTCGGTGACTACGACAGGATACTTATCAGCTGCAAAGCCAAAATTCTCTTCCCACTTTGGTTCCCACGGTTGATTGCGTTTATTTGAATAAGGGTGAGAAACATAACCGATTCCTTCTGCATTGATCGGCTCATTAATAATTGGGGTGAGGTCGTAAGCCCAATCGAAACCAGCAACCAAAGGTATTTTCTCTGTATCGTAAGCCCTGATCAGGTTAATAATGTCTTCATTGATTTTTTTCCACTCCGACCAGGTAATTGCACCTAATTCGCCTCTGTAAGTAGTTGGTTCATTAAATATTTCATAAAAAGCCACCGTATTATTCCCTTTGAAATGCTGAGCAATGGTTCTCCAGAATTGGTAAGTCTCCTGTTTTGATGTGTTATACATCGGGTTCTGGAATATTTCCATCCCGAGGTTACCAATCGAATGCCAGTCGATCAGAACATATAATCCAAGATCGGTACTCCACTCAACAGCCTGATCAAGCAATTCAATGTATTTCAAGGGTGTTCGTTCGCGCCAGGCTATCGGGTGAATCGGAATACGGACAATCAAGGCGCCCATCTCCTTCACTTTTTCAAAATGTTTTTTATTCCAATGTCCCTGTCTTTCCAATTTATCCGGGTCAGAAATTGCCATTCCCCTGAAAAGAATTGTTTCGCCTTTGGGATTCACAAACTTATTACCCTGAACTTTTATCAATGGAAGGACTTTTGCTTTTGGGTTTGGAACCGACCTTTGCCACGGTTCATCCTGGAACCAAGGTCTTGATTCCTGCGCAGCAATACCTTGTACATAGAATTCTGCAATTGTCAAAATGAATAAAAAACGAAAGAAAGTTATCATTTTCGTTGTATATTTTTTGAAATGGAGTAAAGGTCGAAGATGATTAGCTATTGCAAATTACTGCTTGTCAAAAACCATCGTTTCAGCTAAATCACCAAATGAAGAGGAGGCTTTTGAGTCGATTAACAGATTACCATTGTCCATTTTATAAACTTCGATGAGCGACATTTCACCACCGTCATTCATGGGAATCTTTGTTGTAATTGTCATCGATTTTTTATCGTCAGCGATTTTGACAACCGATTTCTTTTGGGTGTCCTGCCATCCCGGATTAATGCATTCTTTTCCGTCGAGTGTCAATTTATCCTTGGTTGTAAATTCCTGATCCTGAAAACTTGAGTGTCTTTCCAAATTAAAATCATTGTCTTTTTGCACCACAATAATCTCTTTTGGAGCCATGCTGAACTGTTCGTTCAATTTACTTTTCGATGTGTTTAATTTCCAGGTTCCTGAGAAGTCGATTACCTGAGCTGATGCAACAACTGAAATTAACAATGTACCTAATAAAAATAAAGTTTTTTTCATCACATGAAGTTTTTAAGTTAAAGGGCTAAAGTTCCTAAAAAAAATAGAATTAAACATCTCATTTGCCTAATATTTTTTATCATTTGCCTAATATTCACAAACTGTACAACAATGTCAACTTATGTTTGTACTTTCGCTCTTACAAAGCAAACCTGTTCTAATTATATTAAAATATACAAAAGCTCATTCAAACTCATAATATTTCATTTACAGACAAGCATTTCGAAATTTCAGGCAAATTCGGATGAAAATTTAGCATCAAATCAATAAAAAAATCAATTATTTACCAATGAAAAAATCAATTCTGTTTACACTCTGTTTAATTTGGTCTTGCCTGTTGGGTTCAGCCCAGACAAGCCAGGTTTTCGACAACCGTTCGGTTCCAAGTAAGATTCTGAAAAGCGACCGGAAATATGCGGTTTACCTCCCAGCCGGATACGAGACCTCACAACGAAGCTATCCGGTTCTTTATCTGCTCCACGGTGCGACAGACAATCACACAGGCTGGGTACAGTTTGGAGAGGTACAACAAATTGAAGATAAAGCTATTCAGGATGGAACAGCCACTGCCATGATCATTATAATGCCTGATGCCGATACGGGCAGGATGGGCTATTTCAATGGAATAGCAGGAGACTGGAACTACGAAGACTTTTTCTTTCAGGAGTTTATGCCCACTATTGAAAAAACTTATCGCATTAAAGCAGAAAAGCGTTACCGTGCGGTCGCCGGTTTGTCGATGGGTGGAGGTGGAACTTTTATGTATGCGTTGCATCATCCTGAATTATTTTCATCAGCCTGTCCATTAAGCGCTTACATTGGCCCGTTGAGTTTTGAAGAGGCGAAGGCTCGAACCCAAAAAAGTGATCCAACCATCACTGATGAATCGCAAATCAAGGCCTACTTTGAGAAACACAATGCACTTGAACTTGTAAATAGAATTCCTGATGATCAGAAAAAAGCGGTACGCTGGTACATTGATTGTGGTGATGATGATTTTCTCTATGAAGGAAACTGTTTGATTCATATTGCCATGCGTAAAAAAGAAATCCCTCACGAATTCAGGGTTCGGGATGGGGCACACAACTGGACCTATTGGCGTGAAGCATTACCAACAGTTCTGGGATTTGTTTCAGAGACGTTTCATCAGAAATAAAAACAATTCACTCACATTGCAAAAGAAAGGCTGTCCTCAAAAATGGGATGGCCTTTCTTTTAGCCAATTGAAATGCACTATTGTTTTTTTAATAAATCCCTAATCTCTGTCAATAATTTTTCTTCATTCGAAGGTTCTGCAGGCGCAGCAGGTGCCGGAATCTCTTTTTTATTCAATGAGTTCATCAACTTAATTATCATGAAAATTGAGAAGGCGATGATAATAAAATCAATAGTTACCTGAATAAAATTACCATAATTAATTGTAACAGCCTGCGATACAACCTTATCAGCTTGCATCTCCTTAGCTTTCAGTACGATTTTAAGACTTGTAAAATCAGTTCCACCCAGCAACACCCCGATCGGTGGCATTAATACATCTGACACAAAAGATGATACAATCTTTCCGAAAGCACCGCCAATAATCACACCGACAGCCAGATCAACTACATTTCCGCGCATAGCAAATTGCTTGAACTCAGTGAGCATTCCCATTTTGAATAAGTTTTAAAGTTTACATGACCAATATAACTATTTGACACGTAAATAAGTTCAATCACTCCAAAAATATTATGCAATGACAAAATTTCAATTTATTTCTACATATTTCGACATTACCCCCATTTGATATACCCCACTTTCAAATCATGAGCATATATTCATTCTAAATACCCATCATTAAGTATGACTATTATCATTTTTTTAATACTTTTGTGAAACTAATTAAAAAACTAAACAGAAAAATTAATGATCGACAAAGGGGTAACTACGTTTATGATTTTGGCAACCAGTCTTGTCATGCTGATGACACCTGGATTGGCTTTTTTCTATGGAGGATTAGGCAACAGAAAGAACATCCTCAACATCATGATGCAAAGCTTTGTATCATTGGGTCTTACAACTGTTTTGTGGTTTAGTTTTGGTTATTCACTTTGCTTCAGTGGGTCATTTGCCCATGGCACCGATTTCTTCGGAATCATTGGAAACTTTGACAAAGCATTTCTGCATGGAATTACACCCAAGACCATTATGCCGGGAAAAGCTTTTCCCGAATATGTTTTCTTTGCTTATCAAATGATGTTTGCCATTATTACACCTGCCTTAATAACAGGAGCTTTTATCAATCGCGTAACCTTTAAATCATATGTTATTTTCCTGGTTTTCTGGCAGATTTTAGTTTATTATCCGTTTGTTCACATGGTTTGGGGCGGTGGTATCCTTCAGGAGATGGGCGTAATCGATTTTGCAGGAGGAATTGTAGTTCACGCTACGGCAGGTTTCGCAGCGCTGGTAGCAACAATTTACGTTGGCAAAAGAAAAGGGAGTGAACACGAACCTAACAATATTCCTTTGGTTGCTATTGGAACGACATTATTGTGGTTTGGATGGTACGGATTCAATGCAGGCAGCGAACTCGATGTCAATGAAATTACTGTAGCTGCCTTTATTAACACGGATGTTTCGGCCTCGTTTGCCGCAATTACCTGGTTGATGATTGAATGGAACCGGGGGAAAAAGAAACCGACCTTAATCGGATTGATGACCGGAGCTGTTGCAGGACTTGCAACGATCACACCTGCTGCGGGCTATGTAACAGTTGGTTCTGCCGCATTAATTGGAACCATGTCAGGAATAGTTTGTTATATGGCTGTCAGTTTTAAAAACCGGATGAAATGGGACGATGCCCTTGATGTTTGGGGGGTACATGGCGTTGGCGGTGTTTTTGGTACAATTATGCTTGGATTGTTAGCAACAAAAGCGATTAATCCGGGCACACTCGACGGCCTGTTTTACGGAGGAGGACTTAAACTTATTCTAATTGAGTTAGCTGCATTGGTGATGGCTATCGTCTGGGCAAGTTCTTTTACCTGGGGAATGCTTCACGCTATCAATCGATATACTCCGGTAAAAGTGACCGATGCCATGCAAAAAGGGGGATTGGATTATCATATGCATGGAGAAGTTGCTCACGTAATATAATCAAGTGACCGGGTGACTGTTCAAAATTTGAAAAGTCACCCGGTCATTCTCAGATTCTTTTCACCTATTTATTTCAATTTCTTCAATTGGTGGGAGTTCACTAATGATGTCATTTGAGTGATCGCTATTTTATTTAGTTGCACCAAACGTTCCGATTGCGTCAGCCCTTGTCTGATGAATACAGCATTAATACTTTCCATATTTGAGAGCACCACCAACTGCTCAATGTTAGCATAATCGCGAATGTTTCCATCTTTATCAGGATTAGCATTTCTCCATTCAATGGCCGTTTTCCCGAACAAAGACACGTTAAGCATGTCGGCTTCATTTGCATAGACAAAACTGATTTGTCGTTTGGTCAACTCCGCAGGGATTAGATTTTCTTTAATGGCATCGGTATGAATGTAGTAATTAACTTTGGCTAAAGTGCGCTGGAAATTCCATTCAAGTTTAAGCCTGTCATTCTCGTCTTCCTTAAGTCGCTGGTATTCTTTGATCAGGTACATTTTAAAACCTGGACTCAACCAACTTCCGAATTCGAATGCTAAATCTTTGTGAGCATAAGTTCCACTACCGTATCTGCCCGCTTTGGCAATAATTCCAATCGCATTTGTCTTTTCAATCCACTTTTTAACCGAAAGTGTAAACCGATTGAGTCCTGCTTCATTTTTAATTACCCCGAATTCGGGGTAATTAAAATCTGGATTATTAAGTTCCTCCCATATACCAATAAATTCGATCGTATTTTTGTTTCGCAACCATTTTTCAATCAGCGCAAGCCCATCTTCAAATCCCTTAACCATATCAGTTAAAGAGATAAAGTCAGAATGTTGATGCTCAATAATGGTTATCTCTGTCCCTTTTACATTTATTGTTTTCTTTTTGTTCATTGCCAAATTGTATAAAGGTTTCGAATTACGTGAAATGAATCGACGATAAAGTTAAAATATAACTTTCACAATTCAAGATCAGAAAACAAGATATTCAAAAAGTGTTCAGCAATAAATAGGTTTCGAAACAATTTTATTTCCCAATAATTTTCTGAATCTCGTTCAGTTTATTAAGCGCCTCCATGGGGGTGAGGTTATTGACATCAAGATTTTTGATTTCGTCACGGATTTGTTTGAGCACCGGGTCATCAAGCTGGAAAAAACTCAGCTGAAAACCTTCACGCATCTCGGCAAGGTCTTTTACCCTTTTGGCCGGAAGCTCCTTTCGGTTAGTCAGTTCGAGCTGTTTCAATATTTCTCCGGCACGGTTTACCACACTTTTTGGCATACCTGCCATCTGCGCCACATGAATTCCAAAACTGTGATTACTTCCACCTGCCACCAACTTGCGAAGGAAAATCACCTTATTCCCCACCTCTTTTACAGTCACGTTGAAATTGCGCACCCTGCTAAACGACTTTTCCATCTCATTTAACTCATGATAATGGGTCGCAAACAATGTTTTAGCCCTTCCTTTAGGATGTTCGTGAATATATTCGACAATCGACCAGGCGATCGAAATGCCATCGTAAGTACTTGTTCCCCTGCCCAATTCATCAAGCAAAATCAAACTTCGGTCCGACATATTATTCAGGATGCTTGCCGCTTCATTCATCTCCACCATAAAAGTCGATTCGCCAAGTGAAATATTATCTGAAGCTCCCACTCTAGTGAAGATTTTATCGACATACCCAATTTTTGCAGCTTCCGCAGGGACGAAGGAACCCATCTGAGCCATCAGGACAATTAGAGCTGTTTGGCGTAATAGCGCCGACTTACCGGCCATATTCGGCCCGGTTATAATGATAATTTGCTGCTCCTGATTATCGAGGTAAACATCGTTGGTAATGTATTTTTCACCAATTGGCAGGGCCCGTTCAATCACAGGATGCCGTCCATCTTTAATATCAATAATTTGTGATTCATTGATTTCAGGCCGGTTATACTTATTCTGCTGTGCAATTGATGCAAAAGAAAGTAAACAATCGATCTGCGCTAAAACCGATGCATTTAGTTGAATGGCCTGAATATATTCGGTTAATGCGGATACAAGCTGACCAAACAACCGGGTTTCGATGGCGAGGATCTTCTCTTCGGCCCCCAGAATCTTCGTCTCATAATTCTTTAACTCTTCAGTGATATATCGCTCGGCACTAACAAGAGTCTGTTTACGAATCCATGTCTCGGGGACTTTATCCTTATGGACATTCCTTACTTCAATGTAATAGCCAAAAACATTGTTAAACGCAATCTTTAACGACGTAATCCCGGTTGACAGGATCTCACGTTCCTGCATTTTCTGAAGATAATCCTTACCTGAAAAAGCAAGATCACGCAACTCATCCAAATCAGCTGAAACGCCACGCGCAATGACATGTCCTTTGACAATCATCAGTGGCGGATCAGGAAAGATCTCACGTTCAATCCGATCTTTGATGGTCTGGCACAAATTAAGCTGTTCGGCCAGGCGGATCAGAACACCGTTTCCCGATGATGCACATAACGCTTTAACAGGGGCAATCGCGTTTAAGGCAACTTTAAGCTGAACCACTTCACGAGGGTTTACCCGTCCGACAGCCGCTTTCGAAATAATCCGTTCCAGATCGCCGATATGACGAAGCTGTTCCTCAATATTCCCCTTTAATTCTGCATTTTCTGTGAATTTCTGAACAACATCCAGCCTGTCGTTGATCCGCTGAATATCTTTAAGGGGGAGTGCCACCCATCGTTTTAGGAGGCGCGCACCCATTGGGGAGATCGTCTGATCAATCACCTGCACCAGTGTCTTTGCCCCTTCGTTAATCGTATGAAAGAGTTCAAGATTACGGACTGTAAAACGGTCGAGCCAAACGTACCGGTCTTCTTCTATTCGCGAAAGCCCTGAAATATGCTGGAGTTGCGAATGTTGCGTAAAATCGAGGTAATGGAGGATCGCTCCCGAAGCGATTATACCCAACTGAAGCGCCTGTACACCAAAACCTTTAAGCGAGATGGTTTCGAAATGCCGAAGCAACCGGTCATTGGCAGCATCTTCGGTATAAACCCAGTCGTCTAATTTATAGGTATAGAACTTGCTCCCAAAAAGTTCAACAAAAAGTTTCTCCTTCCCCTTTTGGAAGAGTACCTCTTTGGGCTGGAAACTGTTCAGCAATTTATCGACATACTCAAATGAACCTTCTGCGGTTAAAAATTCACCTGTCGAGATATCGAGAAAGGCAACTCCAGCCAATGTTTTTTCAATATGAACCGAGGCGAGGAAGTTATTTTCGCGATGTTCGAGTACATTGTCGTCGATTGAAACGCCCGGTGTTACGAGTTCTGTTATTCCCCTTTTGACGATATTTTTGGTCAATTTCGGATCTTCGAGCTGTTCGCAAATCGCTACCCGCTGACCGGCACGAACCAATTTGGGAAGATAGGTATCAAGGGCATGATAAGGAAAACCAGCCAATTCAACAAAACTGGCAGAACCGTTGGCGCGACGCGTGAGTGTAATTCCCAATATACCTGATGCTTTGATGGCATCCTCACCAAAGGTCTCGTAAAAATCACCAACCCGGAAAAGCAATACTGCGTCAGGATATTTATTCTTGACAGCATAATACTGCTTCATCAGTGGTGTCTCGGCGTATTTATTCGGTTGTTGTGTCAAAGCAGGAACAATAAAATTTACTCTTGCAAACAAAGATAAGAAAATCAGTTCATCATTTGAGTTTTACGAATCGAAGTTTAACGGGAAGTTTTCAACAACCATTCTCCTTCAGAGTTCAAGATTCCCGTTCTGAACATCTAAATCACACTACGCAGAAGCAATTTTCTGCTTCCCGGCACAAAAAAGCCGTTCTGATAAGCAATTTTGCTCCTTTTAGCACCAATCTTGCTATTTTGAATAGCATTTTTTCCCATCAGAACACCAATTTGCCGTTCCCTAAAGCATTTTTGCCCTTCGGAACACCAAATTTGCTACTTTGCACTGCATTTTTGCCTTTCTGAACACCAATTTGCCGTTCAGAAGGGCAATTTTCCTCCTATGAAGTGCAATTCCCAGGCTTCGGCTATCCTAATTGAGAAAATTAGGAAGTAAAAGGTTGCATTGAAGCT
>Ga0302286_10001681_pt1 | contig 16119 bp, 14 predicted proteins | sample III_Fen_E2_3_FD_198765 | JGI IMG/M metagenome (GOLD analysis project Ga0302286, IMG submission 198765) | Peat permafrost microbial communities from Stordalen Mire near Abisko, Sweden - III_Fen_E2_3 | ecosystem: Environmental > Terrestrial > Soil > Wetlands > Permafrost | place: Sweden: Abisko...
TAACAGACTCATTTTAAATGCTGATCTGCTTTTCAGTCGTTTGGATTTTTGGTTTATTTATACTGAATTCCTAATCCGGTATCATTTATGGGTAAATCGTGTATTCTCTTCTGCAATTGCGGCGCAAATATAATTCCTTCTGAAAAATCGGAACACATTAAAACATTCATTAATTCGCTGGAAGTTGACCTTTATCAACTGGATGATTTCTGCGGAATAGTGCTGAACCGGAAGGATTTTATTCGGGAAATTGATCGGAAATACGACCGAAAGGTACTGATTGCCTGTTATCCACGCGCCATCAAAAGTCTGTTGGCTCAGAATAACCTGGAGCTTTCGGGGCTTGAAGTTTTGAATTTCAGGGAACTTTCATCGAAGGATATCGAATCGAAACTCAGAAATGATTTGTTTTTTGCTGAAGGAACAGCTGTTGAAACCTCTGTTGAAAGTGGATTGGATGTTCCGGCCTGGTATCCGGTAGTTGATCAGTCACTTTGCAGCAATTGCGGAAAGTGCTTTAAATTCTGTTTGTTCGGCGTTTATTCGTTCAACGAAAAACAGTTGAAGGTTGTAAATCCGTTAGCTTGCAAGAACAATTGCCCGGCCTGCGGACGAAATTGCCCGACTTCGGCCATCATCTTTCCGCGACTGAAAGAAAGTGGCGCGTTGGCAGGCGCCGAGCCAGGAACCGGAGTTCAGTTCCAGGTATCAGCTACCGATACGAATATAATTTCGACCTTGAATCAGCGTTCGGCCATGCGAAGGAATATTTTCAGGGCCGGATTGGTGGAACAGGCCGAGGCCGAACGGCAAAAGGCGCTGGAAAATGCCCCTCCCGACCTCCCCAAAGGGGAGGAGAAGGGAAAAAGCCCCTCTAAATCTCCCCGAAAGGGAGACTTAAAAATAAGACTCTTCAATGGGTTTTCCCATATGGACAGGGGTGTTAGTGAAAGTTCAGAACATTAAAACTTCAAGATGTGAGTATAAAAGATAAATCAACGAATACCGGTTCTTTACCCCCTCTTTGGGAGGGGGCAGGGGGAGGCTCTTAATATGGGACTTTTCAAAAACATACTATTTCATACCGACCGGAAATGCCTGTACAAATTTGTTGTCAACATGGGCATCAAAGGTTCCATGTCGTTTGCCCGGTTTCAGAAACGGCAGAAGAAAGGCGACTTTTTCCCGGCATTTAATTTCATTTCGGTAACCGACGATTGCAACCTGAATTGCCAGGGTTGCTGGGTGGTTGGCAAAGAAAAGAATAGTCGTTTAAAGCCCGAACAGGTTGACCGGATCATCGACGAAACCAAAAAGGCAGGCTCGTATTTCTTCGGAATTTTGGGTGGCGAACCGTTGCTCTACAAGCCGCTTCCTGAAATATTCAAAAAACATTCCGATTGCTATTTTCAACTCTTCACCAACGGAACGCTCATTACTTCGGAAGTTGCCGAAACGCTGCGGCAGTGTGCCAATGTGACTCCGTTGATCAGTTTCGAAGGCGATGAAGAGGTTGCTGATATCCGTCGCGGCGGAAAGAACGTTTTTCAATCGGCTAATCAGGCTATCGATAATTGTGTCAATGCCGGATTGATTACCGGTGTGGCAATCAGCGTTTGCAAGTCGAACCTCGAAATGGCTATGTCGCCCGGGTTTATCAATTCGTTGATCGGCAAAGGCGTTGATTATTTGTGGTACTACATTTACCGTCCGGTTGGTCAGAAGCCTGAATATTCGCTGGCCCTGAGTTCCGATGAAATTCGTCAGCTTCGTCAGTTCATGGTTGATGCGCGGACGAAATACAGCATTGCCATTATTGATACGTATTGGGATGCCGACGGAAAAGCGATGTGTCCGGCAGCCGAAGGATTGAGCCACCATATCAATGCTTCGGGTTTTGTAGAGCCTTGTCCAATTATTCAGTTTGCCACCGACCATATCGATGAAAAACCCTTGACTGAATTGTATGCCCAGTCTGCTTTCTTAACTGATTTCAGGAATAAAATCAGGAATAAGACCCATGGGTGCGTGGTTATGGAAGACCCTCAATGGTTGGTCGATTTTGTTAAAACACACAAAGCGCTGAACACTTCAGGAAGAAGAGGCGAAGCAGAACGCCTGGCAATTGCGCCGGTAACTTGCAGCCATGGTTCGTGCGAAGTGATTCGGGAGAAAAGCTGGATTTACCGCTTTGCCAAACGAAGAGCATTTTTTGGCTTGGGAGCGTATGGATAAAGAAGTTGGGAGTGCCTAAAGTATTTAGAGTGCCTAGAGTGCCTAAAGTTGGCTCATTAAAGTTGGTAACACAAATTAATAAAAGTCCCATTGGGGCGAAATATCAATAGCCGGGGATTCTTCCAGCGTAATGTTAAGATTTTATAGATTACAATAATGAATTTATTAGAAGCGCGAAGTACTCTAGGCACTCCAAACTCTAGGCACTTCGAACTAAAAAAAAATGAAGATTAAGGAAAACATATTAGAAGTACCTGAGCAAGCGTCAATCCGCAACCTGTTGAGGAAAGCGGCCCGCGAACTGATTTCTGAAAAGGAAATTGTACCTATTGCCAGCTTTTCGCTGATCAGTCAACTGGCTGAAGAGGTGATCAGGCGGACCGGCGCTGACAGTCGTTTCCTCGAATTTGCCATGGTGCTCTGCGGAAATGAAATCTGGCGGCCCATCGTTGCTGCCACGCCTTTTAACCGTCGCCTTTTACTTCTGCCCCAATGCCTGAAGAATAACAGCAATTGCAGCGCTGTGATCGATCAGCTTGGATTGATTTGTGCCGGATGCCAGAGTTGCCAGATCGACACCATCCTGCAAAAGGCCGAATCGCTTGGCTATGCTACGCTGGTTGCCGAAGGAACTTCGGTAGCTGTCAGCCTGGTTCAGGAAGGTGAAATTGACGCGGTGATCGGCGTCAGTTGCATGTCGGTGCTTCAGAAATCGTTCGAACCGGTTTCGCGGGTCGCCGTTCCGGTGATTGGTATTCCGTTGCTGTTCGAAGGTTGTGCCGAAACCGATGTGGATGGTCTTTGGCTGAATGAGGAATTGATTGCTTTTCAGGAAAATGAGCCGTTTCGGTCTTTGTCGGTTTCAGCCTTGAAAGCAAAAGTACAATTGATCTTTACGGAAGATATTTTGACGAAAGCTTTTTGCCCGGCGAAAGACCAAACCAGCCAAATGGCCATACAATCGATGCTCAACGGCGGACAGCGGATTCGTCCTTTGTTGACGGCTTTGTCCTATTCTGCCTATTCTGCCAATGTTTCAGAAGAAATCCTTTCGGCGCTTGCCATCGTTGTGGAGTGTTTCCACAAAGCTTCGCTCATTCACGACGATGTGGAAGACAACGACGATTTTCGTTACGAAACCGAAACCATTCACAAGCTGAATGGTACTGCCGTTGCCATTAACACGGGCGATTTTTTGCTTGGAAAAGGCTACGAATTGCTGGGCAAACTACCTCTCGAACCAGTCAAACTGACGGTCTGCTATCAGCTGGTTGCCAGTGGGCACGTGGCTTTGTCGCTCGGACAGGGCGCCGATTTGCTGGCAAGTTCGCATCAAACAATTCTTCCGCTCGATCAGCAACTCGAAATCTTTGAGCGAAAAACCGGTTCTGCCATTCGGGTCGCTTTGTTGGTTGGTGCGGTTGCTGCCGACGCTCCTGAAGGCGATCGGGCGATCTTAAAAACGTTCTCTGGTTTCTTCGGAATGGCTTACCAAATCAAGGACGATCTGGACGAATTCCGCGAGGCCAACGAACATACCCAGCCAGCTGATTTTCCGCTGCTGCTTTCGCTTTTAGCCGAAAATGCGGAAGAATCGTTGCTCGAAAAACTTCGTCGGATCTATGCTGAAAACGACCGGTCAAAGATTGTTGAACTGATTTACGAAAAGGAAATCGACTCGAAGGCTGAACAGTTGCTTCGCGAATTCACCTTAAAAGCTTACCGCGAACTCGACAAACTTGAAAGCCTGAAGATGAAACTGAGTTTGTACACCGTGCTGGGAAAGATATTTTGATATTTCAAAATGGTAAGGTTATTCAAATTTCACTAGCTGATGGGTTACTATAAAAATGGTTGGATTCTATATAACTTATACTCACCCCGAAGTCCGCAGGCGGCCTTCCCCCTCTCTTTAAAAAGAGAGGGGCAAGCGCCGAAGGTGCGTGGGGTGAGTTGGTGTTAAAAATATTTATTCACACCAAACTCCATTGAACCTTGATCTTCAATCCAAATAAATGGCTCTAACCTCATTCCATATTCCTTTTTACAAACAAATGATTGCTTTCCTCCGGAATGCGCTGGATCTGCTTGATGAACAGGGTAGGGAAGAGGTGCTTCAATTTATAGCCAGTCAGCAGAACAGCGATGGTGGTTTTCGGGATCGCGGCGGACGGTCAGACCTGTATTATTCGTTGTTCGGCGGGCTTGTCCTGAAAGCGGCGGCGAAGGAAATCGGAGATCGGAGACGGGAGACCGAAGATAGAGTGCCGTTCCCTGAGCTTGTCGAAGGGACAATTTCGAAGCTAAACCAATTTATCTCCTGCCAGTCAACTTCCGAAGTACCCGGATTTATTGAAAAATGTTGCCTGGTGTTGCTTCAGAAGGAACTAAAAATAAGCCGCGCATCGCGAATCAAAGCAATCCTTTCCTTGGGAAAATCGTTCTGGAACGAGCGTCATTCCATCAATTTATCATACCGAAGTTTTGTGTTGTTCCTCACGCTGGATGCTGTTCTGCCTTACACCGGATTCCTGAAACTTGCTTCTAAACGTATGTTGAAACGAACAACGGTTGATCAGCATTCGCCTTGTTCGGAAGTTGCTGCTTGTGTATTCCTGAAAAAGAGGATGAATCAGGATTGTTCGGAAGAACAAGAACTGTTGAAATCGTTTGCTTGCGAGTCGGGCGGATTTAAAGCCTTTGCCCATCTCAACCACGCCGACATGCTTTCGACTGCCGTAGCTTTGTTTGTACTTAATTATATTGGTAGCGATTTGTGTTTGCTGAAGCCTTCATGCCTTGATTTTATTCAGCAAAACTACTCGGATGGCGCTTTTCTTTCGGGCGACAACGACCAAACTGCCGATGTGGAATATACGTTTTATGGTTTGCTGGCGCTGGGAACGCTGGCCAATTGATACGACGACTTAGGTTTATCGTATCAATCGGTATTTTTGTCTAGCCATTCTTCAATGTCTTTGTCTGCTTGCTCCCCAGTTAGAACTTGACCATTCTTAAATTGAAGTTGCCCTTCTTCAACAGCATTTAATTGTTCATCTGAAAGTTGATAGGTGCAGTTAGTTGATTCTTGATTTGCAATTTTAATCATGATATTTTGTTTTTATAAACCTACGAAATTAGTTCCAATGAATTTATTGGTTGAGTTCGTCAAAGGGGTATACGACAAAATTCACAAATGGATAATTATTAGTTATTCAGTTATCAAATGTTTTTTGAAATCCTGAAGGGATTTTATGTCAATAGCCCCGGATGGAATCCGGGGTAAAATAGCGATATTGAACAACAACCCTGTAAAGGGTTGAATGTCAAAAACGGACAAATTCAACCCTTTGCAGGGTTGCAAAACCTATCCTTCCCGTACTCCCTGAGTTTTACCCAGGGCTATTCACATTTAACCACTTTGTGGTTAAATTTTCAAAAATGGAATTTTGTCATAAACCCGTTATTTTGATGGCATTGCCATTTATTTCAGTGTACTGACATGCTTTAAAAAACACTTCAATTTCCTGAAATTTTGAAAAAAGGGAACCTGACTTCAGTTGAAGTTTCGTTCAACTGGAAAAAAGGAGCTCAACTTCGATTGAAGTTTGGTCCAACTGGAAAAAAGGAGGTCGACTTCAGTCGAAGTTTTAGTCAACTGGAAAAAAGGAGCTCAACTTCGATTGAAGTTTGGTTCAACTGGAAAAAAAGAGGGCGACTTTGATTGAAGTTTGGTCCAAATCGAAAAAAGGAGGCTGACCACACCTGTGGTTTGGTTCAAATCAGGAAAAGGAGGCTGACCACACCCGAAGTTTTGTTGAAAACGAATATCTTGCACCTTTATTCAGAAAAAATGAATTGCAACTCCGAACATCTTCAGGATAAATTTGACGAACTGACCGGCAAATTACTGACCACGCGCAATGCCGACGGTTATTGGGAAGGTCGGCTTTCGTCGAGCGCGCTGGGCGTGGCGGTGGCTGTTACGGCGCTGCATTTTTACGATGCACAAGGTAATGCTGCCGAAATTTCTTCAGGCGTGAATTGGCTGGAACAAAACAGGAATGCCGATGGCGGGTTTGGCGATTCTCCACGAAGCATCAGCAATGTCAGTACCAGTTTGCTTTGTTATTCGGCGGTGAAAGCTTGCAGCCAGGATAATCAGGGCGATTCGCTGCTCCTGAAAATTGGTGATTACCTGCGCTCGCAACACATCGATGTCAATTCTGAGAAGTTGATCCCTGCCATCCTCGATTTTTACAAAACCGACCGCACGTTTTCGGTTCCGATTCTGACGACGTGTGCACTGTGCGAGGTGCCCGGCCGCGAGGCTTTCGATTCCATTCCGCAGTTACCCTTCGAACTTTCGTTGTTGCCCCGTTCGTTTTACAGCGTTTTGAACCTGAGCGTGGTGAGTTACGCGATTCCGGCGCTGGTAGCAGTCGGCATTGCCATTTTCAGGTTTAAAAAAAGGAAGAACCCTTTGTTGCGGCTGATTCGCGAGGCTTCGGTGAAAAAATCGCTGGCTTTGCTCCGGAAAATTCAACCCGAAAGTGGCGGCTATCTCGAAGCCATTCCGCTCACAGCTTTTGTCTGCTTGTGTTTGATTGAATCGGGATACCGCGATCTGGAAGTGGTTCGTGATGGAATTGCATTTCTGAAACGAACCCAGCGCGGGGATGGAAGCTGGCCCATCGACATTAATCTTTCGACCTGGGTGAGTACATTGGCTGTGAAATCGCTTCGAAGCCGCCTTGACGATGTTCTTTCGCTGGCCGACCGGGAAAAACTTACTGCTCATTTTTTGTCGATTCAGAATAAACAAATACATCCGTTTAACGGAACTCAGCCGGGCGGTTGGGGCTGGACTTCTCACTCCGGCTCTGTTCCTGATGGCGACGATACGCCCGGAACGATTCTGGCTTTGATTGCCTTGAATCAGGATAACCCGGAGAAAATACAGAAGCCGATTGTGAATGGCTGCAACTGGTTGTTGCAATTGCAGAATAACGATGGCGGTTTTCCAACATTCTCGCGTGGCTGGGGAAAATTGCCGTTCGATCAGAGTTGTTCGGATTTAACCGGACATGCGATTCTGGCAATGGCAAAAACTGCACAGATACAACCGCTTTCCGAAATAAAAAAGTCGTTTGTCAGGGCATTGATTTACCTGGGGAAGCAACAATCGGATGCCGGATATTGGTTGCCTTTGTGGTTCGGAAATCAGCAAACCGAAGATCATTCGAATCCGGTTTATGGCACGGCGCGGGTCGTTGCGTACCTGAACGAAACGTTGAATACCTTGTTGGGAAAGGAATATGCTGTGGCTTTAAAACAAATGATTGAGATGGGTTGCCACTACCTGGTTTCGGTACAGAACGAGGATGGGAGCTGGGGCGGAGCTGCGAATATCGAGGGAAGCATCGAAGAAACGGCACTGGCTGTAACGGCACTGGTCGCGAATGGTTATCAGGAAAACGTCGCTTCAGGACTTAACTGGCTGGCCGAAAAAACAAAATCCGATGGATTGATTGCTTCACCCATCGGATTGTATTTTGCGTCGCTGTGGTACGACGAAGAGCTGTATCCGTTAACTGCTTATCTGGAATGCATTTCAGCGATTAACGATTATAGATTAGCGATTGTTGATTAACGAAGTAATACTTCTTAAATCGTTATTCGTTAATCTTCAATCTTATTTGACTACCACCGCCGGACTTACCTTTATTTCCATCAGATAACCTTTGCAAATGCCTTTTATAGTAATAGGTTTGCCGGTTTCCAAAGATTTAATTTCGGATTGATTGGCGGTTGCCCAGCTACTGTCCAGTTGACAACTGATTCCTTCCATTTCGTTTTCCAGAATGAGAAGATCGGTTCCATTCGGAAGTTTGTTTTTTGCAACGAGTTTTCCCTCGATTTCAATCGTTTTTTCGCTGTATTTCGCTGTTGCAGCATTCTCATCCTTCTGGAATTCGGCCAGGATAGCTGTTGCTTTCACCTTGTAAGCTGAATCGGTTTGATTCACATCGGCATGTGGCTTGAAAAACATTTTCAAACCAATTCCTATTCCAGCCAGAAACAGGAAAAGAATAATGAGTAAGATGGTCCTGATTTTCATGAGAATCTACTGTGCAAATGGAACATAGTTGACTTTTACGGTAACTTCCATTTCTTTGCCAATTTTGTCGCGCACGAGCGATGGAATCGTAATACCGTAATCTTCAGGAATAACTTTAAACTTAGAGCCGGCAACGAGTTTTCCATCCTGAAGGCCAAGCGTTCCGGGCACGGTGATGGTTTTATCAACGCCATGTACATTTAGCACGCCGGTAATTTTAATATTGGCAACGGGCGCTTTCAGCATGTCTTTGGTAAATCCTTCGATCTTTCCTTTGAATTTTGTCTTCGGAAACTTGGTGCTTTCCATGTAGTTTTCGTTGAAATGCTCTTCCATCAAAGCCCGTTTAAAATGAAAAGTTGTCATGATTCCCTGGAAGATAATTTCGCCATTTTCCGAATCAAGAATAGTCACAGCCTCATTGCTTTCGCCAAAGATGTCTTCCATGGGCGTGGAAGAATAAAAGGAAATGTAGGCATTTTTGGCGATAAATTTGCCTTGTCCAAACACGCCGACTGAACTTACGAGTAATAAAAACGGTATCAAAAATTGTTTTAGCATAGCTCTCTGTTTTTTGTTTAATTAAACGCGAAAACTCTCGAAATGTTGAATCCCAGGTGAATTCCTTTGTCAAACCAGTTGTCGGTCGTTTGAGGTATGAACGTGCCTTCGCGCATTCCCTGCGAATTGGTCAGCATGATTTGGAAAACATGTCCTCCGGTTTCAATGTCAATGCCCACAGATGCTGAATTGTAATATTTGGTATCTGTAAATTTGTTATTCGGATTGTATGTGTAGTAATATTCAGCATTTAGCGAAAGACGTTTTGAAAGTTTGTACCGTGCGCCAATACCCATGGCAAAAATGTCGTTCGGATCAAGTTCTGTTTTAACAAAGTTGCGGTGAATGTATGTGGGCGTTAGTTGCAACGAGAAATTCTCATTAAACTTCCTCGCGATAAGCAATTGATTGACATATGTCAGTCTCGATGAGAAATAATTGATCCTTGGTGTTGTTGTTGTCGAACTTGTCTGAATTGGTGTAGTGTCAAATTTCAGGGAGTTTAATTCTACCGAGCTTAAATAGCTCACCGAAATTGGCATCACTTTGCTTCCTGAAGATTGACGGAGCAGGCGGAATTTAGCAAACGAATCGTAGGTTTTGTTGTAACTTCCGCGGCCAACGCCAAGCATCAACCAATCTTTTATACCATATTCGAGGCTGAAATGGATGACTGACTGGTCGAGGCCGTACAAACCATAAGCACCATTGTTCAACGTACCAAACCGGTGCGAAATTCTGAAATCGAGTTGTTTTTTCTTCATTTGCTCAATCGAGTGTCCGTTGATAATCCGACTGGCTTTAAAAGTTGCCGTGGCGTAATCAATGGTGGGCTTCGTTTCTGCATTCATTAGCGCGTCAAGATCCTGACTGTATAGATTTCCTGAGAAAAATACCAGGATAAGACCTGCAAAAATCGTATATAATCTTTTCATCGTTCTTAACTTTAGTTGTTTAGAGTGCCGTTGTTGAGCCATGTCTGTAATTTGCTGATTTCGCAGTTAGTAAGTTTACCGCCACCCTGAGGCATTGCCTGATAACCGCTGGCATGTGTTATGGTTCCCATTAATTTCCCATTTTTGGCAAGTGTTGCAACATCTGCATAATTCTGAATTTTAATCCCGCCTCCCGAACTGGAAGCATTTGAGTTGGAATGGCACGAAAAGCACGATGCCTGCAAAATTGGAGTTACAGTTGTTGTAAAGGTTACATTGCTCAGATCACAGCTAGTTGAAACTTTTGGATAAAGCGCTTCTTCCGAATCGTAGTAGCAACCTGAAATGGTGGCAACAAATGCCACACATAGTATAATGATTATTCGTTTCATATTTTCTGGTTTAATTATATCCTTGTTTAATCCACAATTCAAACTGCCGCATTTCGCAGTCGGATAGTGCATAAGCCGGAGGCATGGCCGTGTAACCCGTTTCCCTTTTCACAGCTCCGATTAATTTGCCCGACTTTGCTACAGCCTGAACGTCGGCTGCGGTAAGTAATTTTATCCCTCCTGAAGGGCTGTTCGTTCCATGGCATGAAGCGCAAGAAAGATCGATGATGGACTTGATGTGGCTTGCGTATTTTATGGTAGAAGTAGTATCGCAAGGCGATGCACATTCTTCGTTTAATCCGCCACGTTTGATCCAGCTGTATATGGTGTCGATGGCTGCTTTGCTCAACGCCGAGTAGGGTTTTGGAGGCATAAAATTTTCGGAACCAGAACTTGCTGTAATTGAATTATAAAGTGCACTGTGGGTAGGATCGCCAGTTTTTATCCGAACCAATGTTTTTGAATATGAACTAAAATCAACTCCATCGTGATGTGTGATTGCGTCGTGACATCCTGTAACAGCACAACTGCTCATTAAAATTGGAGATATGTCGCGATCGTAACAAGCCCAAAGGGTTCCCGATTTGGTGGTTCCGCTTGTTGTCCCTGTTTCACTTGTTCCACAGGTTGTTTCCTGTGCTCCCTGCTCAATCCACAGGCGGATGAGTGTTCGCTTTTCTGCTGGCAATGCGTTATTGGGCGGCATTAGCTGAAATGTACTTGTGATGGCGTTGTAGGCCTTGCTCTTGTCTGCATTGCCCGGATTAATGGCTTTCATAATTCCAGCGTAATTACTGAAATCTAGACCTGCCTCATTACGCGATGTGCCATGACAGGAGGCACAACTGTTCTGAAAAATGGGAAGAATTTCAGACTGAAAGCAAACCGTTGGAAATTGATCGGCTGGTGTTCCTTCGTGCTTGCATGAGTTGACAAGTAAGAATAATGGCAAAAGGATAAATCCTAATAATGCCGATAAAAAACTTAATCGTTTTAAATTCATACTTAAAGTATTTGGGTAGATACTAATTCAAAGGTTTTGTCCCTTGGTTATTTCAACGTTTAAACAGAGTATAAATCTTATTGTTTTACGCTTGAATCGTAAAGCTATTGATTTAACATTTTTTATGGGAATATTCCTTTTGTTATAGAGGTGTTGGCTAGTAGAATGGCATCATTTTAATCACTTCACCCTCTGTTGTGAGGTATTCCTTCATTAGGTTGGCCGTCAGACATGAATGAACCGGAATTATTTCGATTAGTTTTCCAGGTTTGAAATAGTTCCAATCGCGGGGAGATATTTTTAAAATTCCATGTTCCTGTGAAAGTGAGTGAAGATAGCTTCTCTCATCCAGAAGTATTTTCTCGTCGTTTTCGCTAACAATTATCCGCCCGAAAAGCGGCTTTCCATCGATGTTAATAATTGAATCTTTGGCAAAATGAATTGCTCCACCGTAAATAACCACTTCGTTTCGCGACGGGTGTACCGCTACAACAGGGCAAACCATTCGGACTGCAATGTCGGACAGTTTGCAAACGCCAAGCTTGAATTGCATCAAATCGTAAAACACAAAATTTCCCGGACGGATTTCATCCACGCCGTCAAAATTATCGCAAAGGGTACACGAAGGCGTATCACCCAACGAAACCATTAATTCGGGCCATTCGTTTTGGTACCGAGCTTTCAGCGCTTTCATTTTCAGTAAAGCGTTAAAATGGCGGCTAAAAATGTCGTGTGTCGAATTGGCCTGATAAGTATGGCCGGTATGTGATAAAAATCCTTTGAACTGAAGCAGCGGCGACTTTTGAATCATTTCAAGCAACTGGTCAATCAGTTGAACCTGGTCGGCTTCAATGCCGGTGCGGTTATAGCCGGTGTCGATTTTAATAAAAACCCCGGTATGCCAGGTTATTTGTTCCTGAAGCGCTTCAAGTCCTTCCTCGTTTTCAATAAGTACGTTTAGATTAATCAGGCTCGCAAGTTCGTTAATTTCAGGAATTTCAGGAATATTAACTGAAAAGGCAATCGTAATATCATCCCAACCCTGATCCGCAAAATAATTGGCCATCGTAACTGACGATACAGTTATGGCCTTAACTCCTGCTTCTTTAAACCACTTGCCAATTTCGGCCGATTGATGTGTTTTAAAATGAGGCCTGAAATTCAAATGTAAATCGTTGGCTTTACGAACCATCTTGTCAATGTTTCGCAGTGCAATGTCCTTATCAAGTAGCAAGGTTGGTTTGGTGATTTCCATTTCAGAATATTAACCACGATTGGCTCGTGGAATAAAGGTTCTAAAATAATCATTCCTACACAAAATCAAAAGATTTGTTCAAAAGAAAAGGAGTCAGCTATCTGACTCCTTTTCTTTTACTCTCCTAAAAGGATGGTTTGTGCTCTGTTTGGCCCGACCGAAGCGATCGTAACCGTTACGCCAACCTGTTCTTCGATAAAATTAATGTAGCTATTGAATTCTTCAGGAAATTCATTCTGGCTGGTCAATTGTGTCAAATCGGTTTGCCATCCGGGCAATTCAATATACACCGGTTTTACATCATCGTTCAATTCAAATGGGAATTTTTCGGTTATTTCTCCATCAATTTCATAACCGACACAGATTTTGATGATTTCAAATTTGTCGAGTACATCTGCTTTCATCATGATTAATTCTGAAACTCCGTTCAGCATCACCGAATACTTCAGCGCTACCAGGTCCAGCCATCCGCAACGGCGCGGGCGACCTGTGGTAGAACCATATTCGCGGCCAACATCGCGCATGTTCTGGCCATCCTGATCGAATAATTCAGTCGGGAAGGGCCCTGCGCCGACGCGTGTGCAATAGGCTTTGAAGATGCCAAAAACATTGCCGATTTTATTTGGCGCTATGCCAAGTCCGGTACATGCTCCGGCACAAATGGTGCTCGATGAGGTTACAAACGGATACGATCCAAAATCTATATCAAGCATCGTTCCTTGAGCTCCTTCAGCCAATATTGGTTTGTTTTCAATCAGGCAATCGTTAATCAGGTGCTCGGTATCAACAATTTTGAAGGTCTTCAAAACTTCGATGGCTTTCATCCATTCTTTTTCAGCTACTTCGAGTTGTGCCGAATAATCGTAATGATAATAATTGTCTAGCAAATCCTTGTGAGCCTGAACTCTGGCTGTATATTTCTCAGTAAAATTCTCGAAAAGATCGCCGACACGTAATCCTTCGCGTCCAATTTTGTCGCGGTAAGTTGGCCCAATTCCTTTCAACGTTGAACCAATTTTAGTCTCACCTTTGGCTTCTTCTGAAGCAGCATCAAGCAACCGATGGGTTGGTAAAATTAAATGAGCTTTTTTCGAAATATATAGGGTTTTGTGAAGATCTACACCGTGTTTACTGATTGATTCAATTTCTTTCTCAAAGACGATTGGATCAATGACAACTCCATTGCCGATTACATTCAATTTGTTTTCGTGGAATATGCCAGAGGGAATCGTGTGCAAAACTTGTTTGAAGTTGTTGATTTCCAACGTGTGGCCAGCATTTGGCCCGCCCTGAAATCTTGAAATAACTTCGTACCTGGGTGTCAGCACGTCAACTACTTTTCCTTTACCTTCATCTCCCCACTGGAGACCTAATAAAACATCTACTTTCATGTGTTTATAATTTGTTTTTAATTGCCAGAAGGAACTCGCCATAAATCATGCTCCTGTGTGAGATATTCTCTCATGGCTCATTTCATTCTGTCAAGAATAATTTAGTCCTGTTCAAACATGATAATCCGCGAAAACTGAATGATTACTGTTTCAATTTTCACGGAATAGGTTTTTTATCTGAGCGATAAAAATACTAATTATTTACAGAAGTCAGGATAAAATAAATGTCCAAAAGCCAACAGGTTATTAATTTGTTCTTTTTGACATGAAGAGTTCAGGATAAATTTTATGTTTCCTTGGTGTTGTATTGCCCGTAAATATATAGGGTGTGGTGTGATAAATTAAAGTCGTTTTTATGACAAATATCTTCAATAATTTCTTTTAGACGAGGATCGTTGAATTCAGTCAGTGAACCATCGGTTAAATCAATCAAATGGTCGTGCTGGGCGATGGCAAAAGTCTTTTCGAATTGGGTCAGGCCTTTGCCAAACTGATGCCTGATAATGAGCTTGCAGTCGAGCAACAGATCGATGGTATTATAAAGCGTGGCCCGGCTAACACGGTAGTTTTTGTTCTTCATCGAAATATACATGGATTCGATGTCGAAATGTCCTTCTCTCGAAAATATTTCTTCAAGAATTGCAAACCTTTCCGGAGTTTTCCGATGTTCATTTTTTTCCAGATAATCAATGAACATGCGCTTCACAGTTTCTTTCGTCTTTTGGTTATTCATATTTAAACCAATTAAAGATAAGACTCAAAAATACTATTTTTTTCAGATAAAGAGTGAGTCGAATGATTTATTACTGAATTTTTTCGATGCGTTCAACCATATCTATTCCCTTGATTTTCATTAATCGGGCAATAAGTTCTGTCAAATCCTGAACGCTGTGAATATAAAGGTATAAATCGCCTTCAAAAATACCGTCATGAGTGTCGAAATGAACGGTACGCATGTTAATATTATGTTGTTTTGAGATGATGGTAGTGATTTCGTTAACTACTCCAACACGATCGAATCCACTGAGTTTAATTCGGGAGAGGTACGACTGTCTTTTAAATTTGGTCCATTCTGCGGTTATGATTTTGTCGCCTTGCTGTGACATGATTTTTAAGGCCTCTGAACAGTTTCTCTTGTGGATAATAATATGTTCGTCGTCTGATAAATAACCAACTACATCGTCGCCAGGAATCGGATTACAGCATTTTGCCAAGGAGTAGTTCGATTCTTCTGGATCTTCCTTTAAGATAAAGGGCGCATTTTTATCGATCTTTTCGTTTGAAGTAGATTCTCCTTTTTTTTGGGTAAAAGTTAATTTCCAAAATTTAGCTAATTTGTTTTCTCTTCGAGTCTGAAGTACTTCATCAAGGTTATCAAGCTCCAAAAACCCCATCCCTACCTGAGCATAAAGTTGTTCCTTATTCGTTAGATTATAATAGGTGCTTAATTTTTTGAGAGTATCAGACGAGGGTAAAATTTTGTATTTGGCAAGTTGATCTTCAATAATTTTGCGCCCTTGTTCGATGTGCTTTTTTCGATCTAATTTAAACGACTGTTTGACCTTTGTTTTGGCCTTGGCAGTAATCAGAAATGTCAGCCAGCTAAGTTGAGGCGATTGCGTTTTTGATGTTAAGATTTCTACTTGATCGCCACTTTGAAGAACATGCGAAACCGGTACGAGTTTATGATTTATTTTAGCTCCGATACAGTGGTTGCCCAGTTCAGTGTGGATTTCGTATGCAAAATCGATGATGGTGGCATTCTTTGGTAAATTAACCATTCTTCCTTTTGGTGTAAATATAATAATTTCGGAAGAAAAAAGGTTCATTTTAAATTCATCCAAAAATTCAAGTGCATCCGATTCAGGATTCTGAAGCATATCCTTGATCTTCTGTAGCCATTTATCAAGCTCATTTTCAGCGTCGTTGATGTTTTTATATTTATAATGAGCAGCAAATCCCCGTTCAGCAATTTCATCCATACGTTGGGTGCGGATTTGAATTTCAACCCATTGTCCCTGAGGTCCCATTACAGTCACATGTAAAGCTTCGTAGCCATTGACTTTGGGTATGGTGATCCAATCGCGGATACGGTCGGGTTTGGGCTTATAAATGTCGGTGACAAGCGAAAGTATATCAAAGCATTGTCGCTTTTCAGAAACATTTGTATTAGGATTAAAAACAATACGAATAGCCAAAAGATCATAGACTTCGTCAAAAGAAACT
>Ga0302286_10001682_pt1 | contig 16119 bp, 13 predicted proteins | sample III_Fen_E2_3_FD_198765 | JGI IMG/M metagenome (GOLD analysis project Ga0302286, IMG submission 198765) | Peat permafrost microbial communities from Stordalen Mire near Abisko, Sweden - III_Fen_E2_3 | ecosystem: Environmental > Terrestrial > Soil > Wetlands > Permafrost | place: Sweden: Abisko...
CCTCACGAACATAACCATGACCATGATCATGACGAGCATCACCACCATCATCATCACCATGAGGAGGAACACTCGCATACTCATAAAAAAGTGATTGATATGAATGTGGATATTCTATCGCAAAACAATTTGTTGGCACAGCGAAATCGTGGCTATTTAGAAGGACGGAATGTGTTATGTTTCAATCTGGTAAGTTCTCCGGGTTCGGGCAAAACTACGATTCTCGAAAAAACTATTAAGCTGTTATTGCCTACACGTCAGGTATTTGTAATTGAAGGCGACCAACAAACCACACGCGATGCCGAACGGGTAGAAAAAGCCGGAGCACCTGCTATTCAGGTCAATACCGGAACCGGATGCCATCTCGATGCGCAGATGATTCAATCGGCAATGAGAAAAATGGAGGTTAGTTCAGGGTCCGTGCTGTTTATCGAAAATGTGGGAAATTTGGTCTGCCCTGCTCTTTTTGACCTTGGTGAGCAGAAACGAGTGGTGGTGATAAGTGTGACCGAGGGCGATGATAAACCGCTGAAATATCCCTATATGTTTCAGTCGTCACAATTGTGCATTATCAACAAAATTGACCTGTTGCCTTATGTAAAGTTCGATGTGGAGAAGGCGTGTGGCTATGCCCGTGAATTGAATCCGAACATTGAGATTCTCCTGCTTTCAGCCGAAAACTGTGAAGGTATGTCGCAATGGATTGAGTGGATACAAATACAATAAATTCCGCTTTATAACTACACTAAACTTGTCCAAAGTTCTAAACTTTGGAAAGGTTAAGATTTAAATTGGTAACTATCTCCTTCACTTTCGCCATGGTTGCGGGAATTGCTGCCTCCACTTCGGGCGATAAGTCAAGTCCCATATCCTGAAAATTACGGATGGAGATAGCTATCAGGTAAATTTTTGGTAAGTTGCCTGTGGCAATGGCGGCATCAATCAAAGCCTTCAGTCCGACTTCGTGAGCGCTAAGTTGGTGTGGAAAATCATGTGCAAAGCGGGGTTGGAGTACGCGCACATTGCCCACGGGAAATTCGTCAAGTGATGCATCTATAAGTACCACTGTTTGATACGATTGCACCATTCCCAATAAATGAAAACCGCCAGTACCACCATCTACTAACTCCGCATCGGTAAATCCCTCTTTTTCGAGCTGTGTTACTACACGAATGCCGACACCCTCGTCATTCATCAAAATATTTCCGATTCCCAATACAAGGATGCGGTCGTGTATCATATTCAAAATTAAGTGTTTATTTTGTTTCGGTCATATTAATGCACTCACCGTTATCATTTTCGGCCATTTTGGCAATATCTTCTTCCACAAATTTCCATCCGCCAATCATTGAGGAGGTTACCCCACGTCGTTCAATATAGTCGTGATAAAATACCAGATAGACATGTACCATGGCAAAAAGGATGAAACCCCACATAAGCACATGGTGTAATTGTCGTACGTGCATATCGCCACCCATCAATGGAACAATCCATGAAAATAGATGAGGAAGCAATGATTTACTCATGGCAGCATACATTCCGAATCCGGTAAGGCATTGCATCAGAAAGAGCAAAAAAGTGAAAAAATAGATGAAGCTGGCCAACGAGTTATGTCCAATAGAATCAAAACCCCGCTCGTTTTTTACCTGTAGCATATCCACTTTTATAACATCTATAATCTCTTTACGCTGAGAACGTTTCAATGGGATAAAGTTAGACCAACGTGCAAATTCGTTGCCTGCAAAACCCCAATAGAGGCGATAGATGAAATTGAAAAAGAAGACAAAAGCGGCCACAAAGTGAGTAAAACGCACAGTGCCAAACCAATAGTTGAGCGAAGCCTCGGTTGCTTTCATAAAAGCAGGCGGATTGCCAATCACGTAGCCGGTAATGCACAATGCAATAATACAAAACATGTTGACCCAGTGATACATACGCACAGGAAGCTCCCATACATAAACCTCACGCAAAGGAATTGAGCGACTTTTCATACGTTTATTTTTATTTTTTACACTAAGGAGATATAGAACTCGTCCCGACTTTCGGGACTCATTGCATATCTTAATACGTTTTTATATCATGCAATGTAGTCCCGTTTTCATCGTACACATGTACCGAACAAGCCAAACAAGGGTCGAACGAGTGGATAGTACGCAATACCTCCAGCGGAATTTTAGCATCAGCCACAGGGGTGCCAATCAGCGACTCTTCGTATGCTGAGCGTTTGCCGGCAAGGTCGCGTGGAGAAGCGTTCCAGGTGGTAGGAACCACTAACTGATAGTTCTTTATTTTCTTGTCCTTTATCACAATGAAATGCGACAATGCCCCGCGTGGAGCTTCGGTCATTCCCACGCCACGTGCCGATTTAGGCCATGAGTCGGGCTCCCATTTATCATTATTCATGGTACGGGTGTCACCGTTTTTGATATTGGCCAACAGTTGATTGTAAAATTCTTTGGCCCATCCACAGGTGAGTTGTGTTTCGAGACCACGGGCTGCCGTGCGTCCGAGAGTAGAAAATAGTGCAGTTACAGGCACCTCCAGTTTCTTGAGCGTAGAGTCAATAATCTCTTTGTATTCAGGTTTCCCGGAGGCGTATCCTACCAGCATTCGTGACAATGGACCCACTTCTACCGGATGTCCTTTCCACCGTGGTGTCTTAATCCAGCTATATTTTTGCGATACATCAAGATGTTGGTAGGGTGGTTTTGGCCCTGTGTAATTAAACTTAGTTTCTCCTTCCCATGGGTGCAATCCTACTTTATCGCCCTTGGAATAACTGTACCATGAGTTATTTACAAATTCCTGAATCTCATCGGGAGCATCGGCTTTCACTTCATGAATATGGCTCAAATCGCGATCAAGAATTACCCCGCGTGGCATTTTAAAACTCTGAGGATTATTAATACCGTTGGTTGGAAAATCGCCGAACGACATGTAGTTTGTTAATCCACCACCAATGGCACCCCAATCTTTGTAGTAAGAGGCAATTGCAAGAAGGTCAGGTATATATACCTGTTCAACAAACGCAGTAGCGTCTTCCAACAGCTTACCTACCATTGCCAACCGCTCTATATTGATTGCATTTGCTTCGTCAATATTAATAGCGCATGGTACGCCTCCTACTAAGTAATTAGGATGTGGGTTTTTACCTCCGAAAATGGTTTGAATTTTCACTATCTCCTTTTGCATTTCAAGCGATTCCAGATAATGCGCTACGCCAATCAGGTTCACTTCGGGAGGAAGTTTGTAGGCAGGATGTCCCCAATAACCGTTGGCAAAAATGCCCAACTGACCACTATTGACAAAGTTTTTCAGTTTTTTCTGTACATCACTAAAATAGCCTACAGAGCTTTTAGGCCATGATGAAAGTGTTTGAGCAAGGTGCGAAGTCTCAGCCGGATTAGCTTTGAGAGCCGATACCACATCTACCCAATCGAGTGCATGAAGAATGTAGAAATGCACCACATGGTCATGTATATAGAGGGTATTGGCCATCAGGTTACGAATGACTTCTGCGTTAGGTGGTACGGTAATGCCCAGTGCATTTTCGACTGCTCTTACCGAGGTGAGCGAGTGTGTGGAAGTACACACCCCGCACACGCGTCCCACAAATGCCCAGGCATCTCTCGGGTCGCGCCCTTTGAGTATGGTTTCTATACCCCGCACCATGGTGCCGGCACTAAACGCATCGGATATTTTTCCGTCTTTCACCTCTATCTCTACCCGCAAGTGTCCTTCAATTCTTGTAATGGGGTCTATTACTATTCTTTCAGCCATATTATTGGTAATTAATTAATAACAAATAAATTAGCACGGCATTTTTCTCTATGTTAATTGAGGTAAATGGCAAGTTTATTCTTGTCCAATGTTAGTATTGACAACAGGTGTTTCTTCCTTCTCGTCCTGAGTGTTGTTTATCTCTTTGTGCTTGCGCAAATTGGTTACAATGGCGTGTCCGGCAATTCCGGCAGCAGTCGCTATTCCCAGTCCAAGTCCTATTTTATCGGCAGTAGTTTCAATGCCAAAACCATGAAGATCAGGAAGATGTTGGTAGAAAGGGCCATTGTCCCAAAATCCGGCTTCGGAACAGCCAATGCAGGGATGACCTGACTGAATGGGATAACTTGTGCCTTCGTTCCATTTGATAATGCCGCAGGAGTTATAGGTAACTGGTCCTTTACAACCCATTTTGTAGAGGCAATAACCACGTTTAGCACCTTCATCATCGAATGCCTCCACAAACAAGCCGGCATCGAAATTGGGACGGCGGTAGCACGTGTCGTGCACACGGCGTGAATAGAATGCTTTGGGACGGTTCAGTTCGTCTAACTGAGGAATGCGGTCGAAGGTGAGTAGATGTACCACCACACCGGCCATTACATCGGCAATAGGTGGACAGCCCTGCACATTGATTATGGGCTTACCGCTAATAATTTTATGCACAGGTTGGGCGCCGGTAGGATTTGGACTGGCTGCCTGTACGCACCCTGAGCAGGCACAATTTCCCCAGGCCACAACGGCTTTTGCATTTTTGGCAGCCTCTTCCAGTATCTGGTGGGCGCTTCGTCCTCCGATGCAACAATAAGCTTCATTTTCAGTAGGGATGGAGCCTTCTACCATTACAATGTACTGTCCGGGATATTTTTTCATCACTGCTTGATATGCCTCTTCGGCTTGAAAACCGGAAGCTGCCATAAGCGTTTCCTGATAGTCGAGCGATATTTTTTCTAAAATAATATCGGCAATTTTTGGGTGAGAAGCCCGTGTGAAAGATTCACTGCAACAAGTGCATTCCTGAAAGTGAAACCAGATAACCGGAAGGCGTGGTTTGGTTTCGAGTGCTTTGACGATTTGGGCAACACCACTTGCTTCGAGACCCATCAGGGCTGCCATACTGGTACAAAACCGTAAGAAATCTCTTCGGGATACACCTTTTGCTTGCACTTCTTTATAAAAAGAGGGTTGTTTCTCCATATCGCTTAAATTTAAGGTTTAGATAACAATAAGAGGAGCACTTATTTGTAAGTATTTGTTTTTCAATGAAAATCTTTTGTCAGCACACACATGATGTTTTTCTCTGACATTAAAAATCGGGTAAATATAAATATTGTTTGACAGGTTTTCCAAATTTTGAATGAAAAAAGTGGTTTTTATTTTCATTTAAGGAAGATGGTGACCTATTTTTAATCTTATATTCAAGAATAGGAAAGGGAATTGGAGAAGAGGTTGGATATTTTAGAGAACGAAAAAGTGTCTCCTGTTTCTTAAATCCAATGATAAATAAGCACAAAGCAAAAATCCATTATTGAAAGTTATTCAAATACAGATATTTGGAAGATATGAACGTAAACTTAATGCTTGCTCAATTTAAATATAGTAGTCGGTTACATCGATAATACCTGCACGAATGGCATATTTGGTTGCTTCGTGTATGTTGTTGACTTCGAGCTTGCGAAAGATGTTTTTGCGGTGTGCGTTGATGGTGTGGAAACTAAGATTGCGTTCGGCAGCAATTTCTTTGGTGGTTTTACCGAGAGCAATCATTTGCAATACTTCTCGTTCGGTGGCAGTCAGCTTATTTTCTTCACCGGCATTGTCGGGCAAAGAATGTTTATTGGTAAGAATATTGAAGGCTTTGCTGCATACAAATCGTTCGCCTCTGGATGATTGCTCTAAAGTAAGCATCAGCTCCGAATAGCTGCAATCTTTGAAGAGGACACTAAAGCTCTCCGAACTATAGATAACGCGTTTCAAGAAGTCGCCACTGAGTTCTTCCGAAAGCAATATCCAGTGAGAGTGTCTAAAACGATCGGCCATATTGATTAGTTCCGAAGCATCCGTAAAATCGAGTAATGCATAGTCGAGTATCACTACACAATCAGGCATTTTCAACAATGAATTTACCAACTCTTTTTTGGTGGCAAACTCTGTCACATCGTCCACCCATTTCATTCCTTGAATGGCATGGAGCACACCAAGCTTGGTTAAATCCTGATTGTCGCCAATTAGTAGTCTCTTCTTGTCCATTTATCTTGGTTTTGGCTCAATTTATAACTCTTCCGCTATACCCTTACGTCGTTTTGGATGTGTAGGCATAATATTTGACATAGGAACCATCTCTACAGTGACATTGGTAGGGTCAAGATCCAGAATTTGAGTATCGGAAGTAGAAAGTTTCTTCATCCAGTAGTAAAGAGTGAGAATAGTTTTTTTCATAGCCGGAGCTTGCATTTCTACACGCAATACTCTCTCTACTACTACAAAACGGAAATCTCCTTCAATGTGATGATTAGCCAGTGAAGTGTAGCGACTGCTTAAATCCACAATTCCCTTTTCTTCCATCTCTTTGGCAATCTGATGGATGTAGGTATCCATGTGTACACCGCGTTTAAATCCTGCAGTGACATCAACACGGAAAATTTTCTGTGACGAAAATGTTTTCACTGTGTATGTAAATTCGTATGGGTCGTCACTCCTCACAAGATATACAAACCAATAGGTGTCAGCACGTTTTGGTTGTTTGCTTATTAACGAATAAAGTATTTTACTCTCCATTTCGTTGGGATATTTTGCCCGTGTCACATACACTAAGTGAGTAGCAAATTTTGGAATGGCATTATCGTTGCTTATCTCTTCCAGAATGGGAATGGAACTTTTAATGGGCTCGTAACTCACACATCTGTTTTTGATACGACGTCCGTTGTACCAGATATACATCAAAGTAAAAATGACTCCGGCAATGACAATTGTAGCAAACCCTCCATGAGAAAATTTATGAAGATTGGCAATCAGGAATGAAGTTTCGATAGTCAGAAAAAAGAGCGATAGCGGAAGGCTGACCCAAAGAGGTTTATTTGTCGCCTTAAAATAGAGAAACAACAGGAGGGTCGTCATCAACATTGTAATGGTGATTGACAGACCATAGGCAGCTTCCATATTGGTGGATGACTTGAATGCAAGCACTATCAACACACAAAGTGTCATCAGGGTGTAGTTCACGGAAGGAATATACATCTGTCCCTTCACCTCCGAAGGATATTTGATGTAAATATTAGGCCAGATATCCATCGAAATAGCTTCGCTGATAATTGTGAAGGAACCGCTGATAAGTGCCTGACTGGCAATGATGGCTGCTAATGTAGCCATAATAACACCTAAGATAGAAAACCAATCGGGCATCATTGCAAAAAATGGATTGGTAGTAGCAGTAATTTCTCCGGGGTTGGATAAAATCCAAGCACCTTGTCCTAAGTAATTGAGAATGAGAGAGGTCTTTACAAATATCCATGAAACGCGAATATTATTATATCCACAATGACCTAAGTCGGAATAAAGTGCCTCTGCACCGGTGGTACACAAAAATACTGCTCCCAATATCACAAATGCTTGTGGCACAGAAATTAAGAAACGAATTGCATACCAGGGGTTAAATGCACGAAGTACTTCTGGAAATGCAAAAATATGGCCTAATCCCAGAACGGCTAACATACCAAACCATATAAGCATTACGCCGCCAAATGATTTTCCCAGCCACGCTGTGCCAAACGACTGAATAAAGAAGAGTAATAATAAAATGGCAATAGTAACAGGTATAACCTGCAGAGATGGTAGAATGCCATTAACTCCTTCAATAGCCGAAATAACGGTAATGGAAGGTGTAATAACTCCATCAGCCAGCAATGTGGCAGCACCAATGGCGGCAATGATGTATGCCCAACGATATTTTTTCCGAATCAAGGCAAAAAGCGACAAAATTCCACCTTCGCCCTTATTATTGGCCCGCAGCGTAATCAGCACATATTTGACAGTAGTTTGAAGGGTCAATGTCCAAATAATACATGAAATTGAGCCTATGATATAGTCAACTGTGACATGTTGTGTACCGCCTAAAATAGCTTTCATCACATAAAGCGGCGAAGTACCGATATCGCCATACACGATACCGATAGCTACTATCAAGCCGATAGGGCCAAAGGGTACTTTGTGTTTAATTTCTCTCATTTTAATAAATCATAAAATCGCGCAAATTTACGCTATTCTTTGTGGTTTGGGAAATAAAAAATGAAAAAATCATCATTTGTCTTCCATTTTGAGAATAAATCAATGTGTGTGAGTGACTCTTAGTGATACTATAAACGGCTTTGCTGCTCATTCTTGTATTTTTATGGTCAGGATTTGTGCCATAAGAGAACAAGTAAGTTTTTGAACATACATTGAAGCTACTTCGCCATCAAACCTTGTAAATCCTTCCACATAAACTTCGAGAACAGATGTTTTTTGTTTTAACGAATAGAATTTTGTGGTTGGTATATCCTTTATTTCAATGATTATATCGATTATGAAAGAAGGCATCTTGTATTTTCATTAATAAGCTGAAATTACCATTTATAGGGAAATCTACCCATATTTAGCGCAATATAAAGTCTTCTCCGACAAAGCCAAACCTATTTATTTTTAACAGCATTAGCTGGCATGAAAATTACAATTTATTACAGTGTATAATATTACAACTAAATGTTTATATTTGTAGCCTTGATAAGTATGCTGTGTATGCAGAATATCTTTTAAATGGTAAAATTAAAACTAAATGGCAATTTTGATTTACAAATAGATTTACTTGACATATCAGCGATTATTCCACAAAGCAAAGCTTTATATTTTACTAATTTCATAACCAATTTAATTTTTAATCATTATGAGAAAACTATTCACTAAATTGTTTGCAGTAATGTTTGTATTGCTGCTTGGAACTGTAAGTGTAAGTGCAGCAGGGACAACAACACACCCAATTACAGCTGCCGAAGAGTTTAGCTGTTCTAATGCAAACATTACTGCTGCAAATTGGGTAACTTACACTGCTGCAAGTTACACGTCACGATCAAACACGTGTGATAACGGAAGTTTCCCAAATCTATCTGCATCTAACCGTGCGGTAGTTTTTTATGTATCCGGTTGTGCATCTTTCACTATTACAACCGATGGAAATTCATCTGCAAGATACCTGACTTATCAGATTAACACAGGAACTGCTGTTCAGACGGCAGCATGGCCAGCCGGTTGTTCTGCGCAAACTTTTAATACGGGTAATACAGGTGCTATTACAATAACAATAGCAGGTGTAAGTGGTTCTGTCTATTTGGGAACAGTAAAGTTTATGCCTCCTGCAACACCGACAATCACTGCTTTTACTGCTGGAGGTGTATCGGCAACCATTAATGAAACGGCAAAAACAATTTCTGCTGTATTGCCTTTCGGAACAGATCTTGCAGCTATTACACCAACAGTAACTATCGGTGGACCAGCTATCGGATATTCTCCATCCGGTGCACAGAATTTCACCAATAGTGCAACCACTCCGGTTAATTATACTGCCACTGATGGAACAACGAATGTGGTTTATGCTGTATCACTCACAGCTTCTACTGTTGCAAATTCCGATGCTACTTTAAGTGATTTAAAAGTGGATGGAACAACTATAACCGGATTTAGTGCTGCAACCTTGACATACAATGTAGCTTTACCTTATGTATATAGTGGAATCCCCGTAATTAGTTCAACAGTTAATGCTCCTACTTCCAGTCAGGTTATTGCCCAAGCATCTGCCATTCCGGGCTCGGCAACCGTTACAGTTACCGCTCAGGATAATTCGCAAAAAGTATATACCATAAATTTCACACGAACTCCAGTTAGCACTGGTAATGATATTACTTCATTCTCAATTAACGGTAGGGTAGGCGTTATTACTGATCAAACCATTCTTGTTCAAATGCATTTAACGACTAATGTTACGAGTTTAACACCAAATGTTGTTGTTTCATCTTTGGCAACTTATACACCTTCAGGGGCACAAGATTTCACAAATCCGGTGAATTATATTGTTACGGCACAAGACGGGACTCAAAAAACTTATACAGTTACAGTCCAATTAGCAGATTTGAATTATACCGGTCCTTATCCATATATTACTAATTTCCCATCAGGTTACGTAATTCCTGTATGGATGAGTTCTCCAACGAGTGGAATCGTTTTTACGGATCCTTATACAGGAAGTGATAAAGCACTATGGTACGATAATACAACTGAAAGCACTGCTGGAACAACATCGGTAATTCGATTTAATACTAATACAGCCATGGATATTTTGGTGTCACAATGTGGAACTGTTACTGCTAAAGTTTCTGCAACCGGAGGTCGTACTTATAATTTATATATTAACGGAGTTTCGGCTAATTCTGCTACCGTATCATCAAATACTATGGCAACTCTTACCGCGAGCCCTAATCTGTCTGTACCGACTACTATTCGGATTGAAAATCCATCTACAAGTGGTGGAATAACACTTGGCTATTTAGAAATTGACGCGCCTGTTGGCACTGGTATCTCTCAAACTCAAATTGCCGGTGTCACTTTCGATGGGAAAGTGATTCATAATACACCTAATCTTGATTTGCTGGTATTTGAGGCTACCGGTCGGTTGGTGGCAAGTTCAAATAAAGATATTGATATGTCATCTAAAGCCAAAGGTATTTACCTTGTAAAAAGCAATATTGGTGCTCTGAAGATTGTCATAAGATAATAAGTAATATAGAATTTTTTGTAAGAAAGCGTGGCGTTATTCGATAACGTCACGTTTTCTTTTTTATTTGAATGAATAGCAAAGATTCTCCTTGTATTGAAATTTAAGACAACATCTGAAACAAAAATACCTGATGAAACGAGTGTATGTTCATCAGGTATTTATTTTGTAAAATATTTATTGATAATGATTTATCCTATCAATTCAATGACTTTTGCTATGGCTTTTTCAATACCGTCTGCATTTTTACCACCGGCTGTGGCTAAAAACGGTTGACCCCCTCCGCCACCATCAATTGCCTTGGCTGCTTCGCGAACGATTAACGAAGCGTTGAAACCTGCATCTATCATTGGTTGGCTCAGAAAAACTGTCAGTGAAGGTTTGCCCTCGAAGATAGTTCCGGCCACAAACAGGAATTTCACGTCTGCAAATTTTCCTTTGAATTGTGATGTCAGACTACGCATCAGTTCGGGATTTTCATCTCCGGTGTGGCGAATTACCTTTACATCGTTTATATCTTCAGCACGTTTAAGCAGGTGGTCACGCAATTGCAACATTTTTTCCTGCATAAAGCTTTCAGCCTGTTTTTTCAAAGCCGAATTCTCTTCAATTGCTTTCTGTATGTTTTGCAATACATTCGGGGCATTATTGAAAATCTCACGGATACCTTTCAGTAAGTCTTGTTGGTCCTGTACAAATTGTTCGGCACCAACTCCTGTTACAGCTTCAATGCGGCGAATACCCGAAGCCACAGAGCTTTCGGCAGCTACTTTGAAGAAGCCGATTTCACCGGTAGCCTTCACATGCGTTCCTCCGCAAAGTTCCACCGAAGAACCGAATTTTACCACACGTACCGCATCACCGTATTTTTCGCCAAACAGCGCCATAGCTCCCATTGCGCGGGCTTCAGCAATAGGCAGGTTGCGTTTTTCGTCCAAAGGTCGATTCTCGCGTATTTTAGCATTCACCAACTCTTCCACCTGACGCATTTCGGCATCCGTCACTTTCTGAAAATGAGCAAAGTCAAAGCGCAATGAGTCGGGTGATACGAACGAACCTTTTTGCTCAACATGTGTGCCCAGCACCTCACGCAATGCTTCGTGCAGCAGGTGAGTGGCTGTATGGTTATTTTCAGTTGCCTGACGTTTTTTACCGTCCACTTTAGTAATAAAAGTAGCAGTCGGGTCAGTCGGCAGTTTCGCGGTGAGGTGTACCGGAAGGTTGTTTTCTCTTTTGGTATCGAAAATCTCAATAGTTGCATCACCATCAGTCAACGATCCGCTGTCACCAACTTGTCCACCCATTTCGGCATAAAAAGGAGTGCGGCTGAGTACTATTTGATAATAGGTTTTTGTTTTTTGTTTTACAAGACGGTAGCGAAGTATTTGAGCTTCTGCCTCAAGTTGATCGTAGCCTACGAATTCGGTGTCGCCTTCGCGTACTGTCATCCAATCGCCTGTTTCTACAACAGCAGCATTGCGGGCACGTGCTTTTTGTTTCTGCATCTCGGTATTAAACTCCTCAATGTTGACTGTCATCCCGTTTTCACGGAGAATCAGTTCGGTCAAATCGAGCGGGAATCCAAATGTGTCGTAAAGAGTGAATGCCACATTCCCGCTCACTTCTGAGTGTTTGATTTCTTTGGTTTCAGTAATTACTTTGTCTAACAGGCGAATACCGGTTTCGAGTGTGTGAAGGAACGATTCTTCCTCCTCTTTAATTACCTTACCTATAAGCGATTGTTGTGCAATTAATTCGGGATAAGCATTGCCCATACTATCAATAAGCGCAGGCAATAGCTTGAACATAAACGGCTGTTTTTGATCGAGAAAAGTGTAGCCGTAGCGCACTGCACGACGCAAAATTCGGCGAATTACGTAACCGGCTTTCGCATTGGAGGGTAACTGACCGTCGGTAATAGAAAATGAGATTGTGCGGATATGGTCGGCAATAACGCGCATGGCGATATCGGTTTTCTCATTTGCACCATAATTCACCCCACATATTGCCCCAATTTCTTTGATAATTGGTTGGAACACATCTGTATCGTAGTTCGACAGCTTGCCTTGCAGCGCCATGCACAAGCGTTCAAAACCCATTCCGGTATCAATCACTTTCGCAGGAAGCGGTTCGAGAGAACCGTCAGCTTTGCGATTGTACTGCATAAACACGTTGTTCCATATCTCAATTACTTGCGGGTGGCTTTCGTTGACCAATGTGAGGCCATCTACTTTTGCCCGTTCGCTATCAGGACGAATGTCAATATGTATTTCTGAACAGGGACCGCAAGGGCCGGTATCGCCCATTTCCCAGAAATTATCTTTGCGGCTACCGTTGATAATGCGATCGGGCGCAATGTACTTTTCCCAGTAAGAGGCAGCTTCATTGTCACGCTCAAGACCTTCGCTCGGAGAGCCTTCAAATACAGTGACATAGAGACGGTTTTTATCCAAACCAAGTACTTCAGTAAGATATTCCCAAGCCCATTCAATAGCATCTTTTTTGAAATAATCGCCAAACGACCAATTTCCAAGCATCTCAAACATGGTGTGGTGATAGGTATCGTGTCCCACCTCTTCCAAATCGTTGTGTTTACCACTCACGCGCAAACATTTTTGTGAGTCGGCGATACGTGGATATTGAATCGGATCGTTGCCCAGAATAATGTTTTTGAATTGATTCATCCCGGCATTTGTAAACATCAGCGTGGGGTCGTCTTTGATAACCATGGGAGCCGATGGCACAATATGGTGTTGCTTGGATTCAAAAAAGTCGAGAAACGATTGGCGAATTTCTTTTGAGGTCTTCATTGTTTATATTGAGCTGTGGTGTAAATTAAAAAGCAGAAACGCATATATATACGTCTTTACAAAATATTATTTGTCAGTATGTTTATCCAACACATTAGCAATAAGTTCAAAAATCTCTTCTACAGTGCCGTTGCCTTGTATATGGTTATATTTGCCGGCATTCTTATAAAAATCCATCACTGGTTCGGTTTGATGATGATATACCTGCAATCGGTTTTGTATCACTTCGAGATTGTCGTCATCGCGACCGCTTTGTTCCCCACGTTTTACAAGCCGTTTGATGAGTTCATCTTTTTCCACTTCCAGTTCGAGCATTAAAGATACATGCTGATTGTGTTCTTGCAGCATTTTGTCGAGCGCTTGCGCTTGTGCCACTGTGCGTGGAAAACCATCGAAAATGATTCCGTTATGATTCTTTTTGGAGTGTTTCAGTTTCTCTGCGAGCATGTCAATAATGACTTCATCGGGCAATAAATGACCTTTAGAAATATAACTTTGAGCTAATTCTCCCAAGGTTGTTTTTGCGGCAATCTCGGCACGAAGCATATCGCCTGTCGAAACATGCAAGAGTTTGTACTTTGATGTAATACGTTCGCTTTGAGTTCCTTTTCCTGATCCTGGTGCGCCAAAGATGATAATGTTCAGCATAATGTAAATCTTTTGAATCCTCAAACGGGGAGTTAGTACTATGTCATTTGTTTATCGACGAATTAGATCGTTTGCTCGGGTATAAGTGTGTAAATTTCTTTCAAGTTACGCCCATATCCATCGTAGTCGAGGCCATAACCCACGATAAAATCATTAGGAATTTCTAATGCTACATAATTAAGAGGGACGTCTTTTTGCAATGAATCGGGTTTAAGGAAGAATGTAGCCACGCGAATATCGGCAGCCTTTTTTTCCTTCAATGAGTTGATAATTTTCTCCATGGTGAACCCAGTATCCACGATGTCTTCCACCACTACCACTGTGCGTCCTTCCACACTTTCGTTCAGTCCGAATATCTCTTTCACCACACCTGTGCTGGTTGTGCCTTCGTAAGACGATAACTTGATAAAAGTAATCTCACTGGGAATGGTGACGTTTTTCATCAAATCGGAGGCAAACATGAAAGCACCGTTGAGCACTACCAGAAAGAGCGGATCTTTACCTGCAAGGTCCCAATTGATGCGTTCTGCTACGTTTTTTACCGCTGCCTGAATTTCCTCTTCAGGAATTGATACAGCAAACTCTTTGTCTTTAATCTTTATTGTCTTCATTCAGAAAGTGTTTTGTCTAAGTTGATTGTTTGCCTGTGCCTCCCTGGCAAGGGGAAAAAATTAATTTGCAAAAATACAAAAAAGACAAAGAATCAAGGTATGCTTGGCAATAATTAATTCTCATTTACTCGTTTAATAATATTATATGCCTGATATATACCTAGTTCGCCTGATTTACTCAGGTCAATATTGGCTTTTTTCGCATCGTTGAGAAACAGATAGGCCAAACCACGGTTAAAGTAAGCTTCTGCAAAGTCGGGTTGGGTTTTAATGGCTTCCGTATAGTTTTCGATGGCCGACTGAAAATCTTTAGCCTGACAATAGATGTTGCCCAGATTAAATCTTGCAAATGCAAAATCGGGCGCAAGGTCAATTACTTTCTTGTATTCCTTTATTATTTCTTCAAAATCATGTCTGTAAATTTTTTCGTCCACAATGCCCGATTTGTCGTTTTTGGCATCAGGATTATTCATTTTGAAATCGAGCAATTTGTAAAGTACGTTGGCACGACAGAAATATGCCATCGTAAAGTCGGGACGCAATTCAATGACATGTGTAAAATCTTGTATTGCATTTGTATAGTCTTGAGCCAGCGCGTAATTAATGCCTCGTAAGAAATAGATATCGGCATCTTTCGGCTTTTTTGCAATCTCATTTGTTAAATTGTCGATGGTTGCAAAGTGCATCTGAATCATTTCGGTGGTCAGCGCAATCTCATCGTTTGTAATTTTTAGTTTTGCATTGAGTTTATGTTGCTTGTTATAATCGTCGATTACTGAAAAATAGTAGCTCAGGCGTTTCAACTCATTTTCTTTGCTGTAGTAGCTCAACACAAAATTGGGCTCATTCGAAATTTCGATTGTTGTATTTTGAATTGCACCACGCAAGTTGCCTTTCTTAGAAGGCTCTTCTGTAGAATTGCCGCCGCGGGCCAACACATCATTGAAGATCGAAGCTTTGGTTTCGGTACTTTTGGTACTGGTAGCCATTTTAGCTTTAGTGTCCACATCTTCTTCTTTTTTCGTGTTTTTCGGGCGCTTTTTCTCTATTTCCTGCGCAGTCATCTGATCTAAATACGCACCCTTGGCATCACGTTGCAGTTGTTTAACCTTTGCTCGTCCCCAATAAGCCGGCGAAAAGTTTGGATATCGTTCGGCAATCTTCGTAAAATCCTGAATTGCCTGAGGATAACCTCCTGTTTCGGTGTAGAGTAAGGCGCGCTGATAGAGAGCATCGTAATTTTCGGGGTCAACAGCAAGTACTTTATTGAAATCAAGGATGGCATTGTTCAAATCGCCTACCTCAGAGCGCAACATTCCACGGTTTAGGTGGGCTATCATGCTTTTTTCATCCAGTTCGAGAGCCTTGTCGTAATCGGCAAATGCGCCGCGATAGTTTTTGTTCCAGTAGTTAAGCAAACCACGGTTAATATAGTCACCGGCATATTTCGATTTTAGGGCTATTGCTTTGT
>Ga0302286_10001683_pt1 | contig 16117 bp, 14 predicted proteins | sample III_Fen_E2_3_FD_198765 | JGI IMG/M metagenome (GOLD analysis project Ga0302286, IMG submission 198765) | Peat permafrost microbial communities from Stordalen Mire near Abisko, Sweden - III_Fen_E2_3 | ecosystem: Environmental > Terrestrial > Soil > Wetlands > Permafrost | place: Sweden: Abisko...
CCCTACCAACCCCCTATCAACCCCCTATCAACACATAAAGAAAAAAGAAAAAAAGCAGAACATTTGATGGATTGGAATCTGCAGAAATGTGTAACTTTTGATTATTTTATTGCTGATTGGAATAAGAAAAAGAACATGAAGAACAAAAAAAACCTCTTCAAAAACTGAATTTTGAAGAGGTTGATTTGTGATATTGAAATATCGCTTAGTTATTTTTTATTCAATGTTTCAAGAGCACGTTTCACTGTTTTATCATCCTTGTACAACAACGGATAAAAACCGGTATCCCCAAGGATATTTCGTGAAATGTATGCTTTTAACTGCATCAATAAAAACCGTTTTGAGATATCAATCTGTTTTTGATTGGCTACAACCCCTTTTGTTGTTGCATACCCCACAAATGAAGGGATCAGATTCTGACTGGTCAGATAGCTGTCCATTTGTTGCCAGGTTTTTAATGTTTTTAGTTTTTCACGGTTACGATCCACATACTGGAATGCAAACTGATACAAATATCCGTAATTAATCACTTTGTTCAGGTAAGGAGTAAATTCGGATGTATCGCGTGGAACAAAAATATCCGGCATGATACCGCCACCGCCATAGACTGTCCGTCCGCCGACAGTTTTAAATTTGATCTTATGAGCCATATGAATGCTATCCTGACTGTCAATTTCACCATGCATGTAACGTTTCATGATATCCATCTCATAATCCTGACCTTTCCCTTTTACGTAAGGTTTCTGTATGCTCCTTCCTGAAGGGGTATAGTAACGGGCAACGGTAAGACGTACAGCCGAGCCATCGGGCAGGTTGAGTTGCTGCTGAACCAGTCCCTTACCGAATGAGCGACGACCAATGATCATACCGCGGTCATTATCCTGAATGGCACCTGAGAAAATTTCACTGGCAGAGGCTGAAAATTCATCAATCAATACTACAATAGGTTGATTGATACAACTTCCTTTACCATCAGATTTTGCTTCAGAACGTGGATAAGCTTTTCCTTTTGAATAAACAATCATTCGCCCACCGGGTAAAAATTCATTCACCATATTCACAGCCTGTTCCATGAATCCACCACTGTTTTCACGTAAATCAATAATGTATTTTTTAGCTCCGTGATTACGCAGGGTAGCAATTGAGTTCAGAAATTCAGTATAAGTAGTCGATCCGAATTTATTTACTTTAATAAAACCGACTCCCGGTTCAATCATATAGGCGATATCAACTGTGTTTACCGGTATCTCACCCCGAGTAATTGAATAATGCAATATTTCTTTTGTTCCGTGTCTTCGGATTCCAAGTTTTACTTTTGTACCATCCTTACCCCGCAATTTCTTCATTACTTTTTCATTGGTAATCTTTTTACCCACAAAAGACGAATCATTTACCTGAACAATACGGTCACCTGCTAATAGGCCGACCTTTTCAGATGGTCCTCCACTGACAACGGCCACAATCATAATCGTATCATTCTGTATATTAAACTGAACGCCAATACCACTGAAACTTCCTTCCAGTTCACTGTTTACATCTGCCAAATCGGATGCAGGAATATAAACGGTATGAGGGTCGAGCTTTGAAGTCAAATCAGTCATGAGTTCTTCAGTCAATTCTTTTACATTGACAGTATCAACATACTGGGCATTTATAATGGAAAGCAGATCATCTACTTTGCTGTGAGTCATCATTTTTGAAAATCCCAATCCATTTGCACGCCTTGATAACAAATTCCCCAGAAGAACCCCGCTAATGACAGCAAGAAAAACAATCAATACCAATAATAAATTTTTTTTATTCATAAAAAAATAATTTTGTAGATAGATAGAAAAAAGACAATAGAGCCAAGAACTAAGAGTCAAGACAAAAGAACTAAGACAAAAGACAAATGTGCAAAGACATACTAAACAATAGATTAGTATTTATAAATTTATTAAGTCTGACTAATTTGTTCGTAATAAATAAACAGAAACACTGAGAAAAAAAGAATTCAAATAAATCAGGTGATATAAAAGAAAGTATTTTAAATATTTAAATTTTGTAAGTACTTGATCTAAAATACAATAATAATTTATTACTTCAACATAATGGTGTTGAATCGTTCCGGTTTGAGCAAAAGAAAACAGGACATTCACCTATTCCTGTTCTTAACTACATTATGATAATCTTATAAAAAAGTTATTCAGCTTCTTTTTCAAGATATACGATATCAATTTTAGCTTTCATTAAAAGTTCCACACCATCCATAATGCGGTATTGTTCACCAAAAACCACTCTTTTGATTCCTGATTGAATGATCAGTTTTGCACATTCGATGCAGGGAGAAGCAGTCACATAGAGAGTTGCATTGTCACTGCTATTGTGTGAACGGGCCACTTTTGTGATTGCATTGGCTTCAGCATGTAAAACATACGGTTTAGACACATTGTTTTCATCTTCGCAATTATTTTCAAATCCCGAAGGAGTTCCGTTATAACCATCTGAAATAATCATTTGATTTTTCACCAGCAATGCACCTACCTGCCTACGTTTGCAGTAGGAATTTTCCGCCCATATTCTGGCCATACGCATATACCGGCTGTCTAATAATTTTTGTTTTTCAGTCATTTTCTTGTTCCGTGTTTCGTGTTCAACGTTCCGCGTTCCGTGTTCCGTGTTCCGTGTTCCGCGTTCCGCGTTCCGTGTTCCGTGTTCCGTGTTCCGTGTTCCGTGTTCAACGTTCAACGTTCAACGTTCAACGTTCCGTGTTCCGTGTTCATCGTTTCATGTTAAGGGAATTACCAACTTATTACTTCCAATTACTTACTATAAACTATTTATTATAAACAATTTACTATTAAATACTTACTACCAACTACTTACTACCTACTACCAACTACCTACTCTTTCCACGCTCCTCGCCTCTTACTTCTTCTTCAATAGTTCGCCTGCAAATTCAATCAGGTTTACACCTGAGAAATTGCCTGAAGTCATCAACAGCAATGCCGAATTGTCATAGTTTAATTCACGCAGTTTAGCTTGTAAAGCTTCCGAATCGGTATACACCGTAAGATTTTTCCCGCCAAATGCCTGTTTAACCTGTTCAGGATCTATGTTTTTCAAATGTTTATGTTGTATCACTTCGGGATTGTAATATACAAAAGCAATATCCGCTTCCTCCATACAACCAGAATATTGAGGCAGAAACTCTTCCGTCAGACTGCTGAAAGTATGCAATTCCATGCAGGCTATCAGTTTACGATCGGGATACTGATGTTTTACAGCTTTTACGGTAGCTCTCAGTTTTGATGGCGAATGGGCAAAATCTTTATAGGCAACAGAATTATCTGCTTCAGCAATCTTTTGCAGACGATTCGAGGCTCCCGGAAATTCGGATATAACAGAATAAAACTGTTCGTCGGTCACCCCTATTTGCCGGCATGCCAGACGGGCAGCATTCATATTTTGAAGATTGTGTTCCCCAAAGACTTTTAAAGCAACATCACCATATTTGGTAATCAGGTAGGTAATGCCGTCTCTCACTTCATATTCGGGAGTATTATAAGGGAAAGGCACAATATCACGACGTAAGTGCTGTGCAATTTCATTCAGATTCTCGTCACCATCAAAGTAAATAAGACGACCCTGAACTTCCATTAAATCAGCAAATTTCTTAAATTGATCGACATAATTATCAAATGTAGGGAAAACATTGATATGATCCCAGGCAATACCGGTAAGAACAGCAATATGTGGTTTATACAAATGGAATTTAGGACGGGGGTCGAGTGGTGAGGTAAGGTATTCATCTCCTTCAAAAACAGCTATACGGGATTCGTAGGAAAGCTTCACCATATTGTCAAAACCCTCAATCTGAGCTCCCACCATATAATCGGCATCGATTTTCATTTGCTTTAATACAAACAAAATCATGGCGGTAGTTGTTGTTTTACCATGGCTTCCTCCAATGACTATTCGGGTTTTACTGCGGGTTTGTTGATACAGGTATTCCGGAAAAGAATATATTTTCAATCCTAATTCTTTTGCACGAATTAATTCAGGGTTATCAGCTGTGGCGTGCATACCTAAAATAACTGCATGCAGTCCTTTATAGATCCTGTCGGGGAACCAACCTAATTTATCGGGTAACAGACCGTTTTCTTTCAATCGACTGCGTGATGGCTCGAAGATTTCGTCGTCGGATCCGGTCACCTGAAAATTATCTTTCTTGCTGATTGCAATGGCTAAATTGTGCATGGCAGCTCCACCTATGGCAATAAAATGAACTCGTTGCATATGATTGGATGATGAATGTTTTTACTTATTTTTGTCGAAATTTAATTAAAACACAAATGTACAAAAAAGTTCGTGAAGTTTAGAAACATTGAATGCTTGTAAAGTGTATATAGTATAAAAAGTTGTAAAGATAAATCTATGTTACATTCATCTTATTAACCTAATTAACTTAATCAACTTCCCGAAAGCTATCGGGATAACCAATTAACCAAATGAAACTACATAAAATTGAAGCAGGTTCTTTTCATGTCGATGGAGGGGCAATATTCGGCGTTGTGCCTAAACGTGTGTGGAAGAAACGATACCCATGTAATGAAGATAATTTCTGTCAGCTCAATATGCGCTGCCTGTTCATAGATACAGGAGACAAACGCATTCTGATAGATACCGGTACGGGGGACAAACAACTGGAATACCTGAAATACTATGAATTCAAAGAGGTCATCAATTTTAAATATCAACTTAACAGGCTGGGGTATCATTGTTCAGATATTACAGACGTAGTACTCACTCATTTACATTTTGATCATTGCGGCGGATGTACCCGTTATAATGAAGACCGTTCTGCGGTTGAGCTGACCTTCGCGAATGCCACGCACTGGGTGGGGGAAGAACAATGGAAAAACTTTCTGAATCCAAATGTACGAGAAGGAGATTCTTATTTCAAAGAAAACATGATTCCTGTAGAGGAACAGGGGAAACTGAAATTAGTGAGTGAAAATCAGTGGCTCTGCCCGGAAGTTGAATTGAGGATTTTCAACGGGCATACGCTGGGTCAACTGGTGAGCTACATTCATACAGGAGAAAAAACATACGTATATGTGGGAGATGTTATCCCTATTGCCCCCACTGTACCTGTTTCGTGGATATCTGCCTACGACACCTATCCGGTTACTGCCATGAATGAAAAGAAAATCTTACTCGATGAAGCCGCCGAAAAGCAACAGATTCTCTTTTTTGAACACGACGCTTATACCGAATGTTGTACCATTAAAGAGATGTACGGGAAATACCGTGTGGACGAAACCTTTAATTTATAATTTGATCTTATACAGCAAAATAATTTTCCAGTTCTTTCAATGTATCCGAATCAGTATTTAAATCGCGTACAATCAGTCCTTTTTCAAGAACAACGATACGTTTGCAGACTTCAGTAACATGGTTTAAGTCATGGCTTGATATCAGCATGGTCATGTTGAAACGTGTTTGCAGGTCAATCAGGAAACGTTTAAGCCGTATTTGAGAAGAAGGGTCAAGGGCGGTAAAAGGTTCATCAAGAATCAGAATTTTCGGATCACCAATAAGTGCAGCTGCAATACCGATTTTCTTTTGATTCCCTTTAGAGAAATCACGTATCAGCTTTTTAGATAACAGGATTTCATCATTAAAAAAATCTTTCATTGATTCAAGGAAAAGTGCAATATCACCTTCTGATTTAAGATGCAATTTTGCAACAAAATTAAAGTATTCCTCCGGTGTCAGGAAGTCTATTAAAAAACCTTCATCCAGAAATGATCCTGTAATTGATTTCCAGGCATCATTACGCATTACTTTCTGACCTTCTATCTGTACTTCTCCGGTTGTTGGTTCAATCAAATCAAGTATTAACCTGAACAAAGTAGTCTTTCCAGCACCATTGTTCCCTACTAAACCAAAACTTTCACCCTTTGGAATCGTTAAAGTGGAAATATTTAAAACGGTTACACCGTTATACGCTTTTTGTAAATCGGTTACTTGAATCATATAGTAGTTAATTGGTTGATTGAGTTATTAGTTGATTGGTTCAGTGTTCCGTGTTCCGTGTTAAGTGTTCCGTGTTCCGTGTTCCGTGTTCCGTGTTCTGTGTTCCGTGTTCCGTGTTCTGTGTTCCGTGTTCTGTGTTCCGTGTTCCGTGTTCTGTGTTCCGTGTTCTGTGTTCCGTGTTCCGTGTTCTGTGTTCCGTGTTCCGTGTTCTGTGTTCCGTGTTCTGTGTTCTGTGTTCCGTGTTCCGTGTTCTTGGTTCTTGGCTCTTGGCTCATGAATATTGTCTTTTGTCTACCTACTACCTACTGTAAACTACCCACTTTACTCCCCTTCCCTGAAACCTTCCCCCATTTTGTATTTACGTCGGTTAAACTGATTAACACAAAGGGTCATTATCGGTTTCTGGAGTAATATTCCGGTCAGCCCCATTAATGAAAGAGTCCAGAGTGCTATGCTCAGAGAACTTACAGCTGATAAAACATAGACTATTAACATTGGTAGAAACATGATCGGGAGTACAATCAGCATACTTTTATAGGAAGTACCCTGATAGTTCATTGCCGAGGCTTTGGTTAAATCTATCCGTGTATTTTTATAGGTAGCCATAAAAATAAACAAATAAACATTGACTCCTATATTAAACAGAAATGCAGCGAGATGCAGGTATACAATTTTCATCCCAAAGAAAAAGTATGGGGTTGTTACAATAAAACATATGACATTTAAACCTATCAGAAGAAAATAGTTTGCATTCAAATAGGATCTTACCGGTATGTTTTTAGTCATAATGGTATCAAAAAATGATCCATCCCAACTGATGATCCATTGGCCAAGCATTAACATAAGGAACCCGGTAATAAACATGGCAGCAAAAAACATCATTCCATAATTGGTTTCCAAAGCCTTGTTCGTATAAAAGATCAATCCATAAAACAAGAATAATACGGACATGTATAAAATACTTTTTGTACGTTTATGTCTTAATATCAATTTCAGTTCAAGTGAAATAAATTCCCCTACTATGCCAAAACGGTTTAAGAATGTTATATCAGCTGCAACAGTTTTATCCCCTTTTATTTTACTGTTGAATTTTTCAGGATAGTAATTCACTGCAAAAAACCACTTATTCAGGATATATGCAGTACCCACAGCAATGATTGGGATCATCAATCCAACGGGATTTAATATTATAAAAGCATAAAGTGATTTCGAAAAATCATACAGAGAAAATACTTTGAAGTATTCCAGGGCACCGATTAACGGAAATACAAGGATAACCAGCAAAAAAGAAAGCAACCCGTTACCAAATTTCCGTTTAAGAAAAGCAGCAGTCAACGAATTAAACCAGGTTAATAATATAAAACTCAGAATAAACCGAATGGCGACTGACACACTATAATAGCCTACTATTGACTTAACTGCAAACGGAACTACAACTAATAATAAAAAATAATTGATAGGATTTGTAAGAGGCTTCAAAATGAGTAGATTTATCAATTTGGAGCGTTTGATTGGCAATACCTGATAGGGTGATAAATTAAATGTATTCAGAGGCTGTAAAAAAAAGCGAATGGCCAATCCACCCAACATTAAATAAAGCATGGCACTATTGAATAATTCCATTGGATTCAATGTACTATTTGCTTTTTCAAGGATAACATTCAATGTAAATCCAAGGACAAGAAAAATTGCGGCCATATAAAGCACAAAAAACCCAAGCATAATACTTACTGCCAGATTTTTATAAAACCCAGGGGCTCTGTAGCTCTTTTTCCATTCTTGCTTTAGCAGGTCGGCGATCAACATATTTTTGTCTGTTTATTTGCTTTATTTTGCAAAGATAAATATTTTATTGAAAAGTAACATTATTTTAAAGTGGAAAAATTAATAATATTTAAACTTTCTACTAATTTTACTCCCAATTATTGTTTTCTACCGTAAGTTCTTCTGTTTTTTGACAGGCTAATTCCTGAACTTAAATATATATATTTATACTAAATAGCCGTACAGAATATTACAAAAAGGAATAAACCATTTAATAGTAATGATTTATTCCTTTTTATTTTTTTTGTTTCCCGAGCAGTACTTCTCCAACCGAAACCCTTCAAACCTCAAACTTTAAACTATAAACTTTCTTCCTTATACCATCCGGCATACATGGCATAATTATGAGCTATTTTCCGGTTCATTTCATTGGTTTGTTCAGGTTCCACATTCTTAATAAACTTAGCCGGTACTCCTGCCCAAAGAGTATAAGGTGGAATAATGGTATTACTCAATACTAATGCCCCTGCAGCTACAATGGCTCCCTCTCCTACTTCGGCATAATCCAGCAAAATAGATCCCATGCCAATCAACGCGTAATTATTTATTTTCGCTCCGTGAATGGTTACATTATGACCCACAGATACATAATCACCAATTTCAACCGTCGATTTCTGGTACAAAGTATGCAATACCGACCCATCCTGTATGTTGACATGATTTCCTATCCTGATGGAGTTCACATCCCCCCGTAGCACTGCATTAAACCATATGCTGCATCCTTCACCCATGATTACATCGCCTACTACGGTTGCATTTTCTGCTAAAAAACAATCTTTTCCAATTTGCGGTGTAAAGCCCCGCACTGATAATATTAATGCCATAATTTGATTTTCTGAATTTATTTGCAAAGATAAAGTACTGGTAAGAAAATAGGAACACTTTCAAGCATAATATTAACAAATCTTTTAATACTGTCCGGCTGAATGCCCAAACTTATTCAATAGGTCTAAAGTCTTTGATATTTAATTGATCCTTAATTCAATCTTTAAAATCGAAATAAAGCTCAGTGTTATTATATAATTTTACCAAAAAGACCGCCTCGTTTCCCGAAGCGGTCTTTTCAAATATATTCATCTAAGACGATTAATCTTTAAATTTAGCCACCAGGAACTCGCGGTTCAACCTGGCGATGTGAGAAATAGATACGTTTTTAGGACATTCTGCTTCACAGGCTCCAGTGTTGGTACAGTTACCAAATCCAAGTTCATCCATTTTGGCGACCATTGCTTTGGCACGTTGAGCGGCTTCAGCCTTGCCCTGAGGCAATAAAGCCAGCTGACTTACTTTTGCTGAAACAAACAACATGGCTGAACCGTTTTTACAGGTTGCAACGCATGCACCGCAACCGATACAGGATGCTGCATCCATAGCTTCATCAGCTATATCCTTGCCAATAGCAATGGCATTACCATCAGGAACACCTCCGGTATTTACAGATACATATCCACCAGCCTGAATGATTTTATCAAATGCACCACGATCAACCATTAAATCCCGAATTACAGGGAAACCGGCTGAACGCCATGGTTCAACAGTAATGGTCTGGCCATCTTTAAAGTTACGCATATGAAGTTGACAGGTTGTGATTTCACCATCAGGCCCATGAGGTTGTCCGTTAATAAACAAGCTACACATTCCACAGATTCCTTCCCGACAATCATGATCAAAAGCAATCGGCACTTTACGTTCAGAAATTAATTGCTCATTCAGCTCATCGATCATTTCGAGGAATGAGCTATCGGTGGAAATATTATTTAATTTATAAATCTCGAAATTGCCTTTGAATTTCGGACCTGCCTGACGCCAGATTTTCAGCGTTATATTTATACTTTTTTCCATTATTATAGTGTTACGAATTACTTTATGATTTATAATTACGTTGTTGGCGATGGATAAACTCGTAGTCGAGTTGTTCTTTTAATAATTCAGGTTCTTTTCCTTCACCTGCAAATTTCCAACAAGAAGCAAAAGAGAAGTCTTTATCATTACGTAAAGCTTCACCTTCCGGTGTCTGGTATTCTTCACGGAAGTGACCTCCGCACGATTCTTCGCGCATTAAAGCATCACGGGCCATCAGTTCACCTATTTCGATAAAATCAGCTACACGAAGTGCTTTTTCCAGTTCATTGTTCAGGTCAGCCTCTACTCCGGGAATATAAACATTGCTCCAGAATTCTTTGCGAACAGCTTTTATCTTTTCCAAAGCAGTTTCCAAACCGGCTTTATTACGACCCATTCCAACAAAATCCCACATGATCAGTCCCAATTCACGGTGAATAGAATCTACAGAGTGCTTGCCCTGAATACTCATGAGTTTTTGAATTTTATCATTTACCCCTTTTTCTGCTTCTTCGAATTCAGGAAGTTCAGTGCTCAGGCGTGGAACCTGAATCTGATCGGCCAGGTAATTCTGAATGGTATAGGGCAATACAAAATATCCGTCAGCCAATCCCTGCATCAAGGCAGAAGCACCCAGACGGTTTGCACCGTGATCGGAGAAATTAGCTTCACCGATGCAGAAGAGTCCTTTTACCGATGTCTGAAGTTCATAATCCACCCAGATTCCACCCATTGTATAATGCAGGGCCGGATAAATCATCATTGGCATATTATAAGGATTCTCATCAACAATTTTTTCATACATTTGGAAAAGGTTTCCATAACGGGCACGTACCACATTTTCGCCAAGACGGTTAATCGCAGCAGAGAAGTCAAGATAAACAGCCAACCCGGTATTTCCTACACCATAACCTGCATCACAACGTTCTTTTGCAGCACGGGAAGCTACATCACGTGGAACCAGGTTACCGAAAGCAGGGTATCGACGTTCCAGGTAGTAATCACGATCCTCTTCAGCAAGATCAGTTGATTTTTTCTTTCCTGCACGGATAGCTTCAGCATCTTCTTTTTTCTTAGGAACCCAGATACGTCCATCATTACGAAGTGATTCGGACATCAGGGTTAGTTTCGACTGTTTATCACCATGAACAGGTATACAGGTCGGGTGAATCTGTGCATAGGCAGGATTTGCAAAATAAGCACCTTTCTTATACATTTGAACCAATGCCGAACCATTTGAATTCATGGCATTTGTTGACAGGAAGAATGCATTTCCGTAACCACCCGAACCAACTACTACAGCATGGGCAAAGAAACGTTCAATCTTACCCGAAACTAAGTTGCGGGCAATAATTCCACGGGCACGGCCATCAATAATCACCACATCCAACATTTCATAACGTGAATATAATTTCACGGCACCTTTCCCGATTTGACGGCTCAGGGCTGAATAAGCACCTAATAACAATTGTTGACCGGTTTGTCCTTTAGCATAAAACGTACGGGATACCTGTGCGCCGCCAAAAGAACGGTTATCGAGTAATCCACCGTATTCACGGGCAAAGGGCACTCCCTGTGCCACACACTGGTCGATAATACCATTCGATACTTCAGCCAGACGATAGACATTCGCTTCACGGGCACGATAATCGCCCCCCTTAATCGTATCATAGAACAGACGGTAGACAGAATCACCATCGTTTTGATAGTTTTTTGCAGCATTGATACCCCCTTGCGCAGCAATAGAGTGAGCACGTCGTGGTGAATCCTGAATACAAAAATTCAGTACATTAAAACCCATTTCAGCCATGGAAGCAGCAGCTGATGCTCCGGCAAGACCTGTACCAACCACAATTACATCAAGACGACGTTTATTGGATGGATTTACAAGCTTTTGATGGGCTTTATAATTGCTCCATTTTTCTGCCAAAGCACCTTCAGGGATCCTGGCATCTATTTTAGTTGTTTCTGCCGAAGCAGAATCTTGTATCTTTGTCATAATTAAATTTACATTTTTTGATTTGAGTTGTACAAATTAACAGCCGGAAGTGCAACCAATTAAGAAATACAAAGGAATAGACATAAACATTAAAATCACGATGGTCGAAATAATGTTGGAGATAACTTTCACTCTTGGCAACCAGGTTTTGTTATTCACTCCGATCGATTGCAATGAACTCCAGACACCATGAGTTAAGTGAAACCATAAAGCAGATAGCCATACGATATAAACTACACAATAAATCCAGTTACTAAATAAATCTTTTACAAAAGCAGCTCCGTTACTTGGCAGAAATTGTCCACCTTCATAACCTGTCAATTCAGCAAATTGCATTTTAAACCAGAAATTGTAAAAGTGCAAGGCAAGAAAACCAAAAATAACTGCTCCAAGAATCAGCATGTTTTGAGATGCCCATTCAACACTCTTTTGATTCTTTTTAACCGCGTAACCTTCGCTGCCACGGGCACGCAAATTCTGATAAGATAGAAACAAGGCATACAGGATATGAACCACAAATCCGCCTGCCAGTACTGCTGTACCGACTACTGCATACCAGTTCGCTCCCAAAAATGCACAAATTGCATTATACCCTGATGGAGATATGATCACCACGATATTCATTAGGCTGTGAAATAGCAAAAACAGCACGAGAAAAATTCCCGAGATACTCATAATAAGCTTTCTCCCAATTGAGGAATTAATTAACCACATAGATTTTTGTTTTAGTTTGTAATATGTTTATTAAAGTTAGTATTTCGAATTATTGATCGCGGCAGGAAAACGTAATCTCCTTATATTGTTCATTTTAACAATATATTTTATACTTTATTAATTTTACGCAAAAGTAATGTTTTGATTTTGATACTGCAAGTTATTACGGAAAAATTTCTTTAATAACTTTAATCTACTGGTTTAAAGCACTGAGCAAACAGGAGGATAAACTCAAAGTAAGTGTCTTTGAGGCAAAGATAAAGTATGCACATCAATTACCACTATAATTTGATGAAAATAATGTGAAAGGAATTGCGTTGTTCTGCATTAAATCGAAAAAAGTTAACTAAGCCTCCTAAAAAAGATGACCGGAAGATATTTTCTTCTTTATTTTAAACAGAATAAAAACAATCATGATCCATTAGCCGGATGACAATATTGCTTTTTATATTTTAATTCATTTAGTACAACACCCTCAGAAAATTGAGTTTATGATTCCACCACTTCACCGATAAGAGCCGCCGAAGAGGCGCTCAAAACACGTACCTGAATAGTCTCACCAATTCGACGCCCGAGCCGTGAAAAAATGATTACTTTATTTTGTGACGTTCGCCCGAAAAGTTGTTCTTTCGATTTTTTAGAGAAGCCTTCTACCAGTACTTCAAAGGTTTTTCCAATGTCAAGCTGATTTTTTTGATTCGTAAGCTCACGTTGTATGTCAATAATTTCAGCTAATCGACGTAGTTTTTCTTCTTCTGATATATTGTCAGGTAAATTATTCGCAGCAAAAGTTCCCGGACGTTCCGAATATTTAAACATGAATGCCAGATCAAAATTCACTTCCCTTAAAAGTGAAAGTGTCTCCTGATGGTCTTCTTCAGTTTCGTTGTGGAAACCGCAAAACACATCGGTACTGATGGAAGCTTCAGGTAAAATACGTCGGATAGCTGCTATCCTGTCCAGGTACCAGGCACGGGTATACTTTCGTTTCATGAGTGCCAGAATCTTATCACTTCCCGATTGAACAGGCAAATGAATAGACTTGCATAAATTGGGATAGTTGGCTATTGTTTCGAGTGTGCGGTCACTCATATCTTTCGGGTGAGATGTAGAGAAACGGAATCGAATCTCGGGAGCTGCCTCAGCGACTATGCGTAATAAATCAGGGAAACCAATAGTTTCTCCGTCTTTTTCATAGTGATACGAATTTACATTCTGGCCAAGCAAGGTAACTTCCTTGTAGTTTTTTGCCTGCAGGTCGCGAAGTTCACTCAATATGCTTTCCACTTCACGACTACGCTCACGTCCCCGTGTATAAGGCACAATACAATAAGAGCAAAAATTATTACAGCCCCGCATTATGGAAATAAAGCCCGAAATAGATTTGCTGATTCGTGTTGGCAGAATATCACTGTAAGTTTCAGTAGTCGAAAGATCAACATTAATCGCTTTATTGCCCTGCTCTACTGCTCCGATCAGGTTGGGAATATCCAGGTAAGCATCAGGGCCGACAACTATATTTACGCCATATTCATTGATCAGCTCATCTTTGACACGCTCGGCCATGCAGCCAATGACACCAATAATAAGTTTTTTATTTTTTCGCTTAAGTGTATCAAAATACCTGAGACGGTTTATTACTTTTTGTTCGGCATTATCGCGGATAGAACAGGTATTTACAAAAATAGCATCAGCTTCTGTAATTTTGTCGGTTATCGCGAAACCATCCATTTGCATGATGGAAGCCACCACTTCACTATCGGCAACATTCATTTGGCAACCGTAGGTTTCAATAAATACTTTCTTATCGTTCAATTCGGATTTTAAATCCGGGGATGTAACAGAGGATTCGTTTATGTTCATTTTAGAGAGATTCAATTTGTAGTACAAAGGTACACTTTAAAATTATATTATGAAAGAATCCCGTTTTTACAATATTTAACTAGCCAATTTTTCAAACTCAATAATTTAATAATGAAGTTTTTAACACCATATAAAAATTAAGCTGGCGTCATAATTCAGAAAATGTGTTTTTTTTTATCGGAAAATGCTTGTACGATCAAAATATTATTCTCACATTTGCAGAGTAAACAAACAGATAAATTTTTCATAGTTAAGGTTTAGGTTAAAATGTGCAATGGGTGGCTGTGAAGTTACCCATTGTTTTATTTTATACACCTTCAAAAAAAATTCAATTTAAGAGTAAATTATAAAATAAATAAGTATTTTTGTATACCAGATTGTTATTTATGGCAGGAAAGTGCTTAATTTTAAAACATAATTTCATTTAAATAACAATTAAACGCAAATGTAGGAGGCTGAAATTAAAAAAAGCTTGTATATTTGTCCCGAATTTAAATAGCAAACAAAGGATTAGAGTTCCGGCAGTAATGGTCGGAATTCTTTTTGTTTTATACTTCAAAAAAGGATTACTTAATAATAAAAGTTATGGCAACAAATTATATGACCGCTGATGGTTACAAAAAGCTGGTAGAAGAATTAAATGAACTGGAAAGGGTACAACGTCCTGCCATTTCAAAACAAATTGGTGAAGCCCGTGATAAAGGTGATTTGTCCGAAAATGCAGAATATGATGCTGCAAAAGAAGCCCAGGGATTGTTGGAAATGAGAATTTCAAACATTAAAGAAATGGTAGCTTCTGCGCGTATGATTGACGAAACGAAAATCAATACCAAAGAAGTACAGATTTTGACACGTGTCAAAATAAAAAATACCAAGACTGAGCAAATCATGACTTATATGATTGTATCCGAAAGTGAAGCAAATTTTAAAGAAGGAAAACTATCGGTTACCACTCCTATCGCCAAAGGTCTGCTGGGTAAAAAAGTAGGCCAGAAAGCAACCGTTACTGTCCCTTCAGGTGTTATGGAATTTGAAGTCATGGAAATCTCTTTGTAGTGATTAACGATTAGTGATTAGTGATTAACCACTAATCGTTAATCACTAATCACTAATCACTAATCACTAATCACTAATCACTAATCACTAATCGTTAATCACTAATATCGTGACAATATTCAGCAGAATCATATCCGGAGAAATACCCTGTTACAAGATTGCCGAAGACGATCGGTTCTTTGCTTTCCTGGACATTAACCCTTTATCAAAAGGGCATACTCTCGTAGTTCCAAAACAGGAAACAGACTATCTGTTTAATCTGGAAGATGATGTCCTGAGTGGGATGATTCTTTTTGCCAAGAAAGTAGCACTGGCTATTGGGAAGAGTGTTCCTTGTGTTCGTGTCGGTGTTGCGGTCATTGGACTGGAAGTTCCTCACGCCCATATCCATTTAATACCTTTCAATAAGGAATCGGACATGAATTTCAAAAACCCGAAACTTAAAATTAGTCCGGAAGAAATGAATGAAATAGCCGAAGGTATACGAAGTCATATCTGATAACAGAGGGCTTATTTTTTTTCCGTCACCTACTTTAATCTACAACATACAAATTGGTAAAGGCTTCGCTCAATGCGAAGCCTTTTTTGTTTGTACTACATTTCAAATTCTGTCTCACTAATCCGTGTGAAGAGACTGTCGTCTTCATAAAGAATAGTGACGTTGTACTTACAACATTCAAGCCCGGGAATTATTCTGCTTTCATTGCTGCTTATGTAGGATAGAGACGATTTCCACTGATACCGGAATAGTTATCTATTAATATTCATTTTTAAGTCAGAAAATCATATAGAATGTCA
>Ga0302286_10001684_pt1 | contig 16108 bp, 15 predicted proteins | sample III_Fen_E2_3_FD_198765 | JGI IMG/M metagenome (GOLD analysis project Ga0302286, IMG submission 198765) | Peat permafrost microbial communities from Stordalen Mire near Abisko, Sweden - III_Fen_E2_3 | ecosystem: Environmental > Terrestrial > Soil > Wetlands > Permafrost | place: Sweden: Abisko...
GGAAATTGCATCCCCAGTAGGCAGCGTCATGCTGGCCAAACTTTTTGGGGTATCAAGTGCCACCATCCGCAGCGAGATGGCTCGTCTTGAAGAGATGGGTCTTATCACCGCGCCGCACACGAGCGCTGGCCGAATCCCAACCGATAAGGGATACCGTTTGTATGTGAACGCGATTACTGATGCGCAACTAAGTGAAGAGACACCGATGACAATCGATCGTAGTGCGAGAACGATTGAAGCTCACGTCAATTCTCACCCCGACAAATCAGACCGTGCTATTCGTAGTGCGGTCGATAGTCTTGTCGAGCTGACAGGTAATCTTGGTTTTGCCACGATAGGCAGTGAGCTCTATATGAGCGGTATCGGTACGCTATTTAGCCAGCCTGAGTTCTTCGAGGGTCGACACGTCCAAGCGGTCGCGCGACTTCTCGACAATATCGAGCCCTGGCTCCGTGAAGCAGCACCGAATCAAGCGCTGAATGTCTTTATCGGAAGTGAAAATCCGATCGGCAAAACGAGTGGCGCGACACTTATTATTAGCAAATTTTGTTCACCGTATAGCGATAAAAGTTACATCGGCGTTATCGGTCCGACGAGGCAGAATTATGCGCGGACGATGCAGCTGGTACGACGTACTGGTGAGATGCTAGAAGGAGTACTCTAGATGGTCAAGAAGACTGATGAGTTGCAGGCACGGATTGATGAGCTGACGCTGGATTTGCAACGAACTCGTGCTGATTTCGAAAATTTTCGTAAACGTGTTGAAATTGACAAGATGATGGCAAAAGCGAGTGGCAGAGTGAGTGCTATCTCACAGCTACTTCCTGTGATTGATACGATAGAGCGAGCGATTGCTCATGCACCGAAAGAGCTAGAAGATAACGCGTGGGTGTCAGGAATTATCGGTGTCGCAAAAAAACTTGAGAAGTCTATGACAGATCTTGGGGTGATGCGTATCGATGCGAAAGAGGGGACATTATTTAATCCCGAACTTCACGAAGCTGTGCAATTCGATGAGTCTGAAGGTGAGCATGAAGTGATTGCTGAGGAACTTCAGGCTGGCTATAAGCTAGGCGATACTGTCCTACGTCATAGTATGGTTAAAGTGACGCGACAATAGCTTAGATATTCACCATGCTTATATTAAAGACCCGCGCAGACTACTGCGCGGGTTTGATGTAGGTGAGACCCGTACGGATGTACGAGTTGGCTGCTACGCACGAGAAGACAATCCCGATCGTAAACGTCACAATCACGATGACCTGCCACCATACTCCGGGAACTGGAAGAAGCGCCATCAGTAGACCACCGCACTGCACCCACATCTTAATCTTGCCTGGCAGGATAGAGGGAATGCGTGCGTCGATGCGTTTGACCATCAGATAGATGTTCAGACTGACGAGTACGACTTCTGGGATGAGAGTCAGGGTGAAGACGATCCATCCCCATGGATGCGCAATCAACCCAACCCAACATACTGCGAAGAATGTGGGTATGACGAGCAGCTTGTCGGCAATGGGGTCAAACTTCTCGCCAAATTTTGTCACCGAGTCGGTAAGGCGTGCAGCCATGCCATCGACGAAATCGGTGCCGGCAACGATTGCTAGGACGAGAATACTGGCGATCCACCACGGCATCACGAACACCCAAATGAATGTCCAGTGATAGTCCTGCGGGTTTAAGATCATCCACATCGGCACGAAGCAACCGAGCATGCGGGCAAAGGTGAAGCCATTTGGCACTAGTCCGATGCGGCGCCACCATGTCTTCTTGCGTCTACGTATGCGAACGTGAGACACGGGGACTCCTCTCTAAAAAGTTCTAGCCTGCAGGCACATCAAGGCTTTGTATCACTATACTAGTCGTAGACATCATCTCCACGCAAGGTTAAGCAGAATCTGCAGACTTTTTGTTGGCACTCTATTGACATGAGTGCCAACATTGCTTACAATAAGACTATTGGCACTCGTCAACTATGAGTGCTAGGATTACGTCCAATCTAATAAGATTAACGAAAGGAATAGGATATGGGAAAAATTATCGGTATCGACCTCGGAACCACGAACAGCGCCTTCGCGTATCTCGTGGCAGGTAAGCCGGAAGTCATTACAAATGCAGAGGGAAACCGCACGACGCCAAGTGTCGTGGCTATCAACAAAGCAGGTGAACGGCTCGTGGGTCAGGTGGCTCAGCGTCAGCGCGTCACCAACCCAAAGAACACCATCTATGGCGTCAAGCGTTTGATTGGCCGTAAGTGGGATGACGTCGAAGTTCAAAAAGACCTCGACATTATGCCGTACAAGATCGTCAAACACGCCAACGGCGTCGCTGTCGAGCTAGATGGCAAAGAATACACTCCAGAAGAAGTCAGCGCTATGATTCTTTCGAAGATTAAAGCTGATGCAGAAGCCTTCCTTGGCGAGAAAGTCACCGAAGCGGTTATTACCGTTCCTGCGTACTTCGATGACTCGCAACGACAGGCGACTAAAGATGCCGGCAAAATTGCGGGCCTCGAAGTCAAACGCATCATCAATGAGCCAACCGCGGCTGCCCTAGCCTATGGCCTTGAAAAGGCAAAAGAAGAAAAGATCGTGGTCTTCGACCTAGGTGGTGGTACATTCGACGTATCTATCCTTGAACTTGGTGATGGCGTCTTCGAAGTGAAGAGCACCAATGGTGACACTCACCTTGGTGGTGAAGACTTCGATAACACAATTGTGAATTACTTCATTGATGAGTTCAAAAAGACTGATGGGATTGATCTCCGCAAAGACAACGCTGCGATGCAGCGCCTCAAGGATGAAGCTGAGAAAGCCAAGAAAGAACTCTCGACCACTACCGAATACGAAGTAAATATTCCATTTATTACTGCAGATGCAGATGGTCCAAAGCACTTTGAGAGCAGGCTTACTCGGGCAAAACTCGAGAGCCTCGTTTCTGACCTTCTTGATCGTCTCGATGGCCCAGTCGAGAAAGCACTCAAAGATGCCAAACTTTCCAAGTCTGAAATTGATGAAATCGTGCTTGTCGGTGGTATGACCCGAATGCCTGCAGTTGTCGAGCGAGTCAAGAAGCTCTTCGGCAAAGATCCAATGCAGGGAGTTAATCCTGATGAAGTCGTGGCCGTTGGTGCCGCTATCCAGGGTGGTGTGCTTGCTGGTGACGTTAAGGACGTGCTCCTACTCGATGTGACTCCACTGAGTCTTGGTATCGAGACGATGGGTAGCGTCAGTACGAAGCTGATTGAGCGAAATACGACGATTCCTACGAGTAAGTCAGAGACATTCAGTACTGCGAGCGACAATCAGCCACAGGTTGAAATCCATGTCCTCCAAGGTGAGCGCGAATTTGCGACCGACAACAAGAGTCTCGGACGCTTCGTCCTCGATGGCATCGCACCTGCACCCCGCGGCGTGCCACAAATCGAAGTGACGTTCAATCTTGATGCTAACGGTATCTTGAATGTCACCGCCAAAGATAAGGGCACCGGCAAAGAGCAATCGATCACCATTCAGAACTCTGGAAACATGAGCAAAGATGATATCGAGAAAGCTCAGAAGGAAGCTGAACTCCACGCCGACGAAGACAAGAAGAAGCGTGAAGCTGTCGATGCAAAGAACCAACTCGAGAATGCCATCTACCAAGCAAAGAAGATGCCCGATGAATTCAAGGATAAGATTTCCGACGAAGACAAAAAGGCTATCGACGCAGCCGTAGAAGAAGCTGAGAAACACAAGGATGCTACCGACAAAGATGAGCTTGAAGCAGCCGTCAAGGCGCTCAACGACGCCATCATGCCAATCGGTGCGAAGATGTACCAGCAGGCAGCCGAAGAAGCGAAGCCCGAAGCTGAAGCTGATGACGGCAAGAAGAAAAAGTCCAAGAAGGACAAAAAAGACGAAGCCGTCGAAGGCGAAGTCGTCGACGAAAAGTAGTCACTCTCCACAAAAAATACCGGCTCTCTAGCCGGTATTTTTATTGCAAGTACCATATTAAGGATAGAAATTGGCATCACTACCGACGGCAATCATTTCCATGTCTTCCCACGGGAGATATTGGAGGAACGTCTTGCCACTAAACCCACTTGGATATAGTCGCTCTACGCCAGGTTCGGCGCGCATACTAAATGAGGTTCCTGTAGTATCAACCATGATGATGCCATAATCTTTGAAACAGGTGATAAACATATCGAACATCGGTCGCCACGTCGTCGGCATGCCAGATGGATATGTTGATACGTAGTTCGCGGGTAATCTCAGGCGATTACCATGTTTGAGCCAGTCGCGTGACGCGCCGTCATAGCCATTTGAAGGCCAGACCAACCCCTTACTTCCTTGGTTTACGGGAAACATAGGAAAGAGGGCAAAGCCCATCGGGTGTGTGATGACGCCGTTCAGCATATCACTTTTGCGCAAAATATGATGGCTCATGGGGAGGTGTGATGCCGATGCCATCCATGCGGACGATTCATACACTCCGTCTGGGCCGTAACCCCAATATATCGTGTTACCACTCGTATCGTTTGGTGCCTTCGGCGCGCCATAGCTCGGTGACGCTTGGCTCGTGACGTCGGCTTGAAATGTACGGTTAATTGGGTGTCCGCTGAGTCGAGTGGTAGCACCCGTGATCCTGCCACCTATACGGGCGGTCCATACGGCGGGTAGGCCATTTGCGGCGTTTTGCTCTGGACTTTGCGCACCCCAAAGTTCCCACACTCGTCCCCAGTATTGCGTGTCACTTGGCCTACCGGGCCATTTCCAGTCTGGATCGTAGAGATGAATGGTGCCATCCGTATCGTTGGTGGGCTGAAGTCCTTTAGGAATAGGAAAGCCTGCATACATCATGGCTGCAGTCGGGAATGCCCACGAGGCATTGGCATTTCCGCCACTAATGTAGACGGGTTGCAGGGGAATAGTGGATGAGTCGATCACGTTAATCGTGGCAGTATAGGTGTCGTAATTAAGTGTAGGCCATGCGGGGAATGATGTCCCTGTGGAGAAATTATGGATATTATCATAGATGTCCGATACAGCCGTCGCTGAATCTACGTGAACTGTTGTATTTGCCGGCATTGGCGTGTTAATCCATGACCCATTCCCATCACCACCGAACATTTCGTTGATTCGGTAGCCTTTAGGTCCCGAACTCGTCCCGTTGAAGCCTGGGTTGATAGTTCGTGTCATTTTCCTGCCGGATAAGCTCATGCAATATAGTATACTACATAAACACATTCGTGCATAAATAGTAAATTTACATTAATATACAAAAATATACGATATTTACAGAGGCGGACAAGAAATTTCTTACAGACACTATATTGTACACAAGCTATAATGAACCATACAAAACTAATCCACAGGAGGTATTCTATGGACGCAATGGGAATAATCGGTTGGGTAGTGCTCGGCGGTCTTGCCGGCTGGGTTGCATCAAAATTTGTAGGGACAGATCAGCAGCAGGGTGTCGTCGGTAATATCATCGCCGGTATACTTGGTGGTGTCTTGGGTGGCTGGATTTTCTCGCTACTCGGTGGCGCTGGTGTGACTGGCTTTAATCTATGGAGCTTCCTTGTCGCACTAGTCGGCGCTATCATCGTACTAATGATTTGGAAGGCAATTACTCGAAAGAAAGCTTAGTTAGTATCTTCACGATTAGCTATCGCCATCTCATACACACCGACGAGACGCCTACGGCCCTCGTCGGTATTAAATACAGAGGCACATCCGGCGGCCGCATCAGACATCGACTGGAGTTTTGTGGGACTCTCGATGAGATCGGCTAATTCCTGAGCAAGTCCTTCTGGTGATGAATCGGGAGGGTACACCCCAGCTTTGGGATCGATATCAAGTAATAGCTCAGGGTCGATCGATACCACACCACGTCCACCGACAATAGATTCCGCAATCACCACCGGTTGATTATCGAAACCGTGTGACGTCATGACGAGCGCACTCGACTGGTCGATATAGCGATGTACGGCCGTGTTTGCAACCGAACCCACGATAGTGACGTGTGGTTTGTTGATAGCCCATGCCGAGACATCATCTTGATTGTACCCATTGCCAATGATCGTTGCACGAAATGGTTTGTCGGTGTAGTCGGACACATGGTCAATGGCTTTGCAGAAGTCCAGTACGCGTTTCTCGGGCATCATACGTCCCATCCAGAGGAATGTTGGTACCTCGGGAAGCGCTTCATGCCGTGGGGATGTCGTGATGAAGTTCGGCGACACGACGACATTGATACCAGGAAGCCAGTCGCGGAACTTTTGAGCCATATGAAGCGATGGCGAGATCACGACGTCTGCCTGACTTGCCATCAAACACACATGACGACGAGCCTTGTACGTATAGAGTGGCTCACCAGGTATGCGAGCTAATTTAAAATCTTTACCAGACTTGAGCCGCCACTGCATCGGCTTCTCGAAAAGATGCACCGCGAGCTTCGTGCTAAAATTACGTGTTTGAATTTGTTTCCAGAGTAATGTATGAAACGTATAGACAAGCGGTAACCCGAGTTTTCGTGCAGCGTAGACCCCGGCAGTGCCGACACCGAAGTCTGTCTGGACATGCACGATATCGACGTTTCGCTTCTTCAGCTCCTCGATGATAAATGATGCCGCCATGGGTTTTGATAGCCTCATCGTCTCCTGCTGGCCGGTCGTAAAATGGATACTCGGTATCATGACGATATCATCAGGAGTGGTGACGTCAGGGTGTTCGGCAGTGAATATGGTGACAGTGTGGCCACCGGCTTCGAGTGCCTTGCGTTGATTATCTATGGAGATCTCCGTACCTCCCGACATGGGGAGATATAAGTCAGTCATAATCGCGATATGCATAACGAAAGTATAGCACGTACACCCACTCAACAGGGGAGAAAACCTAAATATGGGGAGGTAGTTCGAGGTACAGCGCTGCCCATACCATGCCGGGATCACTCTTATAGATAGCTGCGTAGTACCACGAACCATCAGGGTTAAGCATCTCTGGCCACGTACCGTGACGTTCAATCATACGTGCGAAACTTGCCCTGGCCTCAGCGTATTCTGGACGCTTGTAATGTTTCAAGATGTGTAGGTAGAATACGCCGTGCCAACTCCATATTGACGTCCCGGCATAGTTTGACATAAATGGCCACGTCATCCAAAAGCGGTAATTGAACGCGCGTGGTTGATCGGTGTATTTGAGCGGGTATGGACGATCAAGTTTATGATGTTTGATGTATTGAATGGTCTTCTCAAATTTTGCTTCATCGTCGACAATACCCATAAAGAAAGGGAACAGTGCGCATTCAGCACTAAACGCCTTGTTGTTCCAGTCGGCATTGAAGTAACGACCATTCCAGTAGTGATTGAGCAACTCCTGTCGATATCGATCAGCATGGTAGGGGAAATTGAGCTCTAGTTTTTCGGCACAGCGGGCAAGGCGAGCGACGAGCGTGACTGCATAGGCGCTCCGATCGTAGATGACCGCATCGCGTAGCTCTGCAAAACGCATCGACTTAAGGTGTCCCGATACTGGGTCGAGAAACATCTTATGATAGCGGCGCAGCTCACGATTGAGAAATATCCGCTCTGATTCATTGAGGGGATAACCACTTACTTCAATGCTATGAAGAAGCCAGGGCAGGGCGTCGATACTTTTTACATCGGGCGCATTAAATGTGTTCCCCGCCGCATCGATACAGAGTGTCACTATACCAGATCTTCGATAATGTTTCAGTGCCCATCGAAGTGTGTGATGGACTTTATCCTGGTGACCGATGCGCACTAACGACTCGGCAACTGTCCCGAAGTCGCGCATCCAGAAGAAATCGAAATGTCCCAGGCTCGTACGGTAGAAGTCCCCTTCCCACAACTTCTCGACGACTTGTCGACAGATATCACGAGCATTGCCATCAAATCGCTCTATTCGGCCGAAATAGCGATTGACGAGTTGACGATATTCGGCACGAATCGTACCCAGGATGCGGCCCATAATGCGGAAGAAATATACCATTACCGCCAGTATAGCGTGACCGAGGCTATTACGCTAGAGCTTACTCAAGACATGATATACTATGATTAGTCAAATGGAATACCTCAACGTCTTTATCGAAGTCGCTATCCTCATCGTATTCGCCGCGATTTTTTCCGGTCTTAATATTAGCCTGATGTCGCTTTCTGTGACCGATCTCAAGCGCAAGGCACGCCTAGGTAATACCATGGCGAAACGCGTCTTGCCGCTGCGCAAAAATTCACACCTTTCCCTTGCTGGTATTCTGTTCGCGAATGTCGCCGTCGTGTCGGCGAGCTCTCTTGCACTCGAGCACCATTTCAATGGCTGGATCGCCGGTATTGCAACAACTATCCTGATGGTCGTATTTGGTGAGGTCTTGCCACAGGCGATTTTCGTGAAGTCAGCACTCAAATTCACTTCATTCTTCTCACCTCTCATCAAGTTAGTGACATGGATTACCTACCCACTTTCCAAGCCACTTCAGCTCGTGCTTGATAAGCTTATTAGCGAAGAACCACATACATTACACTCACGCCAGGAGCTTGGGCTTATTATCGGCGAGCATCAGACGGACGACAACAGTGAGCTCGATGAAGACGAAGTAGAGATTATCAAGAGTGCATTGCAGCTGAGCGAAAAGACGGTCGGTGAAATTATGCAACCCATCAAAGAGGTCTATTGGCTACCAATTGATGCGACGCTTGATGCCAAGACAGTCGATGACATTACCGCACACGGCTACAGTCGTATTCCGATCTTAAGCCGGGATAGGACCGATTGTTTCGGCGTACTATTGATGAAAGATATGGTAGATATCGATTTTGACGATAACCCAGTGGCCATCACGTCATTTAAATTGCATCGCACGAAAGTAGTGGGGAGTCGGACTGCATTAGATACAATGTTTCGACGCTTCATCAGCCTTCATTCGCACCTCGTCCCCGTCGAAAAAGATGACGTCATCGTCGGCATTGTCACGATTGAGGATTTGATCGAAGAAATTCTCGGACACGAGATTGCCGACGAAACCGACCACGCGCATCACCGAGAATAAGCTTGTGCTTACGAGAGCTACCTAGTACCATAATAAGATATGGATCTAGAGGGTGAACTAAAGAAAGTCATACAAGGCGACATCGATACCAGCGAGGAAACACGCGCGAAGTATAGTCACGACGCCAGTCTCTTTGAACTCAAACCGCAAGCAGTGGTATACCCTAAGAATGCGGCCGATATCGAAGCGTTGATTACCTTCGTAAACACCCACAAAGAAGCCTTTCCCGTCCTCAGCCTCACAGCTCGTTCTCAAGGCACTGATATGTCGGGTGCCGCGATCAATGACTCGCTCATCGTCGACAGCAGTCGTTATATGACAGAGATCTCAGACGTATCTGCCGAGCGTGCCACTGCCCAGCCCGGAGCAAAATACCGTGACTTTGAAGCCAAGACATTAGAGTTCGGCGCCATTATGCCAAGCTATCCTGCCAGTCGTGAACTGGCCGGGATTGGCGGTATCGTCAACAACAACAGCGGTGGTGAGAAGTCACTCGAATTCGGCAAGACTGATCGCTACGTGAAATCGATGGATGTGGTCCTCAGTGATGGAAAAAGCTACACGATAGGTCCGATCACGCGTGATGAACTGAACGTCAAGATGGACCAAGATACCTTTGAGGGAAGGCTCTACCGTGATACGTTCCAGATTCTCGACCAGCATTATGATGAGATCAAAAATGCCGCACCGAAAGTGACCAAAGATTCGACTGGCTATCACTTATGGAATGTATGGGATAGGGAAGCGGGCATCTTCGACCTGACGAAATTGTTTGTTGGTGGACAGGGGACGCTCGGCATCATGACAAAGGCCACACTCTCACTCGTACAGAAGCCAAGCCATTCCGGTACACTGGTCTGTTATCTCAAGTCTATTGATACACTCGGCGAAATCATTCCGGCAGTCCTCTCGCAGAAGCCTGCGACCTTTGAATGTTTCGACGACAATACCTTGTGGCTCAGCTTCAAATTTATTTTCGCGTTCATCAAACGACTCGGATTTCTGACCTGGATCTTGATGTGTCTACAATTGATTCCGGATGGTCTTGCGCTTCTCCGTGGTGTTCCAAAGATGATCTTGCTCATTGAGTTTACGGGTAATAGCGAAGCGGAAGTAAAGCAAAAGATTCACGCCGCCCGGACTCAGCTCTCGCAGTTCAACTTTAGCTATATGGAAGAAGATAATACCGAAGCCCAGGCGCGAAAGTTCTGGCTGATGCGTCGCGAAAGTTTCAATCTTCTTCGAAGCAAGGTCAAAGACAAGCACACCGCACCGTTCATCGATGACTTCGTAGTGCCACCCGCACGTCTCACCGAGTTCTTGCCGCAGCTTCGCGATATTATCAAGAAGTACAAACTTCTTGCCACGATCGCAGGCCACTTAGGCGATGGTAATTTCCATGTCATCCCACTCATGAAAATCGAAGACCCAGTCGAGCGTGCGAAATTTAAACCCGCCATGATGGAAGTCAACACTTTAGTCATCCACTACGGTGGCAGCGTCAGCGGTGAGCATAACGATGGCATGATTCGTGGTCCATGGCTTGAGCAGATGTATAGTCCAAACGTGCTTGGCTATATGAAAGAAATCAAGCAGTTATATGATCCGCTCAACATTTTCAACCCGCACAAAAAGACCAATGCCACTTGGGATTACAGTTTCGCCCACATTCGCGAACACTTTTAGTTGACATTGTCTATATAACGCGCTATAACGAGAGTACGAAGTAGGTTCAGCGGGATTCTCCCAAGAATTCGTCCATTGCGGTTGCTTCGCAAATAACTAATTAAGGTTGTTTGCGAGGGGCCGATTTTTATTTCCCTTTCGCAGACAGAAGGGAGTACATATGGCAGCAAACTTAGAGCGAGCCATCCAAATAGCAACTTCAGCGCATGAAGGTCAGCTTCGTTTCGACGAAAGTCCTTACATCAATCACCCACTGCGGGTGATGCGTACCGTTGAGGCGCAGGGACACAGTATATTCACCCAACAGGTGGCGGTACTGCACGACACCGTAGAAGATACTGATTGGACATTAGATATGTTAGCAAACGAAGGGTTTGGCGATGACGTATTATTTCCACTCGATCTTCTCACAAAGAGGCCAGGGGATATATATGAGGAATATGTCGCACGACTGATGCCGAACCCAAGGGCACGAGCGGTGAAAAAGGCGGATCTTATGGATAACATGGATCTTACTGGTCTCGAAAATCCTTCGCGCAAAAGGATAGAGACGATAGAGAAATATGGGCGGGCTCTCGTACTACTCTCGCGGTTTCCCCTTCCCCGCATCTAGCACTCTTGACGCCTGAGTGCTAACGCCCTATACTAGTAACAGATGACAAAGCGTGATTATTACGAAGTACTTGGCGTCAGCAAGACGGCCAGCGACGATGAAATCAAGAAGGCCTTCCGTAAGGCTGCGGTTCAGCATCACCCAGACAAAGAGGGCGGTAATGAGGACAAGTTCAAGGAAATCAACGAAGCCTATGAGATACTTAAAGATAAGCAGAAGCGACAGCGCTATGATCAATTCGGTCATGCCGGTGTGGGTGGAGCTTCGGGTGGTGGCGGCAATCCGAATGGAGGCTTCAACGGCCAAGATGTCCATTTCGACTTCGGTGGTGGTGGATTCGGTGATATCTTTAGCCAATTCTTTGGCGGCGGTGCGCAGCAGACCTATGGTCCGACACGAGGCCGAGATGTTGAGACACGTATCACGTTGACGTTCGAAGAAGCAGTCTTCGGCAAAGCTGAAGAGCTCATTATGACGCTTGACGACGAATGTTCACATTGTAAGGGAACGACTGTCGAGCCAGGTCATAGCATGAAAACCTGCCCAACCTGTAAGGGCGCTGGCCAGCAAGTTCGTCTGATGAATACGATGTTTGGTCAGATTCAGCAGGCTGTCACCTGTGAGACCTGCCGGGGCAAGGGTCAAGTACCAGAAGTTGTCTGTACGCAGTGTCGCGGTACAGGTACGGAGCGTCGCGAGCAGCGCATCACGGTCAAGATTCCTGCAGGTATCGATGATGGCGCGACGATTCGTCTGCGTGAGCACGGCGAGGCAATTGGCGGTGGTGGTAAGGGAGATCTCTTCGTCCATGTCCGCGTCAAAGCGCATAAGAAATTTACGCGTGAAGGTGACCTAATCCTCAGTGAAGAGCATGTCAGTATGATTGACGCCGCACTCGGTACTGAAATCGACGTTGAAACAGTTGACGGCACAGTCACGATGAAGGTACCGGGTGGTACTCAGAGTGGTACCGACTTCAAGCTTTCTGGCCACGGTGTCCCGCACCTGCGCTCTGATACACGCGGTTCACATATCGTCAGTGTCGTGGTCGACATCCCGACCAAACTCAGCAAGCAGCAGCGTGAATTACTTGAACAATTCGATAGCGCAAAGAAGCGTGGCCTTTTCTCTTAATTCATTGACTTATTTTATAAAAAATTGTATAATTTGCGCATTATGACAGTAGAGTATAAATCGCGGGAAGAACTTGATGCATACGCGGCAACAGATTCGACGTTTATTGACTATACGCATTTCGAAGATGATGCAACTCGTCGAAAAAGCGCGCAGGCTGACTTCATTAATGGCAGAACGTATACACCAAACTATCAATACCCAAAGCTTGACGCACTTCACGACGAGCCTGAAGGTAAGGGAACTCTTGCGGAGCGCAAGTCACGTATCTACGAGGCGGTACTAGAGCTCGAAGCGAATAAGACATCTGGAGCAATGCCACAGGCACTCTGTGAACTGTATGCTTCATTTCACGAGATGCGCCTGAAACGCATCCTGCTCGTCGAAGCGGCGCAAAGAATTCGCACCGTGAGTTCTTCATCTGAGCAAGAAATAGCAAGGCAGGAGTATGCCGACCTTAATAGGGAGCTATTTGGTGAAATCAACAAGGAGTGGTTCGACAATATGATGGCAAATGAAGCTGATAGAGTTGCTCGCTTTACACCTTCTAACGATGCGGCCCGTAGTATTCACGCAGAACTCTCACGCTATTTCGATCAACATCATTTTGAGAAAAGCGAAGAAAGCGACATTGACCTGGATCTTGAAGAAAAGCGAATACTCAAGGATGTACTTTATGAGAGATTCGGCAACTCATTGGCAGAGATACCAAATACACCAGACGATGTCTACTATGAGGCCCAGGAGTGTGCAGATATCTTGCAGCGCTGTCTCGATGCGGAAGGACTTGGCGCACTTGGCTGGAGGTGTATTGTCGACCCAAAGAAATCAAATCCAGCAACAAGCGCCGAAAAGCGCCTGATTTCCTTGCCATCATCTACACGAAGGAATGCTTCCGAGTTGAGACGGTTATGGCTACATGAAGGTGGCATTCACGCTGTTCGTGGTGAGAACGGTCGTGCAACAGGTATAAAGCCTCTTGCAAGTGGAACTGCTAATTATGCTGACGTCGAAGAGGGAGCGGGCGTACTATTTGAGTGTATTGAATCGGGAGATATTGAAGGCAGTCCTGCGTTCGTTCGTGCCCGAGACCGCTATATTCTTAGTGGGCTTGCTCAGGGAACTGATGGCGTGACGAAAGACGGTAGGCAAGCATACGAAATAATGTGGCGACTACTTGCACTACGCGATGCTAAAGATGGCGTGATTGATGATGAAATAATTGCAAAGGCAAGAAATCCAGCGATGGCACACGATGATAATGCCTATAGAAGCACTAACTTTGCGATGCCCGGTGTGATATATTCGAAGCTTCAAGTGTACTTCGATGGGCTTGTGAAGAATATCGTTTACGTCAAAAAGAACAGGCACCGCCTCAAAGAAGCGGTCGATGACATGCTTATTGGTAAGGACGATCATACGGATGATGAGGAGATGTCACGAATTAAGGAATTACTTCCCACCTCTTGACTATCGATAGCATAAGTGATATAATGGTAGGATATGTCAACAGATGAAAAAACCATCATTGGACGTACTGCAACCGCCAGTTTTCCGGCGGAGAGTCTTTTTGATATCCCGGTGAAGATTGATACGGGCGCTGACAGCTCGTCTATCTGGGCATCTGATCTCGAGATTGATGACGATAGTGTACTTCACTATGTATTATTCGATAAGAAATCTCCCTATTATTCCGGCAAACGACACGCGACGAAGCACTACGAAGCACATCTGATTCGTAGTTCAAACGGTCAGGCCCAGATACGCTACCGAGTGCATTTAGCGATTGAACTCGCTGGTCACAAAATTCGCGGCTCATTTAATCTTGCGGATCGTTCACGAAATGCTTATCCTGTGCTTGTAGGGTGCAAATTATTGAACAAGAAGTTCCTTGTCGATGTTTCGGTTGCGTCAAAGATTAAACCGCCGAACGAACCAGAGCCGACCGGTCTTTTCAATAAAGAGATGAAAAAAGACCCACAAGCGTTTTTCAAGAAATATCACCACAAGAATGTAAGAGGAGACGTTGAATTATGAAAATAGCTATTCTCAGTAACGGTACCGGCAACTATTCGACGAAACGTCTTAAAGAAGTTGCGCTTGCTCGTGGACATGAAGTCCGCGTCATTAAGTACCGTGAGTGTTACGCCAGTATCGAACGAAACAATCCGACCGTGAGCTATCGTGGAGAAGACCTCTCTGGATATGATGCGGTGATTCCTCGTATCGCGAGCCACATGACGCGCTATGGCACCGCTATCGTACGTCAGCTCGAGATGCAAGGTGCCTACACGGTTTCTAGCTCGATTGCGATTAATCGTAGTCGCGACAAACTCCGCAGCATGCAGTTACTCGCCAAGGCTGGTGTCGGCATCCCGAAAACAGTCTTTAGCCGTAATTCGGCTGACATCGATGACCTACTCGATAAGCTCGGTGGGACACCAGTGATTATCAAGCTTGCCCGGGGCACACATGGTAATGGTGTGGTGCTCGCTGAGAGCAAGAAAGCTGCGAAGTCCGTCCTGCAGGCATTTTATCTTTCTGACGAAGACGGTACAAACGTGCTATTGCAGGAATTCATCAAAGAATCCGCTGGCACCGACATCCGCGCATTCGTCGTCGGCGGTCGCGTCGTCGCAAGTATGAAGCGACAGAGCCTTGATGATGACTTCCGCTCAAATCTCCATAAGGGAGGTGAAGGTACGACAGTCAAATTGACCGACGAAGAGCGCAAGATGGCCATCAAAGCCGCGAAGGCAATGGGACTTAATGTCGCTGGTGTCGACCTGATGCGATCAGAGCGCGGTCCACTGATTCTTGAAGTCAACGCAAGCCCTGGATTTGGTATCGAGAAGGTGACGGGACGTGATGTCGCGACGCCAATCATCGAATACATCGAACGAAACGCCAAGCGCGGCCACAAAAAAGACAAAGTCGGCGCGTAGTCTCTTTCACTTTACGCTGTGATATGATGTAAGCATGAGTTATATACTCGTGTTCGTCGCAATGTTCGGCTTATTGTTCGCCCTGAGCTTCATCGTCAAACGTCGTTTTGGCGTATTGGTCTTGGCTCTACTTGCCGGTAGCCTTCTTGCGAACCTTTGGACCGAGACATTGACGCCTCTTGTCGCAAGCACGGGCATCGTCACGATCCGACCGCCACTTTCGAGTCTCGTCGCACTGACTGTCACACTTGCACCGGCATTTGTATTGTTCCTGGGCGGACCTTCAGCAAATCGTAAACACGAGCGCCTCATCGGGTCGCTCATTTTTGCATTAGTCGCCACGATGCTGTCATTTCACTGGCTCAACGACGCCCTTGTCATCGACGGGGCAGGGCAAGTTCTGCACGATTTACTGGCACAATACCAAGCACTTATTTTGACGGGCGGGGTTATCGCCGCGATTATGGATGTGTTGATGACGCATACCGTGCGGCATCAGGGTAAGGGTGGGCGTTCGTAGCACGTATCATGCAACATAATAGTCCACGGTATGGAGATGATGTGGAATCTGGAGCCTCAAGTAACGAGATTCCGGTTTCTGCCATTCAGCGGGTCTATCTACCACGTCGTACGCTTCGAAGCTGGAAGATATATCTCTTCATTGCACCATTCCTTG
>Ga0302286_10001685_pt1 | contig 16105 bp, 9 predicted proteins | sample III_Fen_E2_3_FD_198765 | JGI IMG/M metagenome (GOLD analysis project Ga0302286, IMG submission 198765) | Peat permafrost microbial communities from Stordalen Mire near Abisko, Sweden - III_Fen_E2_3 | ecosystem: Environmental > Terrestrial > Soil > Wetlands > Permafrost | place: Sweden: Abisko...
ATACGGAAATGGTGGATATATGCTTCCAGTCATGAACAAGGACATTCAAACGGATGATCTCAGTCCGTATCCCATATGGAAAGGGAAAGACAATGCAGGTAAGGATTGTGTCTTTTTTTACTCTACTGGCAATATTCAACTGAACCAGGATTTGGTAACCGGATTTCTGACTCATCAGCAGAATTATTATGCAACTGAGACCTATTTTTATCTGACAGATCAGGGAACCCCAAAATCGATTAATAAAATTCCTGAATTAACCGAAAATGCCGGGAAACAGGTTTTGTCGTTCCCAAATTATGCATTCTACGAAAAGGATTCCCATAACTTAATCTCCTCAGGCAGTCGTTGGTTTGGTGAACAATTTAACGCAGGTAGTTCTCAATCCATAAATCTTGTACTCGATAATCCTGATCTGAAATCCGCACGTTTTGTAATCCCTGTTGTCGGAAAGTCTACTTCCATAAGTAATATGGATATCAGCCTTAATGGGAAATTAGTCGACAATGTTGTTTTTCAGGCTGTAAATAACAGTGATCCGACTTCTGTCTTTGCGGATGACCAGGTTTCAGTCTTCACAGAAAGTTTGCCGGCTAAAAATATACAGGTTAAACTCACCTACAATTCATCAAATAACTCATCGGAGGCCTGGCTCGACTATATAGATGTTAATTACACAAGTCTTCTGAATATGAGTTCAGATTTTTATTCTTTCAGAGGAAAAGGTGTTGATGGACAGATTCTGATCTCGGAATTTGTTCTGAATGGAACATCAGCTTCCACCAGAATATTTGATGTGACTGACTTCAGTAATACCGTTGAGGTACCTGCTATTTATGCTAACGGCCAAATGAAATTTAAATCGAATTCTACCTCCTATCGCGAATATATTGCCTTTAATCCCGGTGGTACGATACCTTCACCTGAACTGGTTGGTAATGGCAATGTTGCCAACCAAAATTTACATTCAACTGATATTTCCGAGATGATTATTGTTTCAAATTCGGCATTACTGGCTGAGGCCAATGATTTAGCCAGTTTTCATCGGCTTAAAGATCAAATGACTGTTCAGGTGGTAACTCCTGACGTGATTTATAATGAATTTTCCGGGGGATTACCTGATCCTGCCGGTATACGGAACTATTTCAGAATGTGTTATGATCTTGGCAGGCAAAGCGGAAAGAACACATTGAAATATATATTGCTTTTGGGTGATGGGAGTTACGATAACCGAAATATATTGGGTAAAAATCACAATTTGATTCCAACCTATCAATCTGACAATTCACTTGCGCCAACTGAGTCATTTGTAACCGATGACTTTTTCGTTTTCCTTGATCCCAACGAAGGCGGATTTCAGGGAGTTGTCGATTTGGGAATAGGCAGGATACCAGCTTATTCGCCGGATGACGCAATCTCAGTAGTTGATAAGATCAAGAATTACAACAAAAAGGTCACCTTGGGTAACTGGAGAGATGTGGTTACTTTTATTGCAGATGATGGAAACCTCAATGATGGATTTACCAATGTGCATATGGAGCAGGCTGATGGTATGTCGAATTTTTTAAATGATACCTATCCGGCATTCTTTACGGATAAAATATACTTTGATGCATACAAAAAAATTACATCTGCGGGGGGGGAGAGTTATCCAGACGTTACTAATGCTATCAATAATAGGCTAAAGGAAGGAACCTTGGTGCTGAATTATACAGGACATGCCAATGAAAAGAATCTGGCTGACGAAAACGTATTTGATATCAGCCAAATCAGCTCATTGTCAAATTACAATCGTCTTCCCATCTTTGCTACAGCCACTTGCGAATACAGCCGATTTGATTCTGATGAAACTTCTGCAGGCGAATATTTTCTGTTTAATCCAAGAGGTGGTGCCATAGGCCTTTTTTCCACGACACGCCTGGTTTATTCAGGTGCCAATTCAATACTGAATAGAAAGTTTTTTAATTACATTTTCCAAAAAGATCAACAGGGAAATAATTTGCGCATGGGCGATGTAATGAGATTAGCTAAAGCTTCTGCCAATACAGGTACCAACCAATTAAATTTCTCATTGCTGGCCGATCCTGCCCTAAGACTGGCCAATCCAAATTTCCAGGTTAAAACTACTAGTATAGATGGTAAAAATACCGATGCTGAAGTTGACACGATGCGTACACTTTCGGTGGTAACTGTTAAGGGTTTTGTTGCCGATAATAACGGGATAAAACTTTCATCATTTAATGGTGAAATCATTCCGACCGTGTACGATAAGGCTATGCATGTTAAAACGCTTGCAAATGAAGGTCAGGACCCCTTTAGTTATGTAGTTCAGAATAATATTATCTATAAGGGATTGGCTAGTGTTACAAATGGTGAATTTGAGTTCTCATTTTTTGTTCCTAAAGATGTTTCCTTTAAACTCGATAAAGGGAAGATTCTCTATTACGCTTATAATGATTCAATCGATGCTCAGGGCTATTTTGATGATTTTTATATCGGGGGTTCCTCCAATGCTACAATTTCCGATGCAAACGGTCCGCAAATTGATCTGTTTCTAAATTCAACCTCATTCAAGGACGGAGGTACTGTAAGCGCAAGTTCGGTATTAATAGCCAATATAAGTGATGAAACAGGAATAAATACATCAGGGACAGGGATAGGACATGATATTACTGCAATCCTGGATAATGATAATTCTAATGTCATGGTCCTAAATGACTATTTTGAGGGGGATAAAGACAATTATAAATCAGGTAAGATTGTATTTCCGCTTACCAATTTAGCAGGAGGTGAACACATTTTAAAATTGAAGGTATGGGATGTATTGAATAATTCCTCAGAAAAGGAAATTCATTTCTTTGTAAAGGATGTTTTCAGAATTGAATCGGTTAACTGTTTCCCTAATCCCACGAATGGACAAACTCAGTTCATGTTTACACATAACCAGCCTGATGCAACATTCGATGTCAGTCTGGAAATTTTTGAGACCAATGGATCAAGAATTGAAATCTATCAGACAAAAGTGGGTTCCTCCGGGACTGAAAGTGCTCCTTTGGTATGGAATCCGGTTGCAAGACAGTTAAAAATGAAGGCCGGAGTTTATATTTACAGGTTAACGGTTACCTCTGATAGCCGCGTAAGCAGTGGTTCTGGCCGGCTGGTATATGTTTACCGTTAAAAATAAATATATTCCCCAACTATCCCAATACTATTTACGAGGGATATCCGTTTAAATTTTTGTTTATCAAGTGATAGATCTCCTGTACAAACACATATATTTGCAAATTCAAAAATCGAACGAATTAATATGAAGAAAATTACTTTACTATTAACTGTCATTCTCTGTGTCGGAATTATAGTCCCACGCACTTTTGCGCAAAAAACTTCTACTACCGGTGCAAATACGATTACCACCGGTGTACCTTTTTTAACGATTGCCCCCGATTCCCGTTCAGGTGCAATGGGTGACGCCGGTGTGGCCCTTTCACCCGATGTGAATTCCCAACATTGGAACCCGGCAAAATATGCCTTCGCCGAGAGTGAAATGGGAATTGGCCTGTCATATACACCCTGGCTTAGAAGTTTGGTACAAGATATTAATCTGGCCTATTTGGCAGGTTACAAGAGGCTAGATGATCACCAAACCGTTAGTGCTTCGCTGAGATACTTCACTTTAGGCAATATCCAGTTCATGAGTGAATATGGTGATCAGTTGGGCCAGCAAAAACCTAATGAGTTTGCTATCGATATGGGCTATACACGGCTGCTTTCCGATAATTTCTCAGGCGCCGTAGCACTGCGTTATATCCGTTCAGATCTTACCGGTGGTCAAATGGTTAATGGTACGGTAACCCATGCCGGAACATCCTATGCTGCTGATGTTGCTTTCTATTACCAGAATCAGATTCGCATGAACCGTAAAAATTCGACCATCGCAGCGGGTATCAATATCTCGAATATTGGTAGTAAAATATCTTATACCGATGGCGAAACAAAGGATTTTATTCCTACCAATTTGAAAATTGGAGTTTCCTATAAAACTGAGATGGACCCTTACAATACGATCACATTTGCTTTCGATGCAAATAAGTTGTTGGTGCCAACTCCAAGTAAAGACAGCGTCGATATTCTTACTGGCTTAGGTTCTACCAAGTCGCCCATTGCCGGTATATTCAGTTCGTTTAGCGATGCCCCGGGTGGAATGAAGGAAGAATTTAAGGAAATAAATTTTTCTGTTGGCGTTGAATACTGGTACAACAAACAATTTGCTTTACGTGCAGGATATTTTTACGAAGATCCCACAAAAGGAAACCGTAAATTTTTCACCGCAGGAGCTGGTCTGAAAATGAATGTTTTTGCTCTCGATTTCTCTTATTTGTTACCGGTTGCGCAAAATAATCCATTGGCAAACACCCTTCGGTTCACCCTGTCGTTTGATTTTGATGCTTTTAATAAGCAGAAGAGGTAAATGTTTTTATTGTTTCTGTTGTTTCTATTGTTTGTGTGCATATCAGTTTGCCGAAGCAAGTTTGATTTTCAACAAGAGTAACTTGCGGAAGCAAGTTCGATTTCAAACTAAAGAAACCCTTAATAATGATCAGACAGTCTTAAGTCTAATATCTTAAGTCTGAAATCTAATATTTCGACAAAATGAATTTCAGAATTGGATACGGATACGATGTACACCGTTTAGCTGAAGGTGAATCCTTGTGGCTGGGCGGTGTTTTAATTCCTCACGACAAAGGTACTGTGGCCCATTCCGATGGCGATGTGCTGATTCATGCACTTTGCGATGCCATGCTCGGAGCCGCCAAAATGGGCGACATTGGCCGTCATTTCCCCGATACATCCTCCGAATTTAAAAACATAGACAGTAAATTATTACTGTTGAGAACCAATGAACTGATTGCTGCCAAAAACTATGAGGTTGGAAACCTTGATGTTACGGTTGCTATGCAAAAACCCAAACTTAGACCATATATTCCTGAAATGGAAGAAACAATAGCACGAATTCTGGGAGTCGATCCCGATGTTGTTTCAATCAAAGCTACAACTACCGAAGAGCTGGGCTTCGAGGGAAGGGAAGAAGGGGTATCGGTTCATGCAGTGGTTTTGCTTGTCGTTCGCGCTTGAAATGCCATTCCATTTGATACATCTACCAGGTCTTCCCTCGGCAGCGGTTAATATCCGACAAAATGGAAAGCGACAGTTACCAAATAAGGACTTACTGCGTTTTTGAATTAATCGGCAAATCAATAAAATCAAGGTTTTATATTGAATAGTTTTTATTTTTCTTCAACTTTATTCCATCTCCTGAAGGATTCCAATGATCCAATTATTTTTTAATAATTCTGAATTTCCTGTCCAGAAAATAAGGATAGGTAGTTATCAGTCAGGATATTGCCTGCCTATTGCATTGGAAGTAGTACTTTTCTCGTACTTATAAAATACTAAATTTCTTACTGCCATTTTAATGATTCTAAAAACCATTGTCTGTTCAAGGTTAATGTGTTGATTGGTTCTCCCATTTACAGGTCATTTACCAGGTTTTAAACTTATTGGAAACTTATTCATTGATTATTCGAACCCTATTCGATGATTATTCGAATGAAAACGAACAATCATCGAATAACCTTCGAATGACCTTCGAATAACCTTCGAATAACGTAAAAGAGAAACAACTCAATTAAAGCGAGACAACACGGCTGAAGTACATGATATTTTTGGTAAGAAGGTTTTTGGCATAGCAGGCCAGGTTTCATTTTATCCCCCGGAAATGATGACTGCCACTTTGATCATTACCCTGGAAAATCGGACAGAATGATACGACAAATTTTTGTTGACGCGACGCGAGGTCGGTGCATGGATTTTACAGTTTCAATTAAAATTTCCATGCACCAATTTTACTTATAATGCGGTCATTTTATTGAAATACTGGATTGATCTAACAAAAAAACAAAAAAATATCAGGATCCTCTATTGCCATTGGTGGAAGAATCTTACTTTTGAATTAAAGACTAAATAAGATTTTATGCGAAAGACTTTGGTCGTTGGGGCGAGCGAAAACCCTGAAAGATATTCAAATAAGGCTATCCGTGCGCTGGTCTCTCATCAGCATGAAGTGGTCGCTATAGGTTTGCGTGAAGGTGAAGTGGCGGGCGTTTCCTTCGACTCGGAAAAGAAGCAATTTAGAAACATAGATACTGTTACCATGTATATCGGGCCACAAAACCAGCCGGATTATTACACCTATATCCTCAATCTGAAACCTCTGCGAGTGATTTTTAACCCCGGAACGGAAAACCATGAATTCATTGCTCAATTGAAGGCTGCCGGAATCCAATCTGAGATTGCCTGCACGCTTGTTTTACTGGCTACTGGCCAATACGAATAATGGAAACGATTCATTCCATTCAGGAGTTTGACCGTGTTTTGGCTGAAAATGATGCCGTATTGTCTTATTTCTCCACCGAAAACTGTTCGGTATGCAAGGTGCTGAAGCCTAAAGTGTTTGAAATGGCAAGAGATGCGTTTCCCAGTTTGAAAATGATATTTATTGAGTCAGATAAACTGCCTGAACTGGCAGCTCAAAACCGTGTTTTTGCTGCTCCGACAGTTGTAGTTTTCTTTGAAGGTCGCGAATCCATCCGTAAAAGCCGGGCATTCGGGATCGATGAATTGAAATCGGAAATCAATCGATCCTATTCACTGCTTTTTGAATGACGCAGGAAGTATCTGATATATTCTAATGGTCTTATATGTAATTAATTACCTTCCTTAACCTTTGGTTTGACAGGTAGTTTCGAATTTACATAGTCTGCCTGCTCTGCCGGACCTGATGATTGCTTTACTGTGGCAATGCCTTTTAAAATGACATCATTGAAGTATGGTATGACCATCTGGCGATATTCCATTGGAATTGAATCCCGGAAGTTCACGATCATATCAATGCCTTTTCTGAAGTTGGCCGTATTTTTTACCCGTTTCAGAAAGTCAGCAAAGGGCTGGACCAAAGCAAACCGGGAATTTCTAAGAGGTAGTTTTTCAAATCTTGCGGCAAGGGTATCAAACTCACTTTCACCGGCAAATTTAAAGAGGGATATATTGATTGCATCGGATAGAGCACCTTTGACTTGCTGTGATGATAATTTTCTGGCCTGGTCAAGTACCGAGATACTGTCAATAGCTCCCAATGCCAGAAGTGCATTACCTGCAATTGTATAGGAAGAATCGTTGATCGATTTCAGAAATAAATCCTTATAGGTCTGCTTTTTATATTTTCCTAGAGCAGTGATTGCTCCGGCCCTCACCAATGAATTCGGATCATTCTTTGCCAGGTCGAGTAGAATTGGTTCAACAGCCTTTTTAACTGAGTCTTTTCTGATGGGTAATTTCTGGATGGCAAGGATTCGAATCCCATGATAATTGTCCTTCAAAGCAGCTTTCATCAGGTTTAAAGCTTTGATATCCTTTTGACCAGAAGCAAAATCAATGGCTTCCCTTCGGTCGACATATAATCCTGCATTTTTATACTGATAGATAAAGTTATCCAGCGTTTTATGGTCAGTTTTTTCGCAGAGTAAAAGCTTGTCTGCATCAACGTTTATCAAATCCGGGATTGATGCTGCAGGGAATAGGAGGGTATCTGTCTTTTGGTCCACCCATACTTTGTACCTCTTTTTATCAGCACCCTGATAGACATCTACCGCGATCAGGAACCTGAAGACCTTGTTTGGTTGATCCTGCCTGATAAACACTTTGGCTGTTTTATGTAAGGAATCGTACCCATAGCTGATGTCAAGTCTTGGATGCCCGCTGCCATAGAACCATTGATTCCAGAACCAGTTCAGGTCCTGCCCAGTCACCTCTTCGAAAGCCAGGCGCAGTTCCTGTGCTTCGGCTGACTGAAATTTCCTGGTTCTAAGGTATAAATTTATTGACTTGAAGAATGCGCTATCGCCAACAGTGTACTTTAGCATGTTCAAAATTCGCCCACCCTTTTCATAACTTACCAAATCGTACATATTTGAAGCGTTTTCATAATAAAAACGAACCAGGTCTTTATTCTCGCTTCCTGATCGGAGATACTTCAACATGGCATTATAATTCATCTCATCACCTGCATCCTTTCCGTGTTTGTGTTCTAACCACAGGGTTTCACTAAGGTCGGCAAAAGATTCATTCAACGCCAGGTTACTCCAGCTTTCGGTCGTGACCAGGTCTCCAAACCACTGATGAAACAGTTCATGTGCTATTACATACTCCCAGGTGTTTCCATCAATGAGTTGTCTTGCATCCTGCTGTGCAAATTCTCCATGTAAGGTGGCTGTTGTGTTTTCCATTGCACCGCTGACATAGTCTCTGCCGACAATTTGCGAATATTTGGGCCAGGGATATTCAACACCTGTGATGTTCTCGAAGTATCCAATCATTTCAGGAGTCAGACCAAAGATTTTCCTTGCCATGGGTGCGTATTCTTTTTCGACGTAATAACTTACTTCCTTGCCCTTATAGTGGTCTTTAATGACTGCATATTCACCAACAGCCATCATCATCAGGTAAGGGGCGTGTGGCAAGGTCATTTTCCATGTATCGGTGCGCGTACCGTCAGGATGTTTTTTATGGCTTACCAACACCCCGTTTGACAGGGTCTGGTATTTAGCCGGGACCGTCATGCTGATTTCATCCGTTGTCTTTTGATTCGGTTTATCGATGGTGGGAAACCAGCATGAATTAGATTCGGTTTCCCCCTGTGTCCATATTTGTGTAGGCTTGTTTTTATCCTTTCCCAGCGGATTGATAAAATAAAGTCCTTTTGCTTCTGAAATGGCAGGATTTCCTTTTTCTTTCACCTCATCGGGTTGGGCAACGTAATCAATGAAAACCGAATAGTCTTCTCCTCCCTGATAAGTTTTATCCAGATTGATTCGTAGGTTTTGACCGTTATAGGTATATTTCAGTAGGAAGTGTTTGCCTGATTTTATTATCGATACCTCATTGATTCTCATGCCTTTTGCATCAAGATTTAACGAGTCGGTAGGGTAAAAATGAGGATGAATGGTAAGCCATTCCTTGCCATACATCCATGATTTGGAATAATCGAAGCTCACATCCAGTTTGGTGTGAACAAGATCATTGATTTTTGTAGCGCTTGCCCTGTAAATATTCTTCCAGCTTTCTGATTTCAGAGAATCTGTTTTTTGTGAAAAACAAGCAAATGAACAGAGCATAAAAACTCCAAAAAAGAGATGTTTCATAAAGACCATTTTTGTTGTGATTGGTATATAAAAATAGTACAATTTCTCATAACATTCTACGATCTTTCTTCTTTATTTAATCCTCAATAGATGAATCCAGACTATTTTGTCAGCCAACTTTCCTGACCTATTGAAACAATTCATCGATCATTTTTTCATCAGTCAAATTCGGTAATGTAACCATCAGTCCCGGATTTTCCTTCATCGCCCGTTTGATTGCAAATATTGCAGGTTCATTTCTGGCCCAGCTGCGACGTGCAATTCCATTATTGACATCCCAGTGTAGCATTTGTTTCAACCGACGGTCAGCTGAATCACTGCCATCGAGCATCATCCCGAACCCACCGTTTATCACTTCTCCCCAGCCTACGCCTCCCCCGTTGTGAATCGAAACCCATGTTGCCCCGCGAAATGAATCCCCGATAACATTCTGTATCGCCATATCGGCAGTATAGGATGATCCGTCGTAAATGTTTGAGGTTTCACGGTAGGGTGAATCAGTACCTGAAACGTCGTGATGGTCTCTTCCAAGTATAATTGGCGCGCTTATCGTTCCATCATGAATGGCTTTGTTGAACGCTTCAGCAATTTTCATCCTTCCTTCACAGTCAGCATATAGTATACGGGCCTGTGAACCAACGACCAGCTTGTTTTTGCCGGCTTCCGAAATCCAGTGGATATTATCATTCAGCTGGTTGATGATTTCTATGGGCGAATCCTTTGCCAGTTCAGTTAGTACCTGTTGGGCAATCTTATCGGTTTTTTTTAAGTCATCGGCAGTACAGGAGCAGCAAACCCAGCGGAAAGGCCCGAAACCGTAATCAAAATACAACGGGCCCATGATGTCCTGGACATACGAAGGATAGGTGAACTTACCTTCATTCGTGCTTACTTCTGCACCGGCACGCTGGGCTTCGAGCAAAAAAGCATTACCATAATCCCAGAAATACATACCGTTTTTAGCCAGGATGTTAATTGCTGAGATCTGTCGTCTAAGGCTTTCCTGCACTTTCTCATGAAATGATTCAGGGTTTTCAGCCATTAGCTGGTTTGATTCTTCGAGGCTTAATCCGGCAGGATAATAACCTCCTGCAAATGGATTATGCAACGAAGTCTGGTCTGAACCTAAATCGATTGAAATGTTTTCCTGTGCCAGTTTTTCCCATAAGTCCACCACATTGCCCTGATAGGCGAGCGAAACAGCCTCTTTATGACTGCTCGCTTCCTTCATTCGTGCAATAAGTTCATCCAAATCTTCATATACCTCATCCACCCACCCTTGCGAGTGACGCACTTCAACTACCCTGGGATTTATTTCAGCAATTACAGCTACCATCCCGGCAATCACAGCTGCTTTTGGCTGAGCTCCCGACATTCCTCCCAAACCTGAAGAAACAAATATCTTTCCTGCAATTTTACCGTCACCCCTCATGCGGGCGGCATTCAGTAAAGTGATTGTTGTCCCATGAACAATTCCCTGTGGTCCGATGTACATGAACGAACCGGCAGTCATCTGGCCGTATTGGGAAACACCAAGTGCATTCATCCGTTCATAATCATCACGACCTGAATAGTTTGGAATAACCATACCGTTCGTAACAACAACTCTCGGGGCATCCTTGTGCGAAGGGAAAAGTCCCATCGGATGTCCCGAATACATTACAAGGGTTTGTTCATCAGTCATTTCCGATAAATATTTCATGCAAAGCAGGTACTGTGCCCAGTTTTGAAATACCGAGCCATTTCCTCCATAAGTAATTAATTCGTGCGGATGCTGAGCCACTTCCCGATCAAGGTTATTCTGAATCATCATCATGATTGATGCCGCCTGCTTCGATTTGCAGGGATAATCACTGATCGGCCGGGCTTTCATTTCATAGTCAGGCCTGAAACGGTACATATAGATACGGCCATAGTGCTGCAGTTCATCCAGGAACTCCCGTGACAATGTGTCATGATGTTCAGGACTGAAATACCGAAGGGCATTTTGTAAGGCCAGCTTTTTTTCTACCTTGCTCAGTATGTCTTTTCGGCGGGGTGCATGGTTTACATCCTCATCATATGATTTCTTTTCAGGAAGCTCGGGTGGTATCCCTTCCTGTATTGCTGACTTAAATGGAGTATGATTCATAGTCGTCAAATTGTGGTTCACCTTTTGAAGTAGTGAGTATAACGGCAAATTTGCGACATTCCCCGATATAATACAGTATGTTTACATCAGTTTTGCAACATTTGTCGAGATTATATTTTAAATTGATCGTTCAAAATTGTTTAATTTAGTATTGAATTAAAAAGTATTAACATGAAAAAGCCTTTAATAATTGTTTTGGTAGTTCTTGGAGTAATCCTTCTTTCTGTTCTTGGAGTTGGAAAGTCCATAAGTAATAGCTACAATAATATGGTTGTAATGAATGAAGGGGTAACAGCAGCATGGTCGCAAGTAGAAAATGTTTATCAGCGACGTTCTGACTTGATTCCAAATCTTGTGAGTACAGTAAAAGGATATGCTGATTTTGAAAAAGAAACCCTGACCCAAGTGATTGAGGCCCGCGCAAAGGCTACAGCTGTAAATATCAATCCTCAAAAACTGGATGCCCAATCGTTGCAGACTTTTCAGAATGCGCAGTCAGGAGTATCTTCTGCTTTAAGCCGATTGATGGTCGTAGTTGAAAAATATCCTGAACTAAAGGCTAACCAGGGATTCTTAGACCTGCAGGCTCAACTGGAAGGTACTGAAAACCGCATTGCTGTTGAAAGACGTAATTTTAACCAAACAGCTCAGGCTTATAATACATACATTAGAATATTCCCAAAGAATTTTATTTCAGGATGGTTCGGATTCGAGAAGAAAGCCTATTTTGAAGCAGAAAAAGGCGCTGAAAAAGCACCCCAGGTTAAATTCTAAGATATCAGCAATTTGGAACAGGTAGGCAGCTGCCTGTTCAATTTCATTCATGCTTAATCCTTATGGACATGTCAGTCGAAAATTTTTTTAGTAAAGAAGAAAAGAAGCAAATCACCGATGCAATCGCACAGGCCGAACTGAATACATCGGGGGAAATCCGATTGCATGTGGAAGGACGCTGCAAACTGGATGTTCTCGATCGGGCAGCCTATGTTTTCGAAAAACTCGATATGCATAAAACAGAGCAACGCAATGGTGTTTTGTTCTATCTGGCTGTTTACGACCGCAAATTTGCCATCCTTGGTGATGGTGGTATTAATAAGCTCGTACCTGAAAATTTCTGGGATGAAATAAAAGCTACTATGCTTGGATATTTCAAGGAGGGAAGATTTGCTGACGGAATATCAAAAGGAATTCTGATGGCCGGTGAACAACTTAAGGCAAATTTTCCTTATCAAAGTGATGATGTAAACGAATTGTCGGATGAAATATCCTTCGAAAAAAACTTATAAAATGAAAGCATTCCTAATTTCCTTTTTTCTTTTTCTAATCTCTTTTTCGGTTATTTCACAGGATATTCCAGAGCAGCCCAATCCACCACGACTGGTTAATGATATGGCCAATGTACTTACCGATCAGGAAAAACAGCAACTGGAGTCGGAACTTGTTCAGTTTAATGATCAGACTTCTACACAAATTGCTATTCTTACTGTTCCGAGCTTAAAAGGTTATGATATTGCGGATTTTTCTACCCAGGTATTTAATAAATGGAAGATTGGACAAGCTGGGAAAAACAATGGTATTTTAGTCGTATTTAAGCCTAAAACTGCAGATGCTAAGGGAGCTGTTTTTATTGTAACCGGTTATGGCCTGGAAGGTATTTTGCCCGACGCAGTCATTAATCGTAATGTCGTTGACCATGAGATGATTCCTCGCTTTAGAACGGGCGATATTTATGGAGGATTATTAGCGGGATGTAAGGTCATTAAGGAACTTGCGGCTAAAGAATATACTGCTGAAGCGTATCAGAAGAAAACCAGCGGTAAAAAGGCAGAAAAGGGTGGCGGAGGAGGTTTCTTCCTTGTGATTCTGGTCATTATTGTTCTGATTTCACTGTTCAGAGGCGGACGTGGAGGTCAATATAACAGTGGCGGAAGTTTACCCTTCTGGTTAGCTTTGGGTCTGCTGGGTGGCAATCGTGGTGGCGGTTCTTTTGGAGGATTCTCCGGTGGAGGAGGAGGCTTTGGAGGCGGCGGCGGCGGTGGCTTCGGTGGCTTCGGTGGAGGAATGTCTGGTGGCGGCGGTGCTGGCGGAAGTTGGTAGAAACAAGTTCCAGGTTTCAAAGTTCCAAGTTCCAAGTTTCAAGTTTCAGGTCAAGCCATAAAGCAATCGATTTATTTATTTAATGGGAAAATATCCTTTGCCGTTCGGCTTTAGCCAACGGTTATGAAACAAAATATTTTCTGCCAAAATTATTGTTTATCCAGGATTAAATATCTATATTCGAAGTATGTAAAGTAGGGGTTTGTGAAGAAGCATTTTGTTGAGGTTTACCCTTTAATAGAGAACAAAACCTGAACCAATGAAAAAGGCACTTGCTGTATCTGTATTGTTTATCGTATTTCTGATGATATTTATGAGTCAGGCCTTTTATCCGGCGCCTGAACTCAATGAACAGCAGTTGCTTTCAAAAGTCAATCTCTTTAACCTCAGGTTTCCCCAGGAGAAAATTTATCTTCAACTCGACAGGCCTTCCTATTGGGTGAATGAAGACCTCTGGTTCAAGGCTTACCTGATTAATTCGCCCATTGCCGATTGTAACCTTTCGGTTGAACTTCTCAATTCTTCCGGCATCCTTATTCAGAAAAAATTATACTGGGCTCAGCAGGGACTGGCCTATGGTGATTTTCATCTGACAGATACCCTTTCCAGTGGTGTCTATCAAATCAGAGCCTATACTGACTGGTCAAGAAATTTTGATGATTGTTGGTTCTTTCGACAAAACATTGTCATCTGGAACCTTAGAGATAAGGTCAATCCATCAAATTCCGAAGCGCTTAAACAAAAAGATGTCGATCTTCAGTTCTTTCCTGAGGGGGGCACCTATGTGACCGGCAATGCTGCAAGGATGGCCTTTAAAATAACGGATCAACATGGAATGGGATTGGATGTTGATGGCATAATTTATGACGATCAGGGCAACAAAGTCACCGATCTGAAGAGTCAGTTCAAAGGCATGGGAAGCTTCCTGATTCAGCCCATGGAGGGTCGGAAATATTCGGCTGATATAACCGTGGCTGGTAAACTTAAGATGAAGGTTGATCTTCCATTTCCAATTGCAGAAGGAGTAACGCTGTCGATCGATCCAAATGATAAAGATTCGATCCATATTCTGGTTACTGACAAGTTCCTTCTATCAAAGGACAAGCCTAGTTCGGAATACCTGCTTATCGGGCAAACAAACGGGGTGGTATTCTACCGAAAGGAATTTACAACTGAGAAGGGGACATCTGCAATTGGACTTGGGAAAAATAAGCTGCATACAGGCATTTCTCAATTCACCCTGTTCAATAAAGACCTGGTTCCATGTTGCGAACGTCTTGTATTTATTAACCATCATGACTTCGTTACCATACAGATTGAGCCCGGCAAAGCAAGCTATCGCACCCGCGAGAAGGTGCAATTGGGTGTGAAAACTATAACGGATGCTGGGATTCCCTGCCTGTCCAATCTATCCATGACCGTTTACAATCCAGATACCGAATTGAAAACCGAAGATTACCCCAATAATATCCTTACTCAGTTTCTGCTGGGTTCTGAGCTGAAGGGAACAATTGAAGAACCTGCCTTGTACTTCAAGGATGACAGTCTTACAACTCTTCTTTCGTTGGACAATCTGATGCTTACCCACGGATACAGGCATTTTGAATGGGAACAAATCAAAAATGACAAGTTTCCCGAAATCAGCTATCCACCTTTAGCATCTATACAGGTTAGTGGTCTGGTGAAATCGATTGTGTTGAATAAACCGGTACCAGAATGTAAGGTGACGATGATGTTCGTAAAGAGTCTGCTTTCTGTTCAGCAACAGACAACTGATTCTTTAGGACGGTTTTTGTTTTCCGATCTCTTTTTCAATGATACGGTCTATATTTCACTGCAGGCTATTAATAAGAAGGGAAGAAAAACTAACTCAATCGTGCTGGATAACAAATCCACTCTTTCTCCCAAAATCGGGTTTTTACCTGTTACTTATAAGTACTCAAAAGATTCTCCTGTAAGTACAACATCCTACCTGAGTGAGCTTAGCAGTGATCTGATCAAAAAGAAATGGCATTTAAGCGACACTATTCTGTTGGGCGATATAAATGTGACAGGAACCAAAAAGAAAAAAGCGGACGGATTGTTCAGGATTTATAGTAATGCGGATGTTGTATTTGACGTTGCAAAACACGATGACGTTTATGGAAATATTTTTGATATGCTGGATGGACGGTTAGCAGGAGTAACCTATGATGCGGATAATAAAATATTTTCTATTAGAAATGGAACAGCCGCAATCTTATATCTGAACAGCGCTCCAGCCAATGCTGAAGAGATTTCATCCATGCCAACAAGCAGTTTCGATAAAATAGAAGTGCTGAAATATGCTCCCATGACCAGTTGCGCTACTTGTGGTGCTATATTCTTTTATACCAAACGGGGAGCAAAATTTGAAAATGTCTCTACGGATGATTTAGGGATGAAAAGTGCCATGATTACGGGTTATTCACTGATCCGTAAGTTTTATTCTCCTCAGTATGAGGTTCAATCAGTACCATCTGACAAAAAAGATTTCCGCAGTACCCTTTACTGGAACCCCATCGTAAGAACTGATGCAACCGGGGTTGCAAATGTTGCTTTTTACAACAGTGATCAGACAGGCGAAGTGCAGGTTGTTGTT
>Ga0302286_10001687_pt1 | contig 16092 bp, 14 predicted proteins | sample III_Fen_E2_3_FD_198765 | JGI IMG/M metagenome (GOLD analysis project Ga0302286, IMG submission 198765) | Peat permafrost microbial communities from Stordalen Mire near Abisko, Sweden - III_Fen_E2_3 | ecosystem: Environmental > Terrestrial > Soil > Wetlands > Permafrost | place: Sweden: Abisko...
ACATTATTTATTTCCCATTACGTTAGTATCCGTTGAATTAATTATCGCTTAATTAAATTTATTTTAGAAGTTATAATACTTTAGCAATATGCAAAAACAGATTTTCCAAACAAATTCATCGACTCGTTGGAAGAGTTTCATTTGGTTTGTACGAATACTGGTTGTCTTTTTAGTAGTCATCATAGCTTCTGTGGGCATTTCGTTGCTCAATAAGAGGGAGTACGATTTAAAGGTACTTACCTATAATGCGAAGAAATTACCCGATATCAATGCGGATAAGTCCAAGAAATTTGTTTCGAAGACCGAACAGATTGCCTTTGCCAAACATCTGGACCGGTACAGGAAGAAACATAAAAAATCACTAAAGAACAGACATCATGTATCCCATGGGGCAAGTCCCGAAGCAGCTAAGTTTTTACCTGTCAGGGCCGGATTCTATGTCAACTGGGATAAGAATTCGTCTATCTCGTTACACAGGAACATCAGTCAGCTGAACATGGTGTTGCCCGAATGGATTTTCCAGAAAGATGCAAAAGGGAATCTGGATGTAAGAATTGAGAATGAAACGCTGGATTTCATACAAAACAATAAAGTGGCAGTAGTACCCATGTTGAGTAACTTTTTCAACAACCGTTGGAATGGGGATACTACGATGATCATGCTCAAAAATCCACGGACACGTAAGACCTTAATTTCGCGTATTAAGAATTTATTAGAGAAGAATGATTTTCAGGGCATCAATATCGATTTGGAGAACCTGCCCAGAGCAGCCCATCCTTATCTGCTTCAGTTTTCGAAAGAGCTTTCCAGAACTCTTCACGCAGAAGGCTATATAGCTACCATCGACATCAATCCAACCGATGATGGCGTCACCTACAAGGATGTAGCGCAGTACTATGATTTTATATTCTTAATGGCCTATAATGAGCATTCACCGGAAGATGCCCCGGGGAGTATCTCATCCTTGAACTTTGTAGAGAATTCAATCGATGCTGCGATGAAAGAAGTGGCATCCGATAAAATCATTCTTTGCGTTGCCTCGTACGGTTTCGACTGGGAGAAAGGTAAACCGGGAACCAGAATTACCTACCAGGGGTTGATCTCAATGGCAAAAGAACGGAACGAGCCTGTCTATTTTGATTTTGGGCAATCCGACCTGACACTCTATTATTACGACGATAATGGCAATGCGCACGAAGCTCATTGCAATGATGCAGCAGGGACTTTCAACATTATGCGTACTGCCCAGGATTATAATGCAGCAGGAGTTTCGCTGTGGTACCTTGGATCGGGAGATGAACGTATCTGGAATTTCTATTCCCAGGACCTGGATGAGAACTTCTTAAAAATGAAACCTTTTAATTATAAGAAATTAGAATATATCAATTCTATATTGTCTGTTAATTATGAAGGAAAAGGTGAAATCCTTGAAATGATCAACGAACCGGATCATGGACACACCAAGATTGAATTTAACAACTCAGATCAGCTGATTACAAACGAGCAATATCAACTGTTGCCGAGTGCATACATGATCAAACGATTCGGGGCTTCAAACCGTAAAAAAGTAGCACTGACCTTTGATGATGGTCCAAATAATGATTATACCCCAAAGATTCTCGACATACTAAAACAGAAAAAAGTACCTGCCACTTTCTTTGTGACCGGAGCCAATATTCAAAATAATATCCCGTTAATCAGGAGGGAATATCAGGAAGGACATGAGATTGGCAATCATACCTTTACACACCCCAACCTGGAGTTAACTTCGGATAACCGGGAACGGATAGAGCTCCGCTCAACCCGGTTGCTGCTGGAAAGTATCCTGGGATATTCCACTTTATTATTCAGGCCACCCTATATTACAGATGCTGAACCCACCAGTCTGTCACAGATTAAATCCCTGGCAGTAGCACATGATGAAGGCTTTATCTGCGTTACTTCCTACATAGATACAAATGACTGGGAAGAAGATGTTTCTTCCGATTCTATTCTGGCAAGGGGCATTGCACGCCGACATGATGGGAATATCATATTAATGCACGATGCAGGGGGTGACCGTTCTGAATCGATAGTAGCCTTACCAAAACTTATTGATTATTATAAAAGCCAGGGTTATGAATTTGTAACCGTATCGGAATTAATGGGCAAAACACGTGACCAGGTGATGCCGAAAGTACAAAGCCAGTTTCAAATAACCGACACACTGGATTTAATCTTTTTCACGCTGACATTCTTATGGGAGCATTTTCTGGATGGGTTCTTTATAGTTGCCATTATGCTGATCATCTCCCGGTTGTTATTAATCGGTATTTTAGCGATGGTGCAACACCGAAAGGAAAGAAAAGAAAAACTGGACCTGAACCTTTACATACCGAAAGTCAGCGTTATTGTGCCTGCCTTCAATGAAGAGGTGAATGCCATACGAACAGTAGAATATCTGCTAAAATCAAATTATCCGGACATCGAGATTATATTTGTAGACGATGGTTCAGTGGATGATACTTACACTAAAATCAAATCAGCCTTTAAGACCAATTCTAAAGTCAAGGTCCTGACCAAACCCAACGGAGGGAAAGCAGCTGCCTTGAATTTTGGAATTGAACAATCCTCAGGAGAAATACTGGTTTGCATCGATGCAGATACAATTTTACCGGCAGACGCTATTTCAAAAATGATCCCTTTCTTTGCAAATGAGAAAGTGGGTGCTGTTGCCGGGAATGTAAGGGTTGGAAACACCGTGAATATGCTGACGAACTGGCAATCCATTGAATACACCACCAGTCAGAATTTTGACCGGCGGGCCTATGATGCTGTGAATGCCATCCTGGTAGTTCCCGGTGCCATTGGAGCATTCCGTAAAACTGCCATGAATGCTATTGATGGATTCACTACGGATACCTTAGCTGAAGATTGCGACCTGACATTAAGAATGCTAAGAGAGGGATATGTCATTCGAACCTGCAATGATGCATTAGCATTAACAGAAGCCCCAGAAACCCTTCAAATGTTTTTAAAACAACGCTCCCGATGGACCTTTGGGATGATGCAAAGCTTTTGGAAACACCGTGACCTGTTATTTAGTTTCAAGAAAGCGAATATCGGTTGGTTAGCTCTACCGAATCTATTGATTTTCAACTTTATAATCCCTGTTTTTTCACCCCTGGTAGATATTCTTTTTATTGCCGGGTTATTTACACACGATTCAGCTCAGTATGTATTTTTCTACATGCTCTATTATTTTGTAGATTGTTTGATTGCATCACTTGCTTATCATTATGACAATCAAAAATTTAATCTAAAGAAGGCATTGTATTTATTTGTTCAACGCTTTATATACCGACAATTATTGTTTTTCGTCTTACTTAAAGCATATAACAAGGCAATAAAAGGAGAACTTGTCAGTTGGGGCGTGTTGAAAAGGACAGGTAATGTAAAAGATTAACCAGGGGATTTTAAAGTAAAAAAGCAGGTTCATTCTAGTCCAGAGCATCCTTGACTAGAAGAATAAATGATCCCGGTTTATTCTTTTAGACCTGCCATTTGAAATCTTTGAAATACAAACGTATATCTTCTAGTCGCCAGGTACATTTTGAAATGTAGGCAACTGGAAGTTTAAGCGTTATTATCTATATTTTTTTGAATATCCATTTTAATAATATCTTTATGTCCGTAATAATTCGAGAGGTTACATCAAAAAAAGAATTAAAAAAGTTTATATGGTTTGGTATTAATCTCTATAAGGATTGTGAATTTGCAGCCCCCCCATTATTAATGGACGATTTACTGAACCTGAGCAAAGGGAAAAACCCGGCATTGGAGTTTTGTGAAGCAGCATATTTTCTGGCTTACAAGGACAATAAGATTGTAGGGAGAATTGCAGCGATTATAAACCCTGTATCCAATGAAACCTGGAAACAAAAACATGCACGCTTCGGATGGATTGATTTTATTGATGATGAAGAAGTGACTAAGGCATTATTTGACACGGCTGTATTCTGGGCAAAAGAAAAAGGAATGACGGCTATTCACGGTCCACTAGGATTCACCGATTTCGATCATGAAGGAACGTTAATTAAGGGGTTCGACAAATTAGGGACATTAGCTGCTATCTATAATTACCCATATTATAAACGACATATAGAAAACAACGGTTTTACAAAAGACAATGAGTGGAAAGAATATCTTATCACAATTCCGGAAGAATTTCCAGAGAAATACTTTAGGATCGCTGATATTGTAAAACACAAGTATAAACTAACTGCGCTACAATTCAAATCACGCAAAGAGGTGGTTAACAATTACGCCCAGAAAGTATTTGATTTGCTCAACCTGAGTTACTCACATTTGTATGGTTTCACCAAATTGAATGAGAAACAAAAAAACTTCTACATTCAATTATATTTTAGTTTCTTTAGAATCGATACCGTCTGCATAATAGTGAATGAAAAAGATGATGTGATAGCACTTGGCATAGCAATGCCCAGCTTCACGAAAGCATTGCAAAAAGCAAAAGGACGCCTATTCCCATTTGGTTGGTATCATATGCTAAAAGCATTGAGGAAAAATGATCTGGTGGATTTATATTTAATGGCTGTTCATCCTGATTATCAGAACAAGGGGGTAAACGCGATTATGTTTGCAGAGCTAATGCCACGTTTCGCTAAAAACGGCTATAAATTTGCAGAATCAAACCCGGAATTACTTACGAACAAACGGATGTCTGCACAGTGGACCAGTTTTGAACATGTGAATCATAAAACAAGAAGGGTATATATCAAAAATATTTGATCAACTTTCTTTTTAGAACAGGATTTTAACTCTACTGTTCAATTTATACAACTTATTTATTCTGGAATTGTTTAAATCAGTATACAGGATTTTTCTTTTTTTTAATTCATTCATACTCAAAGAATGACACGTAAATTTGATTTTTTAGTTATTGGAAGTGGTATTGCAGGCATAAGCTTCGCATTAAAAGCCGCACAATTTGGTAAAGTTGCTTTGCTTTGCAAGACAACACTTAGTGAATCCAACACATCATATGCGCAGGGAGGAATCGCCTCAGTCACCTATGAACCGGATAGTTTTGAAAAACATATCGAAGATACCCTTATCGCGGGTGATGGGCATTGTGATCTGGCAGCAGTTGAGAAGATTATCCGAGAAGCTCCTTCCCAAATTGAAGAATTACTCAATTGGGGAGTAAACTTTGATAGGGACGAAAAGGGATTATTTGACCTGCATCGTGAAGGCGGCCATTCCGAACACCGTATTTTACATCATAAGGATAATACGGGTTACGAAATACAAGAAAGCCTGATCAACCAGGTGAAAGCTCATCCTGAAATTGAAGTCTTTGAACATTATTTTGCCATTGAGATTTTAACACAGCATCATCTAGGTCAGATAGTAACACACCATACTCCGGACATCGAATGTTATGGGGCTTATGTCTTGAATCAGCGTACGAATCACATACATACTTTTCTTTCAAAAGTAACTTTGCTTGCTACCGGTGGTATTGGAAGTGTTTATTCTACTTCAACCAACCCTGAAATTGCAACAGGTGATGGGATTGCGATGGTACACAGGGCCCGTGGTATAATTAAGGACATGGAATTTGTTCAATTTCATCCAACAGCATTGTACCATCCTGGCGAACGCCCAACCTTTTTAATCACCGAAGCAATACGTGGGTATGGAGCGGTGTTACGAACGCAGGATGGCAAAGAATTCATGCAGAAATATGATGAAAGAGGTTCTCTGGCACCTCGTGATATAGTATCAAGGGCGATCGACAACGAAATGAAACTCCGTGGCCAGAATTTTGTATATCTTGATGTCACCCGCAAAGATCCTGAGGAAACAAAAATGCATTTTCCTTTTATCTACAAAAAATGCCTGGAACTGGGGATAGATATTACCAAGGATTATATTCCGGTACTGCCTACCCAGCATTATTTATGTGGTGGCATAGTTGTTGATCTAAACGCCCGGACTTCCATTAACAGGCTGTATGCAGCCGGGGAATGTTCATGTACCGGCCTTCACGGAGCCAACCGGCTGGCTTCAAATTCATTGCTTGAAGCTATTGTATATGCCGATGCCGCTGTCAAAGATGCAGCAAAGATAATTGACACCCTGACATTTAATGAGTCTATTTCCGATTGGGATGATGAAGGAACTTCACTCCCTGAAGAAATGGTTTTAATCACTCAAAGTTTCCGGGAAGTAGAGCAAATAATGAGTACGTATGTAGGAATTGTTCGGTCCAATCTCAGGTTGAAACGTGCACTCGTCAGGCTGGAAATTTTATATAGGGAAACGGAGAACTTATTCGAGAGGTCGGTAGTTTCAAGAGAAATATGTGAGCTTCGAAACGTGATAAGTGTTGCATATTTGATCATTAAACAAGCCTTATTACGCAAAGAGAGCCGGGGATTACATTTTACTGTGGATTATCCCGAACGCATGCGAAATGAGCAATAAAACGAGTGAACATTCGTGAACTTTTAAAACATTATGCTGATGAAACGAATTTTTACACTTCTATTTTTGGTCATTACTACTGTTGGGATGTATGCCCAAAGCAATCAAAAAGGAGATAGCCATTCAGTAAATCAAAATACAATAATACGCATTGAAGGATCTGTGCAAGGAGGATGGTTTAAAGGCGATACCGACAATTCAGCTGGAACCACAGCACCTGCATTAGGGAATGAGAATGTCAGCTACAGCGGAACAGCTGAAGGTATTTATGTAACCATACTCAGTGGAACAAATAAAATAAAATTATATGCCTTAACCGGCCAATTATTGTTTAACGGTGTCTTGACTCAGGGTCGTTTTTTGATTAGAGCCAGTACCGGAATTTATTTTCTAAAGATAAACAACAAAAGTTATAAAGTAATTTGCAAATAAAACAACCGGGTTTATCAGGTTGTTGGAATTAAAATTACTTCCGGGGAATTAATAAACTTACGAACAAATACAAATAATTATGATCAAACACATTGTTTTTTTTGGCCTGGCTGACAACGCGGAAGGTAAAACAAAAGCAGAGAATGCACAATTGATTAAATCCGAGCTGGAAAATCTGATTCATTATATTCCGGAAATAAGAAAAATAGAAGTTGGTATAAATTATCCCAATGCACCTAAAACGAACTACGATATTGCTTTGTATACTGAATTTGATAACTTCGAAGCAGTTGATATTTATCAGGAACACCCGGAACATAAGAAAGTAGCTTCCTATATTACAAAAGTTCGCGTATCCCGGGCTGCCGTGGATTATGAGGTTTAATTTCTAATTAAAAGGACTATTTATTCTTTATATATTGGTTTTAAAAAAGAAAGGAAAGATGTAGATTAAACTTATACATTATTTTTTATTTTTTTTAAAATAATTCATTTAAATTATTAGAATTATAAAAATAACCTTTATTTTTACACCAATTTCTAAACTATATTATTAACCTCTTAATTGTAGAAAGTCATGTCTGTTAACAAAGTTATTTTAGTCGGGAATGTCGGGAAAGATCCCGAAGTCCGTTATTTGGAGAAAAATGTGGCAGTAGCTAATTTTGCACTCGCCACAACTGATAAAGCGTATACTACTCAAAATGGTATACAAGTACCTGAACGCACCGAATGGCACAACATTGTTGCCTGGAGGGGATTGGCTGAGATTACTGAAAAATTCATCCATAAAGGGACTCAATTGTATATTGAAGGTAAAATTCAAACACGTACGTATGAAAAAGAGGGTATCAAGAGATACATCACTGAGATTTACGCTGACAACATTCAATTATTAGGCAAGAAACCTGAGAACACTGAATCTGTGACTTCAGCCGTAGCTGAACCTATTGCAGAAACCGTTCAGTCTCCTGCAAAAGGAACAGATGATCTGCCATTTTAAACGAATAAGCATACTGTCAAATACAAAAACCACTTCAGAACCTGAAGTGGTTTTTTTTATTTAATGTACTATTCCTTTCACGAACTTTTATGATCCCAAATTGTTTTTAAAGTGATATTTACGGTTTTGAATTTCATTATAGATACCCTGATTAGTGGATGGGTCTTTTTAGTAGTAATTAAAGGATAATCGATATTATACTGCTAAGTAATTACATTATAAAATCTATATTTATGAAAACCAAATTTATTATCCTACTCATCACAGGGTGTTTTTTAACCCCCGGGATTGTTTTAAGTCAGCTAAACATAGGTAATCGTATTAAAAATGCTACGAATAACAGGGTCAACAAAGAAGTTGATAAAAGCGTTAATAAGAATGTCAATTCAACCTTGGATGGTATTCTTAAGAAAAAGAAAACGAATAAGAATGACAGCATAAACACTCCGGATTCCCAAAAGAGCACCAATAATGAATCCAATACAAATTCAAGTACTACTTCTTTACAAATCAGTTCAAGATACGATTTTACTCCGGGTGAAAAAGTAATCTTCTTTGATGACTTTAGTCAGGATAATGTAGGTGATTTTCCTGCACTCTGGAACACCAATGGGTCTGCAGAAGTGGTAACCACCAATTTGTTTCCGGGACATTGGATGAAATATATTTCCCGGGAATCTATTTGGACAGATGCATTACTTATATTGCCTGATAATTACACAATAGAATTTGATGTGATCCCGATCCAGGGGAATGATAAAGGAATGGCCGGGTATGAATTCAGGTTGTTTCAAGCCTTGAATGTAAAAGCATTTGACCATGGTTCTGCTCCTGGCAAAGGGGGCCTTCTGTTCACGGTAGAGTACTTTGGAAGGCCATCCTACCACACATGGTTTAATAAAGATGGTTGTCAGGAATTACAAGTAAACGGAAGCAAAGACGAAGATATCTATAAACAAAAGGAGAACCAGAAATATCACATTGCCATCTGGGTTCAGAAATCAAGGATTCGTTTATATCAGGATCAGAACAAATTGTTTGACCTTCCGAAGGCTCTGCCGGTTGACTGTATTAAAATGGACAGGATTAGATTCGAAGATGGTGCAGCCATGGTATCAAACATCCGTATTGCAATCGGGACTCCCGATATGCGAAGTAAACTGATGACAGAAGGTAAACTGGTGAGCTACGGCATTTACTTCGATGTGAACAAGGACGTTGTGAAACCTGAATCATTCGGGACATTGAAAGGTATAGCCGATGTGTTGAAGGAAAACCCGGATGTGAAGGTAAAAATTGTTGGTCATACTGACAGTGATGGAGCCGATGCAACTAATCTGGATCTCTCGAAACGCCGTGGTGCTTCCGTAAAAGATGCCCTGGTAAAAACCTTTGGTATCGAAGCAGCCCGGCTTGAATCGGATGGACTGGGTGAAACAAAGCCTATTGCTCCCAATGACACTCCTGTCAATAAAGCACTAAACAGAAGGGTTGAGTTTATTAAACTTTAGGGATAACTGAGCATTTATTGAATATTAAATAGGATGAGTAAAATCATAAATACCAGCATGTAGATATTAATGCTGATGAATGATTTTTTCAAATTAAGATCTGCTGTTTTACTAAATGACAGGATGGTAAAAATAGTAACGAACAGGATATTCAACACAAAAATGAAAAAGTAGAATGGCAAGGATATAGTTAGGAAAAAGGGGATTGCAATGGAAAAGGCTGAAGTAGCCAACACCCATGACAAGATAATTATTTTCAATCTTTCAGGACTAATGGATTGATTGATGGTTGGGAATCCGGCTTGCTCATATTCATATCCATACTTTATCATCAACAGCCAAAAATGTGGGATCTGCCATATAAAGAGAAAAAAGGCTATAAAGACAATGGCTGAATCGAACATATAGCCGCCGGCAGCAGTCCATCCAATGAGTGCGGGTACTGCACCAACCAGTGAACCCGGAACTACTGCAAAAGAGGTAATTCTCTTCAGGTTTGTGTAAAACAAATTATACCAGATGATATTGAAACCTCCTAATAATGCAGGGATAATTCCAAAGGAATTAAATAATATAAATATACCGGCAAGGATAAATAGTACAGAGATAATCGATGCCTGTTGAGAGCTTAACTCACCCGAAGGTATCGGGCGATGTTTTGTTCTTTCCATCAGCGCATCGTACCTGCTTTCCTGCACTTCATTCAAAGCACTCGATCCACCAGCCAGAATAAAAACACCAACTGCTAACGTTAGGATTTGAATGTCAAAGCTACCGGTATACACCAGGTATCCGGTTATGGCTGTAAAAGTAACAGCCAGGGATACCTTGTACTTAACTAAGGTAAGAATGGTTTTAAATGAGATTGATTTCATTTTAATGTTTTAAGATATTCATTGACTAATTGAATATCTTTATCGGTAATAATCCCTTTATACGATTTCATCACTCCCTGGGGATATCCGCTTACAATATCTTTGTTTGGTTCCAGAATGGATGATTTAATATAGACACTATCGGCCATTATTTTATGGGCTACGCCATCGGTAGTGACTTCTACGGCACTACCATAAAACCCTTTAAAGGTAGGTCCTACCAGTTTGCTTCCATCAACAGAATGGCAAGCAACGCACCCATTTTTCTCCAGGATTTTATGTCCAAGGTTCGTATCTGCCTTTTTAACAGGTAGAGCGGCTAACCATTTTTCAAATTTTTCTTCCGGGATAATACGTATAATAGCCGACATATACGAATGGCTCACACCGCAATATGCCGAGCAGAAAAGATCGAAGTCACCCAGTTCACCTGGAATAAACCAACTGTAATTCTTTTTACCCGGAACCACATCTTCTTTTATTCTGAAAGCAGGCACGAAGAATCCATGAATGACATCCAGTGAAACCAAGTCTACCCTGACGGACTTATTGATTGGAAGGAACAGGGTATCCGATTGTTTATTCCCCGGGTACTCAAACGTCCATTTCCACATTTTCCCAATGGCCTTTATGTGCATGGCATCTTTTGGCACCTGACGCATAGGTAAAAATCCTTGCCATCCGATATAAAACATAAAAATAACCAGCCCCACCGGAATAAGGGTCCAGGTAACTTCCAACTTGATATTATCTTTTACCTGGGTTGCGTGCGGATGCCTTTTCTTATTGTATTTTACTACAAAAACAATCATAATGACAGTGAACGAGACTAGAAAAAACAGGCTGAACCCTCCAATTATAAGGGTGGACAAATCCGATCCGTGTACAAAATTTGATGCGTTACTGAACATATTTAGTTACAAGTTACGTGATAAATGACAAGAAAATTAACAAACAAACTATTTATCGAAAGGCATAATCAATAAAGGTAATCAAAATAATGACTGAATAGAGCACAAAAATCATGGCTACCAATATGCGAAGCAACGTGCTTTCATACTTTAAATGCATAAAATAGGTCAATACCAGAAAACCTTTTACTCCGGCAATCAGGAGTGCAACTGTCACACTAAAGGCACCCAGGTGAAACGAAGTAACACTGATTGTCAGAAAGGTCAGGAACATAAGAACTAACAAAACTTTTGCTAATACTCTGTATTCGGTTGTATGGGTTGTATTGTTTGCCATTGATTTATAGTTGTGTAAAAATTAATCTCATGAAGGTCTAATCTTGATTCTTGGCTCTTGGTCCCTGGTTCTATCAGGTAATCAAATACATCAAAGGAAATAAGAATATCCAGATTAAATCCACCAGATGCCAGTAGAGTGCTCCATTTTCCAGGTTAACATACTTCCGGGAATGAATACTTCCGCTCTTTACTTTAAAGAAACAGATTGTAAGCAGCACCATTCCCACCAGAATATGGAGGGCATGCAATCCGGTCATAAAGAAATACAAACTGAAAAACAGTAAATCCCCGCGTTCCAAATGAGGCATTAGCGGAGATCCCGGATATAAGCCATGTTCAAATTTCGCATTCCATTCAATGACTTTATTGAACAGGAAAAATGTTGCCAGAAACAAGGTAATAGCGATCAGTTGCATGGCTAATTTCTTGTTATCCTTCTGAATGGCTGTTAGAGCCATAGCCACAGTCATACTACTGATTAACAATGCAATGGTATTTAGAGCACCAATTGTGACACTCAATTCCAGACTTCCTTCATGAAAGTTTGCGGGATATTCGGCCCTGAAGACTGAATAAACCAGAAACAAACCTCCAAACAGAAGCAGTTCTGTAAAAATAAAGAGCCACATGCCTAACTTGGAAGCCTCGTCATCCCTGTGTACTTCCATATGTATTACCTTTTCAGCCATATAATTCCATTTACAATTTATGCATTCACAATTAACAAATTACAATTTCGTAAAGTAGCTATCATCGGATTGGAGATATCTTTTAAAGTTGCAAATTCAGTGCAGCATTTAATACTCCCTACTGCTACAGACTACCCACTACCGACTCCCCACTATTTATAATCATACGGGTTTGTTTTGATCACCGGTGCCTCATCAAAATTTTCCAATGATGGAGGTGACGGAATCTGCCATTCCAACGTACTGCCGTGCCATGGGTTTGCAGGTGCTATTTCACCATGGCGGGCACCCTGTACCAGGTTATAAACCATAAGAATGAGTCCGGTAATCAGGATAAATCCTCCGACAGTCGATATGATCTGACCGGTCTGAAACTGGGGAAGATAATCGAAATAACGTCGTGGCATGCCCTGAAATCCCAAGATAAACTGAGGAAAGTATAACAGGTTGAATCCTAAAAAATTAATCCCCCAGGCTATGGTAGCACGTTTCATGTTATACATCCTGCCGTACATTTTTGGCAACCAGTAATGAATAGCTGCAAAGAATGCAAATCCCATACCTCCAAAAATGATATAATGGAAATGTGCTACTACAAATGCCGTGTCATGCACCTGTACGTTGGTAGCAACAGAGCCAAGCAATAGCCCGGTAGTTCCACCGATGGTAAACAGGAAAATAAAGGCAAGGGCATACAGGAAAGGTGGTTTCATATCAATGGAACCCTTGTACATGGTCGCAAGCCAGTTAAATACTTTTATGGCACTCGGAACTGCCACCAGAAAAGTAAGCAGTGAAAAGAACCATCGGGCCTGATCACTCATTCCCGAAGTAAACATATGGTGTCCCCAAACCAGGAATCCGACTCCTGCAATGGCCAGACTGGATAAGGCAATGGCTTTATACCCGTAAATCTTCTTTTGGGTAAAGGTGGGTATAATCTCAGATATAACACCTAATGCCGGCAGTATCATGATATACACGGCAGGGTGGGAATAAATCCAGAATAAATGCTGGAACAACAGGGGATCTCCACCTAAATCAGGGTTAAAGAATCCGATTCCAAAGAGTCGCTCAGCAATCAGCATGAGCAGGGTGATTCCTACAATCGGTGTTGCCAGAAGCTGCGTCCAGGCAGTTGCATAGATCGACCAGACAAACAGGGGCATATTAAAGAACTTCATCCCGGGAGCACGCATCTGGTGAATGGTAACTATAAAGTTCAGTCCCGTCAGGATTGATGAGAAACCAAGTACAAATGCCGCTGAAGTGGCCATGATAACACTGGTTCCCGTAGAAGTGCTGTAGGGAGCATAAAAGGTCCATCCGGTATCAGGAGGGCCACTCTTTAGGAACTGGGAAGCTACCGCCATAATACAACCGGCTATATAAATCCACCAGGATAACCGGTTCAGTTTAGGGAAAGCAACATCCTTTGCACCTATTAAGATAGGGAGGAAGAAATTCCCGAAGATAACCGATAAGCCCGGTATAACCACCATAAAGATCATGATGATGCCATGAACGGTAAATAAACCATTATAGGTCTGGGCTTTCATAATGGTTTCACCCGGGGCTATCAGCTCAATGCGCATCATCAAACCCATAATGGCACCCACAAAGAACAGGGCTACAATAGCATACAGGTATAACAATCCAATCCTTTTGTGGTCCATCGTGAAAATCCAGGAGAAAATACCCTTGTATTTTCCTTGATGATCGAGATAACTTACATATTCTGTTTTTCCAACTTCGCTACTCATAGGTACTTATTTTTGTTTTTTCTTTTTGGGTTTTATCAAATAGACTGTCACAAATACCAGGATAAAGAAAATAATGAGTATTCCGGTTATTTTGGTTATATCCAGTGCAAATCGTTTATTATCCTGATCGTAACTAAAACAGAGCAACAATACTTTTTGAATGGTTGGACGGGGTTGCTCCTTATTGGCTTCATAAATGGCCATTTTAAAATCGATAGGCAGGAAAGTGATGCCGTACAGGTACCTGGTAATCATCCCCTGGGGACTGATGGCAATGATAGCGGAAGGATGTACAAAATCCAACCCGACTGCTTTCGTGATAAATCCTGCTGAATGGGTAATATTAAATATCGTGGCACTGTCGGTGGTCAGGAATATCCATCCATCACTTTTCCCTTTCGAATACCGGTCGGTAAACCTTTTCTTTTTCTCTTTTGCTTTTTCTGGGGTATCCCTGTAATTGAAGCTAATGGTGATTACCTGATAATCTTTCCCTAATGTCAGGTTCGTCTTTTGGATGACATCCCCCACGCCTTCCAGCAGCGGGCTGCAAAGCCCGGGGCAATCAAAATACACAAACGATAGGATAGTGGGCTTATTGATAAGTTGTCGCAAAGTCACGGTCTGAAACTTATCATTGACAAATTTCAAATCCAGTGGAATTGTACTTCCCAAATGTTCTACAATGCCTACATCGGGCGATTTATCAACCTGCGCCCGGGTAATTCCTGTTAAACTGATAAGAGCTATAAATGCGAGAACGAACTGTTTTTTCATATATTTATTTTTTACGCTTACTTTTTGTCATGCTTAATTCTTTCAGTGAATCGGAATACAAGGCGATCATGATGGCACCTCCCATCAGACTGGTATCTTTCAACAGTTCAATAAATGCGATTTGCCAGTCTGAAGTTGATAAACCGGGAATATGAATCGTTATGATAAAAATAAACAGCAATCCTGCCAGGCTATAGCATACTGTTTTCAAAAATTTATTCAGGATGATAAGTACGCAGGCCAGTATCAGGATTAGTCCGGTTATCAGGATTGTAAAACCTCCTCCCGGGATAAACGAAGACATAAGACCCAGGAAATAATTTTTCATTAAAAAATGGTTCACTCCCATGACTCCAAAAGGCAATGCAAAAAGAACTCTTCCAATAATTGCTAGTTTATTCATGATTTTAAAGTATTAATGGTACCTGATTTTTTTAATTTCCATAATGTAAACAGGATATAAAGTAAGAACAACCCTACCACCAAAATCCCCATGGTATAAGTAGCAATCAGCCAGAGAGGCGCTTTTTCCACGACATTCCAGATGGCTCTTTTTTGAGTCAATGGTGGTTTATCTGTTGGGATTCCTATTTTAAATTTCTGCTGATACTCCACTTCCCCGTAATTGTCATCGCTTACCTTCGCAATCAATTCCACATTACCCAACTTATCACCCGGCAGGTCCTTAGGGAATTTAAAGTAAGCTATTCCATCGCTGTTCGTATGAAGCGTCTTATCAACCTGCAACCTACCAAAATATCGCTTGGCAAACAAGTTTACTTCGTCATCTTTCAGGGCAACGATTCCGGTTTTCTCATTGGCTTTTATGTCCACGCGAACCAATTGGGTGCGCGGGTCATAAGCCAGTGTGAATTTAACCAGCTTACTCTTCCTTGGATCAAACTTCGAGAGTACCTGAACATATTGTTTGTTAAAGCTCCGGATATAGGCTATCAACTCCCAACGTTGATCATCGGTCAATACATTCTTAAACGAAGGCATGATCAACCTCCCCACGTTCAGGATATAAAACAAATCCCCATCTGTGCGTTTTTGTGTTACAGCACCCGACAAATCAGGCGGAATGGGTTTCAATGATTTCAGGCTGTTCCCTTTGGTAGGATTGCCATGACAGGACATGCAGTTTTTAGTATACACTGCCTCCCCCGATTTAGCAGTCACTGCCGTAAACGGGATATAACTGTTCTTCGCCTTCTTATCGGCAGGGATATCCCAGCTCTGGGCAAAGGTTTGCAGGCTAAGCAGGCAAACTAAGATTAGGGTTGATAGTTGAAAACCA
>Ga0302286_10001689_pt1 | contig 16081 bp, 18 predicted proteins | sample III_Fen_E2_3_FD_198765 | JGI IMG/M metagenome (GOLD analysis project Ga0302286, IMG submission 198765) | Peat permafrost microbial communities from Stordalen Mire near Abisko, Sweden - III_Fen_E2_3 | ecosystem: Environmental > Terrestrial > Soil > Wetlands > Permafrost | place: Sweden: Abisko...
ATAAGCCCGAAAATTAGCTGCAACTGAAGTGCCAGAACGTAAGAATTGTTTTCCAATAACTCTTAATTCTTCTGTTTTCTTACAATGATTCGCATAAAACTTAATTATGCTTACCGCAAATTTCTTTGTCCGTAAAGAATACTTCTGGTTATAATCAATAATCTCATTCATATAGTTTTAAATTTAAAGTTATACGACTAAAACTCATTTCTTATCACTCATTCCTCATTCCTCATTCCTCATTCCTGATTATTCCGCAAACAACGGATATTTTGCCATCGTTTTGTTCACTCTTTCTTTTATCGATTTGATGACTGCTTCATTGTCAATGTTTGATAATACAGTTTCAATCATTTCGGCAATTTCCAGCATTAAATCTTCTTTTGCACCACGCGTAGTGATGGCAGGAGTGCCCAGGCGGATTCCGGAAGTCTGGAATGGTGAACGGCTGTCGAAAGGCACCATATTTTTATTTACGGTAATATCGGCTTCCACCAATACTTTTTCAGCTATTTTACCTGTTAATTCAGGAAATTTTGAACGTAAATCCACTAACATGGAGTGATTGTCAGTTCCACCGGATACGATGGTAAATCCACGTGCAATCAATGCATCGGCCAAAGCAGCTGCATTTTTCTTTACCTGAATCTGATAATCTTTGTATTCAGGTTGCAGACATTCGCCAAAAGATACGGCTTTTGCAGCAATTACATGTTCCAGTGGTCCACCTTGAATGCCCGGGAATACGGCTGAGTCGAGTAGGGCAGACATCATTTTGACTTCACCTTTTGGAGTCAGTTTACCCCATGGGTTCGGAAAATCTTTTCCTAATAAAATGATACCTCCACGTGGTCCACGTAAAGTCTTATGTGTTGTTGATGTAACGATATGAGCCCATTTTAAAGGGTTTTCCAATAAGCCGGCAGCTATCAGACCTGCAGGGTGTGCCATATCGATCATTAGGATTGCACCAACTTTATCGGCGATTTCGCGCATGCGTTTGTAATCCCATTCACGTGAATAAGCTGAACCGCCTCCAACAATCACTTTTGGTTGTTCGCGGAGTGCTACTTCTTCCATCTGGTCATAATCCACACGTCCGGTATCTTCTTTTACATTGTATTCGCAAGGTTTGTACAGGATTCCTGAGCTGTTTACTAAGGAACCGTGTGACAGGTGTCCGCCGTGTGCCAGGTTTAATCCAAGGAATTTATCACCGGGATTTAAACAAGCCAGGAATACAGCCGCATTGGCTTGTGCCCCTGAGTGAGGCTGTACATTTGCCCATTCTGCCCCGAATATTTCTTTTAAGCGGTCGATAGCAATCTGTTCGCTTTCATCCACTACTTCACAACCACCGTAATAACGTTTTCCGGGATAGCCTTCAGCATATTTGTTGGTCAATACGGAACCCATAGCTTCCAATACCTGTTCACTTACAAAGTTTTCGGAAGCAATCAATTCAATTCCTTTCAACTGACGTTGTTTTTCACGCGCAATGATGTCAAAAATTACCTGGTCTCTTTTCATTTTGTTTTGTTTGTCTAAGGTCTAATGTCTATAGCCAAAAGTCTACAATCATTAGACGAATTATATTCAATTTATTTATTTTTCTTACTTCTTACTACCTACTACCTACTACAATCTACCTACTTCTTCAGCAGTTCCTGGAACCGTTCTATAAACTTGCTCACATGGAAGCCATCCATCACCGCATGATTAGCATGCACATCCACCGGCATCCACATGGCATCACCTGTCCGGGTGATTTTCCCAAAGGTTATTTTGGGAATACTGCGTCCAATATCCAATCTTCTGGCATGGTTCACCGACGTGAAATCTGCCCAGGGTAATGTGGAATAATGGATAATGTTTTCTCCTGAGGGTTGAAATTTCAAACCACGTTCAGCTTTTACTCTTAAAACTTCAATATTAGCCTGTTTCATAAACTCAGCTATATCTTCATTGTATACCATGTATCCACACCCGTATGTTTCATCTTCACGGAAAATAGTTGGCCCGGCATCCACCCTGTCATAACAAAATACTTTATTATCTTCAATGCGGTAGCGGAATTCTTCAATCTCATTTACCGCCTGTAGTGATAAATATAAATAATACAACGAAAACGGATACCCCAATTCTTTTGCTTTCAGATAAGCCTTCGAACATTCAACTTTAACGGTTATTCCAAACAAAGGTTCATCAAAGTCTTTAAAGACTTCAAAATGTTCTCTTCGTTTCCATGTTGTAAGGTCTATCTCGTGTTTCATTTCACTAATACTACTTCTTTTCTATTTCAATCTTAACTTACTTTCCCAACATATTAACCAATAACTGATATAGCTCAATCAACTCAATTAACTCAATCAACTAATCACCTATTTCTTTTTCTTCACGCTCCACCCAAACTTCCCAATCTCTTCACCCAGTTTATAATAATGCCCGTGCGAATAGGCTATCAATTTTGCTTCCGAGAGCTTAAATTCACCGGTTTCCGGGTTGATATACCGGCTGTCCGCCTGAACGTTCACCACATCTGCAATAAACATATCGTGGGAACCCAGCTTCACAATTTCTTTTACACGGCATTCGATACTTAATGGCGATTCCTTGATAATAGGAGCATTGATGTATTCAGATTTAGCCGGTGTAAGCTTCATTTCCTTGAATTTGTTGTGGTCTTTCCCGCTGCGCACTCCACACCAATCGGTGGCATAGGCCATTTCTTCGTTGGTCAGATTGATCACAAATTCTTTGTTTTTCTTTAGTATGTCATACGAATGACGCTCGGGACGAACGGATATATAACACATGGGTGGATTGGTGCAGATAGTCCCAACCCAACTGATAGTTAGTAAATTGTATTCCTCAATATTGCTTCCACATGAAATCAAAACCGCGGGTAATGGGTAAATCAATGTCCCAGGTTTCCACGATACATGCCCTTTCCCGGCATCGCTTTCAATTCCCCCAATTCCTTGTTTTTCCGGAGTTGTTTTATCTTTCATACTGTATAGTCCTGAAATCTGTTTACACTTTTCATTAATACTACTTACTCATTTCTTCTTACTATCTTTCTCTTATGAAACTAAAATAACCCCTAGCCCCTAAAGGGGAATTAAATTAGTATCGTCTCCTATAATTTTGCTTTATTGTTTCATTTGAATTTTAGACTGGTATTCCCAGTCTGTAATACTTTCAACTACCGACTACCTACTACCGACTGCCTACTACCTACTAATCACTTATTTAATCCGTGCTTCGTCCCGTCTTACTTCACGTTCACAATAATGACATTTCAGCATATACTCCTCATTGTGTTTCAATACCATGAACCTGGTTGTTACGGGTTGATTATTGGTAATGCAGTTCGGATTCGTGCATTGTACTATCTCGCGTATTTCATCCGGTAATTTCAAAAGGCGTTTCTCAACTACCACATAATCCCTGATGATATTGATCTTGGCATTCGGGGCAATCAACGCAATCTTATTCGTCTCATCTTCCGCAAAAGCACGGTCGGATATCTTGATAATCCCTTTTTTCCCAACCTTTGCACTATCCAGGTTATTACCGATGGTAATCATATTCTCACAGGTATCCAGGTGCAGGATGGAAACCACTTTGTACAATTTATCAGCCGGAATATGGTCAATCACAGTTCCATTACACAGGGCTGCAACTTTTAATTTTTTATCTGTTATCATAATATACGAATTACACGAATAAATACAAATTACACGAATTAAATACGAATTACACGAATTAATTCAAATGCCTGCTACTTTATAATCAATAACTTAATACTAAATGCACAATACTTGAAGCTCGATGCACGATGCTCAATACTCACTCCTCACTCCTCATTCCTTCTTAAAGTCCCAGCACCTTGCTCACTATCGCCTGGCGTATATACAGCCCGTTTTGTGCCTGGCGGAAATAATAGGCTTTTTCATTGGTATCCACATCCGGGTCAATTTCAGTGACACGGGGTAGGGGGTGAAGGATTCGTAAATTCGGTTTTGTATTATAGAGCATGGAATTTTTAAGCGTATACACGTTTTTCACCTGTTCGTATTCCATTAAATCCAGAAAGCGTTCTTTTTGCACCCGGGTCATGTACAGGATATCCGCATCGTTGAAATTATCATTCAGTTCATTCACTTCGGTGAATGGGATATTGTGCTGTTTGCAAAATTCCTTGTATTCATCCGGAATTTTCAATTCATCAGGGGCAATAAATTTAAACGTAGGGTGAAAGTGCGACATGGCCATGATAAGCGAATGCACTGTCCTGCCGTATTTCAGGTCTCCCACCATGCAGATAGTCATGTTTTCCAGCGTACCCTGTGTCTTGAAGATAGAATACAAATCCAGCAAGGTCTGTGATGGATGCTGGTTGGCACCATCCCCTGCATTGATTATGGGTACCGGTGAAACTTCTGAAGCATAGCGTGCCGCACCTTCCAGCGGGTGGCGCATCACTATGGCATCTGCATAACAACTCACCATGTGGATCGTGTCATTCAGCGTTTCGCCTTTCGACGAACTGCTCGTGGCAGCATCCGAAAAGCCTATAATCGATCCGCCCAAACGAATGACTGCCGTTTCAAAGCTAAGCCGTGTCCGGGTGGATGGTTCAAAGAACAGGGTGGCAATCACTTTTCCATCCAGTGTTTTCCTGTTCGGGTTCGCCTCAAATTCAGCTGCCGAAGCCAGGATAGCCAGAATTTCATCTTTGCTGTAATCGGAAATTGATACTAAACTGTTATTGCTCATGTGGACCGCATTCCACCAAAAGGTGGAGAATTTAAATCGTTAGTATTGATATTGTTAAAATAATTACTGATATCTTCACTTGCCTGAAAAATCCCCTCACTTCACAACTATTGTTCCCCTTTAGGGGTTAGGGGTTCTTTGTTTAAAAAAAAACCAACACAAATCACGTACGGATTTATATTGGTTTTTTACAATTTCTTAGGGGCAACTTTTCTATGCAACCAGTTTGCTGTGAGTTGCTTTGTTCGAAAAAATATTTAAAGTTTCTCGTTTTCATTTCGACAACAAAGATAGTCGTTTTTTTTGGAATAATGAGTGCAATAAATCATTTTTTCAATCAGAAAAGTTTATTTTATTCTATTTAGTTTTCCTCCAATTCTATCACAAGTCCGATTATTTTCTCTAATTTAGAACGAAGTAAATCAGCCTCTTGCATGCGTATTGAAAGTGTCATGGTGCAATGATTGTCAAATGTCTGTTGTAGTATTTGTGCGTTCGTGTCTTTGATAACGTGCATGACGTCGTTCATCAGGATGTACTCAAAATTGATTTCTATGTTTTCATCCACCGTCTTTTCTATCGTCTCGGCCTTATTCAGGGCATCGGCTGAGGCTTCCCTGTAGGCAACGGTCAATCCTCCCGTTCCCAGTAGGATTCCTCCAAAATACCTGACCACGACCACGAGTATATTTGTCAGCTCCCTGGAGTTTATTTGTCCCAGTATGGGTCTCCCGGCAGTCCCCGAGGGTTCGCCATCATCATTGGCCCGCCACTCTTTCCGTTCTGCACCAAGCATATACGCGAAGCACACGTGCCGGGCATCATAATAATCCTTTTTGAAAGTCTTTATCAGCTCTTTTACCTCTTCCGCCGAATGTACAGGCATCGCAAACGACAGGAATTTACTGCCTTTTTCTTTGTATATACCCTCTGTAGAAGTTGTTATGGTCTTATAAGTATCGGACATGTGAGTGTTGAATCTATTATTGATGATCAGCAAGTATAGCAGACTTTGCAAAGATAAGAAATGAAAGGAACATGAAGTAGTATAATCCCGAAATTAAATTCATGAGTGTACTAAAAATTCGAGTCTGTCTTGTTGCAGAAATCTGGTGTGTATGAAATTTCGAGTGAGTCAGTAAGGTTCATCTGACTGTATCTCATTTGGATTAAGAGTTTAAGACTTCAAGTAAACAGATAAATATTAGGATCAATTAAATGTCCCATCTTGAATTCAAAAGAATAGAACGCGGATATACGCAGATTTGGCGGATTAATACCGGATCTTATTTCAACAAGTTGAAATCGATTTTTCTATATTGATCAACTCCAACTTGTTGGAGTTTTAATCCCAACAAAATCTATTTATTAAAAGAATCCGTAAACAACCGCTTGATCAGCGAAAATCAGCGTTCTATCCTTATAAAAAATTGGACATTGTAACCTTTCCAGTACTTAATTCGAATACGAAAGATTTATCCTTATCGGGAATCAACTTGTCGTTCTTTATATTGGTATCTGTTTTTTTGATGGGTACTAATTTTCCAACTTGTCCAGTTTTCCCCGATTCAGGGGAAAATAAATATTTCGAACAATATTAACTGCCATTATTATACACTTTTACATATTGACTACTCCATACGGTATACCATCGTAGTGCCTTTGGCATGAGATAAAACATATATAAAACATAGGTAATACATAGATAAAACATAGATAATACATACCTATATAGATATGTATTATCTATGTTTTATCTATGTATTCAGAATATTTTACGATTGTTTTATCTCATGCCAAAGGCATAACAAAGGGCGGAGAAAGGTATTGAAATGCTGATAGGTTTTGATTGATAGAAAACAGGCCGGTTGTTGGGTCGGATGAAAGTGATTGTCACGAGACTCCATTCTCAACGAAAATGGAATCCGCCAATTAGAATGGATTTAGTTTGAATTTGTCGAAGGTGCCTTTTCAGCTTACTTTCGGAATAGACAGATATTTAAAGGGCATGGAGCTTATATTCTTAAATAAATTGTAATAGTGTGAATTACTGTAAATTATAATTTTAATTTATGTTGACAGCATTTCGTGTTTTAAAAGTAAAGAATGATTCATAGTTGTTAAGGTGAAAATGAAAAAAACATTCTTTAATGAAATCCCAAGACGAGAGATCTAAAATAATTCACATCCTGGCGAGCACTTCAACTGACCAGAAAATATCGGTTTGTTTGTGCAATCAAATCATTTTATTCTTTTTTCTGCCTGACAGGATGAAAAAAAGGATATGGGGATTGTTTGGAAAATTAACTTTCCAGTTGTTTTCTAAAATAGCTGTATATCAACATGATGAATGTGCCTGTACTTGCGTGATGTGAGGTTTGGAAGTTCCTCCCGTTCTTTGAATTGCAAGAAACGAAGATTCTCATCCCTCCGTACTACTCCATTTGTCTGATAATATTTACCATCAATACTCATATTACAGTACTCCATTTTACGAGCATCGGTCAAAAAGGATTACTACTTAAATCATACGAATACTGAATAAATTGCTACGTACGGTGTAGTCAAAATGCTACTCTAAAAAACCAAAAATACTACTTTAAGACTATTCGTGCTAAGGTTATAAAAAATAATTTTACAGCATTAAAATTAATAACATAAAAATATCTGAATACAACCAAAAAGAAGGATGTTAATATATTGATTTATCAAAAATTAAATTTGTATAAAATAATACAATATGATACGAAACAATCTTTATATGATTTTCCTGGTATTCCTGGTCAGTTTTTACTCAATAACTGACCTATTCGCATCCGATAGGCAGAATCGGAAAGGCTCTGCCAAATATAAAACCACAGCTAACTATCCGGCAAGAGCCTCTCCCGGAGCAAGAGCTTCCCCAGAAGACACAACACAGTATTCAATAAAGATGGACGGTCGGTCGAATACTATTATTCTTAATGGCAAAATGCTGGTAACAAGCCCCGACACAACTGAAAAACAAAATAACATTCGGGTGACGGGCGAAGGAAATTCAGTTACGCTGCATCTGACAGATTTGAAATCGGAAGTGAATATTACCCAACAAGGGAAAAACAATCACATTAAAATTTCTCAAACACAAAAAAGTTTTAAACAAAGTTATTTTAACAATTAAAAACCAAAAGTCATGAAAAAGTTTAGTTTTATTTTAGCAATGGTGTTGGCAACAAGTTTTGCAATGGCACAGAAAATTACGACGATCATTCAGTCAGGAACAAGTAACTGGGCAGATGTAACCCAGGTGGCAGCTTTTGATGACAATTCAATTTTTGCAACCCAATCGGGTAATTTAAATGAGTTGACTACTAACCAAACAGGTTGGAACAATTATCTTGAATTGGCACAAACCGGAAATGGAAACACTGCAAGCATGAAACAGAAAACGATGGACGATGGTGTGTTGGTTTATGGACATAACACCGCAAAAGTTCTTCAACAAGGAAACCTCAACGGTGCAACCCTTGATCAATCAGAAGTTACCGGTGGTGCCAATGATGGACACCTTCTATTCATTACTTTACCAGAATGGGACAGAAGTATAAATTATGCAGATGCAACCCAAACCGGTAATAATAACAATTACAAATTAACTCAGGGTAGCCAGGTGTACATTCCTCAGAACTATTCAGCATTGACCCAAAGAGGGAATAAGAATGTTGCTGATTTGGATCAGACAGGCATTAAAAACTACAGTATTGTTAAACAATATGATACCTGGAATTATGCTAATTTGTTTCAAACTGGTGGTCGTTATCTTCCTGCCGCAACATTTGATGAAAGTTACTCAGAACAATACGGTTCGGGCAATAGTATAGATATACTTCAAATCGGTGCAGTGGACAGACAATATGCAGAATCCTATCAGGATGGCAGCAATAATTTGACAAAAATCAAACAATTAGGGGATGTTCCTCAGAGAGTTTTTGCCGTACAAGCTGGCACAGCTGATGGTTTAGTTGTATCGCAATTTGATGTTGACATGTAAACCGATTAATTCATGACGAAATCAAAAGTTTGTTTTGAAACCGTCAATGTATTAGAGGGAGATAGTTAAATCCCCGGCTCTCAGGAGCCGGGGTACTAACAATTAAAAAGAAAGAACCCATGAAAATTAGAACTATTTTAGCCCTGCTCTCTGTTTTGTTTCTAATATTTGACACCCGGGGTCAAGAAAACAAAAATCAGATAAATATTTCGGAATTTGAAAATTCCCTTGCCAACCAGCCCTTCAATGCTGATCCCACGTACAATTCGAGCATAACGCAATTGGGAAATTATAACACGGCAAAATTAATTCAAACGCAGGAACAGGACCTGATCTCGAATCCAAATACTTCAAATTCATATCAACAGGGAAATTTCAATCTGGTTGACCTGAGTCAAAAAGGAAGTGAGAATGTTTTATATAGTTTTCAAGTTGGATATACAACCCCCGGACACTCAACAGAAAACAAAGTAAATACTCAAACATATGCCACACTTGCATCCGTGTTGAATCTTAATCTCAATTCTGCCAGTTTGTTCAGTGATGGGAATAATAATACCCTGATTAGCTCGCAAGAAGGTAATTCCAATAAATTGCTCTCCATCCAACAGGGAAGTAATAATTACATTCATGCAGAGCAATCTGGGAATGACAATAATCTTGTTGCACAACAGGTTGGAACTAATAATCGAGTGGAGAATTTCATGCAGAACAACCTCCATGGTGAAAGTGATGTTATCTCTCAGGTAGGAGAGAATATCACTTTAAATTCCATAAGTTCATCAAACAATCTTTATGGAAACAATTATTCCCAGAATGGAACAAATTTATCAATCACACTGAATAATTCAACATTTAATACTTTAGGAGGATTAAAAGTAAACCAAACAGGGCATGATATGAAAATTGTCATTGACCAGTCCTATTTTTCTTTTCCGTTAAAGTAATCCTGATTCATTAGATAAAAACAACTGTTAATTTGAAGAGCAACGATTCCAGTTAAAATATAAAAAATCAAATACTATGAAAGCTTTAAAATTTTTATTTATGGTTTTAATCACCTTGTTATTCGTTAATTGTACCACTTTAAATTCAAAAGGGCTTCATAGTTCAAATTATAGTACTAAACAGGCCCATATTAAAACCAGTTCTGTCAATAGCCAGGGACTTTATGGGTCAAAAGGTGTAAGCATGAAGTAGTATACAAGGAACTGCCACTTAGACTTTATTTCCTCTCCACCTCTTAATTCCATTTAACGTCGTGGAAGCATATTTTAGCTACATTCCTGTTTGGACTTTTTACTCCTGAGATACAGGATATAATTGTCCTGAAATACTGATTATACTGTTGTAAAGTATTTATATATAGTGTAATATGTTTTTAAATAATCATTGGTAAATTCTGTTTTACATCACCTGTCATTCCGTTACCACGAGGGGTGACAAGTTAAATCCAATAAAAAATAACGCCCTTTTATCTGAGTATTCGGGAGCACCACTACGAGCATTCATTGTAGTATTATTTTTAACAAAACATTACTTTGAGATATACTTCTCTGCTTTTATTTAACGAACCATCCTTCTGAACGACTCAATTCTACTCCTTTATACTGATTCAATTTACGTCTTTTAAATCCTATTTATACTCCTTTTAGACTAATTGTACAACAATATTATACGTAATTTTACAACATTAAAATCTGTTTCAGTCAGATGTGTGAACAGATAATAAAATATATTGAAAATTCCAGAGACTATTTTGAAACGGATTTGTTCCCGGTAATTCGATTTTTAAATAAATTTAATCCCTATGAAAAAACACATTCTATATTTCTTGTTCCTGCTATTGAATTCAATTCCCGTTTATTCTCAGGGTTTAAATACAAAAAAAAGAATATCAGTTCCTGAAACTATCCACCAGATCCGGGTACCGGGTATTCATGTAATCACGATATCTCAGACTTTAAATCAGGTAAACAGCCACAATACATTTATCCTTAACCCTGAAAACAAGTACATTGGAAACGACAACCCTAAAAACAAACCAAAAGTTGAATTAATCAATCAATTGTACACTGTTCCGTACTTCGCCCCGAACGATTTAACCATCGGACAGACACAAAACTCAAGTGTCATTCCTAGTATTCAGGTAAGTTGTTTAGCGGGATTCCAGGAGTTCAAGCAGGCTTTGGATTCAAATAACTTCCAAATTGATAACAGATACCTTATTGACGGTAAAACTTACGTACTTGATATGGATAGTAACCTGATTCGAAACTCCGGGAATGGAAAGTACAACAACGGGATGGAGTATCCACAAGGTCGGGATAATTCAATTGCAGCACAACAAGTTGGAAATACCATGTTTTTACAGGCCATTCAAACTGAATTGAAAAATTACATGAAGATTGCCAACGACGTGGTAAATCCGTCAACCGGTGTTGACATTGAACTAAGAGCTAGTTACATGAAGGCGGGAATCTACCAATCCTTTATTCAATTTTGAAATAGCAGGACATTCGTAAATACTAACAAGTTTATCAAGCTATTGTTGATTTGTGTTATGACTTAAAAAGATATTATGGGCTTATTAGCTACACTTTTTTTATCCGCCTTAATAATGAATCCATCTGCCATGCAGGTAGATACTGTAAGAACCAATCCAAAAGCTGGTGTCAATAAGGCTGAACCAATGAGTCTGGTCATTCAGGAAATTGCAGCTATCCAGGGAGTCAACGTGGATTATATCCTTGATACTACCATCAATAAAGTGGTAAAGGTGAAGGTCGATTTAAACATACGCTTTGCATTGGGTGAGAAAGTTTTGAATACTCCTACGAAAGAATTACTGGCAAGATTCTCAGAAATTGTGACAAAAAATCCTTTGACGAAGATTGGCCTGGTGGGCCATACCGATAATATCAGTTCTTTGGAATTAAATCAGAATTTGTCGGTAAGACGTGCTCAAGCTTTGGCAGACTTTTTAGTTTCAAAAAATGTACCGGCATCCCAGATTAAGGAAATTGAGGGTAAGAATTACTCGGAACCTATAGCTGACAATTCAACCGAGGCGGGTAGAGCAACAAACAGGCGGGCAGAAATATACATTTTATTGACAGATTTCCCGATGTCACCTCCTGCCTTTTTAAAGACTCCAAAAGGCACATTAAAAGGGAAAAAGCTTCCTTCGACCATGAAAAAAATAATAGAACAGGTCATTAAAAAGCCTTTCAACGCGAATGATATCGAGATTGAAATAGATGGTTTATTGATAGACGATACGAAAACAAAAGCAGGGAAAGATTTTTATGATTTGTTTTATAGTCAATGGGAAGCACCTACTGGGGTTAAAAATTACTCCATCACACTATCCGAAAAACCCTTTCGTTTGACCTCGACCCTAATTGCGATTTTTATCAATGAAGAGGTGGTTTATCAGGCTATACTACAACCAAGACAGGAATTGATTGAAAACCAAACTGAAGAAGCAATATCGATGGTAGAAGATTATCTGTCAAACTACGAAGAAATCATGAAACAACTCAATGGTGATGATATGGCAGGAACCGGTATCTATTAATCCGAATAAAAAAAAACAGTCTTGACTTAATTGATTGAACGCTATAAAAACAATTGGAATCAGAATGATTTAAAAGTATAGTACAATTTCGTGACACCCTTATAAATCTGAAATGTTGTGGCACACTTGTTATTAAAGTTATTAAAAATTTTAATTTACAGATATTAACCTTTAAACTCAAGCACAATGAAAGTCATTTTCAAAACACTCGTTCTTTTGTTTTTTCTGGGTACAGGAAAAATGTACAGTCAGGATTTAATCTATACACCAAAGAATCCTGCATTTGGTGGCAATCCATACAATTACAGTTGGTTATTGAGTTCAGCGCAAGCCCAGAACGATATCAAGGAGACCACTTCCAGCTCCAGTACGAGTTCAACAAGCTCGGATCCATTAAAAAACTTTGCAGAAAGCCTGAATCAACAGATTTTAAGCCAGCTTTCGCGTCAAATTGTAGCCAAGCAGTTTGGCGAAGATGCTTTGACATCCGGAACGTATATTTTAGGCGATTACCAGATTGATATCGGGAATCAATCCAACGGATTGAGTATTACAATCCTGGATAATAAAACAGGTACTTCTACCACGGTTTCAGTTCCCTATTTTTAATCATTTACTTAAATATATTCAACATCATGGTACAGAAAAACATTCTGTTAAAGATCTTTTGCCTGTTGGTATTGATGATTCTGGTAGGATCTTGCGGATCCTATATGAATCAACCCTTGCAATCGAGAAGAGCTGTTCTTGGACCGGAGACACCGGCTAAGAAAATACTGAAGGATCTTCCCAAACCTCAGGAGAAAATTGTAACCGCAGTTTATAAGTTTCGCGACCAGACAGGACAATACAAACCCTCGGATTCGGGTGCCAGTTGGTCAACGGCAGTAACGCAAGGGGCAACCACCATTTTAATCCGGGCTCTGGAAGAATCGGGTTGGTTCATACCTATCGAAAGGGAAAATATGGCTAATCTGCTGAACGAACGAAAGATCATCCGTACAAGCCGTTCACAGTACGAAGGAAAGGATCAAAACTCAGAATCGTTGTTGCCTCCCCTTTTATTTGCAGGGATAATCCTGGAAGGGGGTATAATTTCGTATGAAACAAATCTATTGACGGGTGGTGCCGGGATTCGTTATTTTGGAGCCGACTTATCCGGTCAATATCGTGAGGACCGCGTAAGTATTTATATCCGTGCAGTCTCGACAGCAAATGGAAAGGTTCTGAAGACGGTTTATACCACCAAATCCATACTTTCACAGGAAGTTTCAGCAGGATTATTCAGGTATGTACAAACTAAAAGGTTACTGGAAGCAGAAACAGGCTTTACTTACAATGAACCAACCGAAATATGCGTCACCGAAGCCATTGAGAAAGCTGTTGAAAGCCTGATTGTCGAGGGTGTGAAAGATAAACTGTGGGCACTTCAGAATCCAAAAGATACAGCAACAGTGGCATTTAAAAAATACTTCGACGAAAAACAGATTAATTATGAATCGGACAATGTATTAAGTCGTAGACTGGATCGGAATAATCGGGGGAAACTAATGATTGGTTTGGATGTAGGTTCGAATATGTATTCAGGTGATTTTTCAAAAAGTGAATTGAGACCTAAAACAACTCTTTTAATGGGTTCTGCCCTAACGCCACATTTTAATATTGACATCAATTTAGGATATCGTGGTTTGATGGTACAAGATAAAGTAGACGATTATTCATTTTTCGGAGATCTTTCGCTGCGATATGTTTTTTTACCCTACGAGAAATTAACCCCCTATTGTAGTCTCGGGGGTGGGTGTGATGCAAATTCCAGGGGCGTTGGTTTGTCGGATTTGAAATACCTCCCAAAAATCAATGGAGTTTTTGGTATGGAATACCTGGTCAACAACAAATTTGGGATATCGGTTTCATCGGGAGTAAATTATTATTTAAATGACAGCTTTGATGGAGCCAAAGCAGGCATTAACAACGATTTGAGTTGGGGTGTATCCCTGGGATTAAAGTTCTATTTTAAGAAATATAAAAAATAATTAATTATAAAAGTTATGAAAAAACATATGTATATCATCAGCCTACTCTTTGTAGTGACATTTATATCCTGCGAATCAGATAAACTGGATATCAATTATTATGGAACAATCAATGGCACTGTAATAGATTCAAAAACCTACCTGCCATTGCAGGGAGCACAAATTAGTACTACACCTGCCAGTATTGCAGTGTTATCGGATGTGAACGGTAAATTCATAATTCCAAAAATAAAAGAAGGAGATGTTGCTGTGAATATTAAAATGCAGGATTATCTGAGTAATTCCCTGACTGTTGCAATTGTGAGAAACGAGACAACTACTATGGACTTTCTGATTTTCAAGGATGATTCTAATACCGGAACAATATCCATATACGATCCTGTTCCTGGAAACGGTGCAGTAGATCAACTTTTGGCTTTGACTTTTAAGTGGAAAATGGAAGGCAACAAGCAGAACATGCAATTAGAATACAACATTTACATTTTTGAGTCCAATTCAACTGTTCAACAATTATTGGGCGAAAATGTTGTACTTCAGGAAGTCACAACAAGTGGTTTAAAACTCGGGACTACCTATTTCTGGTATGTAATAGCCAAGTCGAACGGGGTTAAAGTTGCTTATAGTCCGACCTGGACATTTAAAACCAAAGAAACTAATTGATTAAATTTTTAAATCATTGTTTCCTTGTAATTCAGAACTCCTGTAATTATTGGAAATTTAAAGTGCCTTGATTATAACCGAAAAAATAAGAGTTTCTTCGTTCTAAAGAAACTCTTATTTTTTTTATATGATTCACGAATGACATTCAGCTTTACTTTGTATTGATATTTTAATCACATCCATATTCAAAGTCACAAGGTTCATCCAATGTTTCGAATTCAATTGTGGCATGTTGAATACCTTTAAGTTTTAATGAATTTCGTATTTTGACTTTCAATTCTATTATCTTCTCCAAAGCAAGGGATTTAGACATAACTACATGGACAGTAAGTATATTGTAATTCCCATCCACAGACCATACATGCAAATCATGAATGTGTTCAATCCCTTTAAATTGCTGCAGTTGTTCTGTAATTTCTGCCATATCTATATCAACAGGTATTCCCTGCAATATAATGTGTAAAGTCTGACGGATGTTTTTATAAACGTTTGACAGGATAAAGATAGCAATTCCTATTGATAAAAGAGGGTCAATGAACGGAACATTGAAAAAATACATAATCATAGAGCCAATCAGAATTGCAACCCAACCTAAGACATCTTCCAGAAAATGTAATGATACAACTTTCTCATTTAATGAACTCCCCTTTTTTAGTCTGTAAAAGGCAAGTCCATTTACTAATACTCCAACAATGGCCAGAAAAAACATACCTATAGCCTGTGTCTTTTCAGGATGAAGGATTCGGGGAATTGCTTCCGTAAGAATAAAAATACTACCAACTGTCAGTACGATAGAATTGATAATGGCACCCAGTAATGAAAAACGTTTATATCCATATGAATAGAAACTGTCGCTTCCTTTATTGGAAACCTTCTGAAAATACCAGGCAAGTCCAAGGGAAAGGCAATCGCCTAAATCGTGTACAGCATCCGACAGAATAGCCATACTGTTGGTGAAAAATCCACCAACAATTTCGAACAGTGTAAAAAATAAGT
>Ga0302286_10001690_pt1 | contig 16078 bp, 13 predicted proteins | sample III_Fen_E2_3_FD_198765 | JGI IMG/M metagenome (GOLD analysis project Ga0302286, IMG submission 198765) | Peat permafrost microbial communities from Stordalen Mire near Abisko, Sweden - III_Fen_E2_3 | ecosystem: Environmental > Terrestrial > Soil > Wetlands > Permafrost | place: Sweden: Abisko...
CTGAAATCATTCTACAGTGCAATGAGCTTAAAAATAAAAAGCTTACCTATCTGCAACTTGCAAAATTAGAAACCGGGATTTCCAACTTATACGTGCAATACTGTGCCGGATTGAAATATGGTTTTATTAATCCGGGTATTTTTGAGGCTTACCACAAATCCATCCAACAGGCAGATTCCAGCTTTGTAAATGCCTGTTTTGAAGCGCAGGGCACTCATTTATTATGGTTTTTATCGCGCATACAACCAAAAACAAAACCGTACTTATCCCTTCAGGCTGAAAAAGATAATTACAGAAGATTTATTGATTCCACCTTTGCCCCTATTCCCTTGTTGGATGAGAAACAAACTTTAAAATTGGGGGATACCCATTTCTTAGTACCACTTATAGCTAGGCGGTTAATGATTACCGGGACACTGAAGTACGATCCAATGTATCGGACTAATTATCGGATCTTCAATCGCAAACTGCTTAAAGCACTGAATATATTTCGGATAAAAACAGGCTTACTGATTGACGAAGAAATAGGGAATAGCACCATAAACGCCTTGAACATGCCATTTTCCGAATACATGACAAAGATAGATGTGAATCTGGAACGTTTGAGATGGATTCCGGTAATCTCACTTGGAAAAAAATATATTCGTGTCAATGTGGCAGATATGACACTAAAAGCATTTAAGAACGATACAGTAGCCTTATCAATGAAAGTCGTTGTAGGAAGACCCAAAAACATGACCCCCTTGTTACAGAGTAAAATCTTCGAGCTGGTGATAAATCCCACATGGACAGTACCAAACAGCATTATCATCAAAGAAATTGCACACCTTGCCAGGAAAGATAAATCCTATTTCGAACGAAACCACATTCGGGTTTACCTTGGAGGAGTAGAAATAGACCCTTCCACGGTTGACTGGACTAAAGTAACCATAAACCATCAACCCTATAAAATGGTACAGGATTCGGGTAGTGCCAACTCATTGGGACGAATCAAATTTAACTTTGAGAATCCCTTCAGTGTTTATTTGCACGATACCAATTCTAAGGGAGCTTTTAAGCATCATTACAGGGCTCTCAGCCATGGGTGTGTACGGGTTGAGAAGCCACTCGAATTACTCAATTTCTGTTTTCCGGATTTGAAACCTGAATATAAGGCTCAAATTGAAAAGAATGAGCTCCTGAAAGATAAAGTAAGGTATTCCATCGATTTAAATGTGCTCAGCAATACCGGGAAAGCCATGTTGAAAAGCAATCCCAGGAGCATGAGAATAAAGAAACTGGAACTAAGTTCTTATATTCCGATTGTGATGGATTATCAAACCTGTTTTATTAATTTCCAAGGCAAGATCCAGTTCAGGGATGACATTTACAGACTGGACAGCCTGTTAAAGAAGCAGCTTATCGAGTTTCACAGGGATTAAACAGGGCTGTAATTACAGGGAGTGTCAACAAATCATTCCCGGCAGAAATAACCGGGTTTATTTAAAGTTCTGTCCAAAGGCTTTTGCGGTCATCTCGTCCACAGTAACGCGCCATACTTTTACATTGACCAGAGCAGGTTTTGAAAACTTGAAAGTAGTACGGTCGGTATAATTTTTCATAGTCAGGTTCATAGCAGCTTCCTTTTCGGCTAAATCCTCTATAAAGGTTACGCGGCCTTTACAAAGGACACTTTTGGAGTTCATGCTATAACTGCAAGCTACATCCGGATGTTGGTACACAAGCTTGCGTTCACTGCAAAAGGTAACACAGACCCGATTATCGAGGGTTAATAAACTGAGATGTTTCCCCTCCGGTCCTGAATGCAATATTATTTCACCGGCTGCATATCCAAAATTCATAGGGATCACATAAGGTGATCCATCCGATTCAAGAATCCCTACAAAGCAGACATCACAGTGAGTGATGATATCTTCAATTTCTTTTTTATCGGTAATGACTGTTGTTCTCATAAGTTATTTTTTAAGACACAAAAGTAAGTAAAAAGACCCTAAAAAGTAACTATCAATTGACATTCATGACTAATTCATGATTACCTGATTATTATTTGCACACTTTTCTTGCTATTGTGCAAATAATAAATATCTTTGTACAACTTTTAAACAGAAATTATATGAAACAAATACTTTTCACTTTTGCATTGTTGATTGCGTTCAGTGTAACCGGTAATGCCCAGGCAGATAAAATAGTAGGAAAATGGAAAACTATCGATGATAAAGATGGGAGTGCCAAGTCCATTGTCTCCATTTACAAGGCAACAAACGGAGAGTATTACGGCAAGATCGAGAAGATGTTTAAAGATTCCGAAAAACTTTGCACAGAATGTCCGCCAGCCAATAAAAACAAACCCATTTTAGGAATGGTAATTATCAATAACTTAGTTGAAAGGGACGGAAAGCTGAGTGGCGGGACTATCCTTGATCCAAAAAGTGGTAAGGTGTACAAATGCAATATCAGCCTTGAGAGTGGAAATGAGAAATTAAATGTCCGCGGATCGCTTGATAAAAACGGTTGGATAGGACGATCACAGACCTGGATTCGGGTAAAGTGAGTTTCTAAAGTCGTTTTTTACCTAAAAAAAGACACTTTATAGTTGAACCCAATCAACAGATAGTTAAATAATACTAATGCAGTGAAATAAGTTGCCAAATATGTTGTACAACATAAAATATAGCATTACATTTGCAATGTGTTTTTCATGGTATTAGATTTAAGGTTAACTAAAAGATTGGGTTGTCGTGAGACAACCTTTCTTGTTTTATATACCCCACAGAATGAACACATTTTCAAAAAGACTTTTTACCAGCTCTAAATCAGCACTTCCCAAAGCAGGCAAGACCATTTGGTGGCTGCTGAAAATCATATTACCCATTAGTCTAATTGTAAGTTTTCTTCAATACTGGGGAGCCATTGCGCAGATTGCCATAATCCTTTCCCCGGCCTTTTCACTCCTTGGCCTGCCCGGTGAATCGGCAGTCGTATTTATAACCAGCATCTTTGTTCCCCTTTACGGTCCGATAGCCATTATAGCTACCCTTCCCATGGATATGCGTGAAATTACGATCCTGGCACTGATGTGCCTGATTTCGCATAATCTGTTTGTAGAGTGTGCTGTCCAACGCAAGACAGGATCATCAGCCCTAATCATGTTTATCCTCAGGTTATCCACATCCATACTGGGAGCTTTTTTACTCAACCTGCTATTACCCGAACATATCGGATCAACCCATTTGGCTCAAAAAAGCATTGAATTCACCGGTCTGACAAATATGTTACTCAGGTGGATAACCGGTGCAGGGTATTTATCGTTGAAAATAGCCTTGATTATAACCGGCTTAATGATACTTCAAAGCATCCTGAAAGAGTTCAACATACTGAATATCATATCAAAAGCATTCTCTCCCCTGATGCGATCGATGGGCCTCTCAAACGATAGTTCATTTCTGTGGTTTGTTGCCCAGACCTTAGGGTTGGGATATGGTTCAGCCGTTATGATCGAAGAAGTGGAGAACAGGTCAATCACCCCAAAGAGTGCCAACCTACTGAATTATCATATTGCAATAAATCATTCCCTGCTCGAAGACACCTTGTTGTTTGTTGCTATTGGCGTCCCGGCGGGTTGGATAATTGCGCCCAGATTCATACTGGCTATTCTGGTGGTCTGGACAGTCAGAGGCATCCATAGATTAAAACGAGTCAAAAAGGATGAATGTAAAGCTGCTTATCAGGACTGATTCTTTATCTTTATCCCATTGTAAAACACATTTCGCAAGAAGAAAGGTACAGTTAGACCTTTTTTTCATTATACTTTAAAAACCTTACTTTATTAAATTGCAGATTTCTAAACAAACTGCTATCTTTGCCAAACTAAGCTTGTTGAAAGCGTAAATATCAAACTATATGTCGAACACAAAAAAAATGCTTATTGAAGTTGCCCGCCAGTTATTTGCTGCCAGTGGCAAGAAGGATGTTACCATGAATGACATTGCAGAAGCATCTAAAAAAGGCCGCCGTACACTGTATACATATTTCAATAACAAAGAAGAAATATACAAGGCTGTGATTGACAAGGAACTTGATCAGATATTAGAAAGATTAAAAGTAGTATCAGTTGAAAAAACCGAGCCTGATGAGAAACTTAAGAACCACATTCTAACTCACCTGGATGCCGTAAGGTATGCTGTAAACAGGAATGGATCACTGCGTGCTGACTTTTTCAGAGATATATTTGAAGTAGAGCGTAAACGACGGAAGATAGATGTCCAGGAATTAGGTCTTATACGCGCTATTGTTTCTGAAGGCATTGAAAAAAACATTTTCAAGCGTATGGATGTTGAACTTTCATCCATCATTATCTTTTATGCTATCAAAGGGCTGGAAGTTCCTTATATCCGGCAAAATATCAGTTCTGAGTTCGAAAAGAATAAAACCAGCATAGTTGAATTTGTATTTATGGGAATCAAAAAGAAGCGATAAAAGCATTCCCCGTGAATTCTTTTATCGCTTCTTCAAGAATCTATTTCCAATGGGTTTGTGACTCTTTTGCAAATCATTCATTCTTCAGCTGGTTGACTTAGTGGCCTTAAATTCGATCAGGGTGTTTATTTTAATTTAGCTCCGACTTCGTGACTGCACTGGTTTGTTGATAAATCACATCCCTCATTCTGCAGTGACATTCGCATTTTCCTGATTCAAGCAATCCACTGCGTTCCAACAAATCAAATTCCAGCTTGAAGTTTTCGGAGAAAATCCCATCCTTCAAATTATCTTCAATCTGCCGTTGAGTCCACCACTTGGTCTGATCCAGGGTGATAGGGTTCAACTTATATTCAGTCTGCAGGCAACTCACAAACAAAAAGGCATATTGCTTTTCTGTTTCACCTTCCACGGTATAGTTCGACAAATACATAAACCTGAAATTATTCAGTCCATATTTTTCTTCTGCCGAACGTTCAACACACTTTTCTATGGTTTCACCCATCTTCACATGATTGGAAATTGATGAGTCCCACATATCTGGTGATTCAGGATCATCAGCAAGCCTTTTTTTCAGGAGTACCATTCCGCGGTCAATCAACAGTACATGAACTACCGGATGCAAATATTTTTTTTCATCATTCAGGCTGGTCAAATGTTGAATACTTCCAATAATTTTGCCCTGAGTACTAACTATGGGCCACCACTCTTCTTTTAGCAGCTTAGAGCGAATGATTTGCACCCTGAGCACTTCATAAAGCGAAATAAATACTAAGACCCCAACATAAAGAAATTGCAGGAACTGAAGGTATGGTATGCTATTTTTTACAGTTGCATCAATAAACAGAAAGGCAGCAACATAAAAGACCAGGACACCGAATAATACCCAAATAACACGGTACAGTTCATTAAAATTGTTGGTCATAGGTATCAGGAATGAAATAATTCCGGATATTCCCTTCTGGATTTGCCTTCGAAAAACGATTAGGGTTAACAAACTCGTCAGGACTACAACTTCATAAATCAATGAATCGTTTACAAGTTGAAGGGGCATTAAAGTTTCCAGACCTGCGAGTAAACCGACAACAAGATATAAAGCGGTAAATATTAAATGCCAGGTAAATATACGGTGGTATATAAAATAGACATATATCAAAAGACCCAAAGCAATGGGGAAAGATATCTTCCAACCCATACTCATACCAAGAAAGTCATCCACTACTAAAAAAATCAGTAGTGGTAACAAATGAAGTATGGGATTAAAAAATGATTCTTTTATCTGTTTTCTCAGTGTTTGCATATTTATTAAGCTATATCATCGAATTAGTAACAAAATAGGAGGATTATAGTTTAAGCTTAGGCTGAAAAAGTGGTTTAATCGTTAAATGGACATCATTCTACTCACATATTTCCCAATAATATCAAATTCCAGGTTCACAGTGGTGCCAACTTCTATTTGGTGAAAATTTGTGTGTTCATGGGTATAGGGTATAATAGCCACTTGAAAAGAGTTGTCAGTAGGATTACAAACTGTCAGGCTAACTCCGTTCACAGTTACCGAGCCTTTGTCTACGGTCATATAACCCCGCTTAGCCATTTCTTTATCAAAAGGATATTCGAAGGTATAATACCAACTGCCTTCGGCTTCCTTTATTTCCGTACAGACAGCAGTCTGATCGACATGTCCCTGTACAATATGTCCATCCAGGCGGCCATTCATGATCATGCTCCGTTCAAGGTTCACCTTGGCACCCGGGTGTAATTGTCCCAGGTTCGTACAGCTTAATGTTTCACTGATAGCGGTTACCGTATAGGTTTCTTTCGTTTTTGAAACCACCGTCAGGCAAACGCCGTTATGTGCTACGCTCTGGTCAATGGTAAGTTCATCTGCAAACGAGCAGGACATGGTAACGTGGAGATTTCCCCTATCTTTTCTAAGCGCAACTACCGGGGCAGCTTCCTCTATTATTCCTGAAAACATAATGTTATTTTACTATTTGGTTATTTACTATTCATGATATGATTTTTGCCGATATCATGAAATAATATCGGCGTAGCTTCAAGATCTGGAGATGCTCTTCACTCCTTTTACAACCCGTATCTTTTTTACGATTCCTTCCAATTCATGGGTATCAGTCACCATGATTGTCAGGTTGCCGGTAAAGAGTCCGGCATTGGAATCAATGGATATGGAGCGCAAAGATATATTTTTCTCTTTGGAAATCAAAGAGGTAATATTGGTAACAATGCCGATATCATCGAGTCCTACGATACGCAAGGTAATCGGGTATTGCGAACCGACTGATTTACCGGACCAGCGGGCTTTCACGATACGATAACCAAAACGGGCTATCATCTGGGGAGCATTGGGACAATCAGTCTTGTGTATCTTAATCCCCCCGATCACTGAAACAAACCCAAAAACATCATCCCCATAGATCGGGTTACAGCATTTAGCCAGCCTGAAATCAACTCCTTTGAGGTTTTCACCAATAACCAGGACATCATCTTTTCCGGAAGTATCAGGGGTAAGTATTTCTTTTGAGAACGAATCTGCTTTTCTTAAATCAGAGAATTCAGTAACGGTGGGCTTATCCAGGTCCAGGTAGGCATCGCGAACCACATGCATATCCAGTTTTTCATGCGCAATCTCCTGATAAAAGTCACTGACGGTTTTATAACCTTTCTTCTTAGCCAACCGGGATAATTTGCCATCATCCAACTCTATTTTCCAGTTTTTAAAACGTCGGATAATAGTCTCCCGGCCCATTTCAGCATCCTTGTATTCGACTTCCTTCAAAGCCTGGCGGATCTTCGTCTTGGCCTTTGAGGTGGTCACTATATGCAGCCATGCCGGATTAGGCTTTTGGGTGGGTGAAGTAAGTACTTCCACCTGATCACCGTTATTCAGCACATACTTGATGGTCATATTTTTCCCGTTCACCTTTGCCCCTACACACTTACTGCCCAGTGCAGAATGTATGGAAAAAGCAAAATCAAGAGCGGTAGCCCCTTTTGGCAGCTTATGCAAGTCACCGTTTGGGGTAAAAACAAAGACTTCCTTGTCGTAGAGGTTAAGCTTGAATTCGTCCATGAAGTCAACAGCATTCAATTCCGGGTTTTCAAGAATCTCACGGATACTCTTCAACCACTCATCCATACCCGAATCACTCTTAATCCCTTTATACTTCCAGTGTGCCGCCAATCCCTTTTCAGCCACTTCATCCATTCTCACGGTACGTATCTGAACCTCCACCCATCGTCCTTCAGGTCCTAATACGGTGGTATGAAGGCTTTCGTACCCATTCGTTTTCGGAATGGACAACCAGTCACGCAATCGTTTCGGATTCGGTTGGTACATATCTGCCACAATTGAGTAAGCCTGCCAACATGCTGCTTTTTCCTTTTCAACAGGCACATCAAAAATGATACGAATAGCAAACAGGTCGTAGATATTCTCAAAAATGGTATTTTGCTTCTTGATCTTGGTATAAATAGAATGAATGGACTTGGTACGCCCCTTTATTTCAAACTTAAATCCCAACTCGTTCAGTTTTTCTTTTAACGGAGCAATGAATTCTGAGATAAACTGATCGCGCGATCGTTTTGTCTCATTCAGTTTCTTTGCAATCTCATGGTAAATTTCCCGGTTTGTATGTTTTAAGGACAAATCCTCTAATTCGGTTTTTACGGCATACAGGCCCATACGATGTGCCAAAGGAGCATACAAAAACGAAGTTTCACGGGCTATATTCTGCCTGCTTTCTTCCGGAAACATCTCCAGCGTACGCATGATTTGGAGGTGCTCGGCAATAATGATCAGGATAACCCTGACATCCTCGGCAAAAGTCAGGAATAGCTTTCTGAAATTCTCTGTCTCAAGGGATGCATTACGTTCATACAGCTCTCTCACCCGCAGCATGCCCTGAACGATTGAAGATACCTGGGTATTGAACTTAGTTTCAATCTCGTTAACGCTTAGTTGTTTATTTTCGACCAATTCATGAAAGAGCACACTCAATACAGCCGCTTTTCCAAGGCCTATCTCTTCCAGGATAATCTGGACAATCTGCATCTTATCTGAAATAGAGCGTCCGGGAGCTTCCCCTTCCGAAGGAAAATGAGCGTAGTACATCTTAATGATGGCCCTCAATTCCTTCCGTTCCTCGTAGGTAAACAAGGCTGGATACAGGCGTAACAGATTGCTGTATTGTAGTCGAAACGATAATATATTGGTTGGATTCATATCTTATTCTTTTGAAAAAGAAAAAACTGATTGAAAGAGGAAAGTCTTTGTCTTTTGACATTTATCCTTAGTCCTTCGTCAATTCTCTCTGCAAAGATACGACACAATCTTTAAATGTTTCAAATCCCTGTTTAAAAAAGAACAAAAAGTATCTTCCTGATCTAAAGAAAATCTCATAAAAATGGCTCTGTATGTGTCAGTATTGAATTTTCTTTTCTAAATTTGCAGAATTGCCAGGGTAAACAACCCTTTTTATGTCCTTCAATCCTTTAAATTCAGGTAAAATCAGCATGGAACAGCCCATTGATTCAACAACGATCAGACAATACCTCTTATCCATCAGGATTAGTGGAGAAGGATTTAGCATATCGGTAGTTGATGAAACAGGCGAACTTCTGTCTTCGAAAAAAGTTTCCAAAACCTTATTTGCCCTTTCTTCCGATGAAGTCATTAAACTGTTGACCCCGGAAACGTTGCTTAATTATCGTACAGTTCGATTAATCTGCGAATCCAACACCTATACTTTTATACCGGCACCTGTTTTTAAACCCGAAGAAGCTGCCGATCTGCTTCATTTTCAACACAAGCCGGTTAAAACCGATCAGATTATGCTCAACCGGATTCCAAAATGGGATACCGTCAATGTCTTTTCCATACCGAAAACGGTACAACAGGCCTTAACTCAGTTATTCCCGGATGCCAGTATCGAACATCACCTGAGTTATTTTCTTTCTGAACATATCAAACTACAGAATGAAAACTGTGTATATATCTATGTCAGGAATACTATCATGGATATTGTGGTCATTGCCAATGGAGGACTTCTGCTGATAAACAGCTTCGCTTTCAATACACCCGAAGATTTTACTTATTACATTCTTAACCTTTTTGATAAATTGCCGATCGATACGGAAACTTGCAGGGTCAGATTATACAATGCTGAGAAAAAGCCTGAACTGCAAAAGATGCTGGAACTGTACCTTGAAGTAATCAATGGGTAGAGTCAAGGAATGAGGAATGAGTGAAGTGGCTATTATTCTGACATTTATTTTATATTTCATTTGACTTTTAAAAAAAAACAAGTCTAAATTCGTTACTCATAGACAAAAATGCTGAAAACATGATACTTATTACCTGATGCTCATTTCTCTTATCTTTTTTTCATTTCTCATTTCTCATCTCTCATTTCTAAATATATGCGAATCATAAGTGGACAATTCAAGGGACGCCGATTACAAGTCCCAACCAATATAACAGCGCGGCCAACAACCGACTTTGCCAAGGAAGGTTTATTTAACCTGTTGAATAACAGGATTGACTTTGAAGGAATTGATGTGCTCGATATGTTCTCCGGGACAGGCAGTATTAGTATTGAATTTGTATCCCGCGATTGTAAAAGCGTGATCAGTATCGAACAAAACGAACGGCATTGCGCCTTTATCCGCAAAGTATGTACAGAACTGAAGATAAATAATTTATCGCTAATCAAAACAGATGTCTTCAAGTTTATCGATACCTGCCATGCCCAATTCGATATGATCTTTGCCGATCCGCCCTATGAACTGGTACAACTCCCCCAAATACCAGATATGATCTTTGCCAAAAATCTTTTAAAAGAAGAAGGCCTTTTCGTTTTGGAGCACTCTTCCAAAAACCATTTCGAAGATCACCCCCATTTTGTGGATCACCGCAATTACGGGAATGTAAACTTTAGCTTTTTCCAATAAGAAAAGGCCGAAATGTTAGTAAAAAGAATACAACCAGAACAAATATAATCGGACTTCTAATTTTCGTGTCCGTTGTATCTATGCTGGTTATTTTGTATTCGTTGACTTTTTATTCTGGCGTATCGGGATCGTTTTTATTACTGCATGATCTATTTAATTCTTTTTAGAATTCTGAGACTTTGGAAAGTCCTATACTTGTATTATTCATCTATTTATCCCCATCCATTCGGACATTCATCGTTTACCAAATATACAAAAGATCAACCACAAGCAATCCCATGTTTTAATTTTATTATTGGACATATCCATAAGAACGGGAGAAAATCGAAAATCATACAATTGTGAACAGAACCCACTGTCATCATGTTATCATGTTATTGCTTTCCTGATACAGATATCTCATATACAGGAGTCATATTAGGAATTATAGAATACTTATTTTCTTTATGAGTATAATATGATGGTGATTGGGAAGTTAAAGGAAGTCTTTCATGTTTAAATTTAACATTCAGCATTCCAAATAGAGCTGTGCATTTTACATAAAATTTCAATTAGTTAGAGGTAGACTGACCGGAATAATATAAGGGAATTACTAGTGAATAAAAATTCCGGTAACAGGCACTTACTGTCCCATCTTATGTGAACTAAAAACAGAATGCCTACCGGATAATAATTCCGACCGGCATTCGAGTTATAAGAAATCTATAAGACAGTTTATTCGGTACAGCCATTCAATTCAGGATGAAAAGGTGCACTCCCGTTTTGTTGTTTCAAAATATCCATCCATCAACCTATCCGCATCATCCTGTCATTGCCTTTTCAACACAAAAGCTGTACGGGCTGGAATATAGAGCTTCAGCCATTCTTTGCCGGTAGGGTCTTTAGGAGTCGGTAAGGTAAAGTGGACAATACTTTCGTCAATAAGGTTGAAACCTCCATAAAGTGATTCATCCGTATTCAGGACTGTTTTATAGGATCCTTTTTCAGTGAGGATGCCATAATCGGTAAACGATCGGGTACCATTAAAATTGAAAACAAAAATCAGATCACCACGTTGATAGGCCAGTACCTGATCGTCTTCCTTGCTCCAAAGCTGTTGGACCGGTAAGACATTAAACCGGGGAACCGAATTAATCAAACCAATCATGGAACGATCGAACTCTCCCAACGCATTATAGAGGTATTTTTCATTATCCACCAGATCCCACTGGCGGCGGGCATATTTGTTTGACCAACCATTGCCTTCACGGGGAAAATCGATCCATTCGGGATGTCCAAATTCATTACCCATGAAGTTCAGGTAACCCCCGTTAATAGTGGTAGCAGTAATTAGTCGGATCATCTTATGCAGGGCTACTCCACGATCCACTACCAGAGTGCTGTCACCGCGGCGCATATGCCAGTACATTTCGGAGTCAATGAGGCGGAATATAATAGTTTTATCTCCTACGAGTGCCTGGTCATGACTTTCAGCATAGCTGATTGTTTTCTCATCGGCACGGCGATTGGTCAATTCCCAGAAAATAGTACCTACATTCCAGTCTTCGTCTTTCACTTCCTTGATGAGTTTAATCCAGAAATCCGGAATTCCCATGGCCATGCGGTAATCGAAGCCGATCCCCCCATCTGCAACTTTAGTAGCCAGACCCGGCATTCCACTTACCTCCTCGGCAATGGTAATGGCATTCGGATTCACCTCATGAATAAGTTTGTTGGCTAGGGTCAGATAACAGATAGCGTCTCCATCCTGGTTCATATTATAGTAAGACTCATAGCCGGTAAAATCTTCACCCAGGCCATGGCTACGGTAGAGCATAGAAGTAACCCCATCGAAGCGATAGCCATCAAACTGGTATTCTTCGAGCCAGAATTTGCAATTGGAAAGCAGGAAATGAATGACCGAAGGTTTAGCATAATCGAAACAAAGGGAGTCCCAGGCGGGGTGTTCACGACGTGATCCTCCATGAAAATACTGGTAGGGAGTACCATCGAACCTGCCTAATCCTTCAACTTCATTGCGAACGGCATGTGAATGAATCAGATCCATAATGACAGAGATACCCATTCCGTGTGCATCATCAATCAAGTGCTTCAATTCCTCAGGAGTACCAAAGCGGGAGGAAGCTGCAAAAAAGCTGGAAACATGATATCCAAAAGAGCCATAATAGGGGTGTTCCTGAATGGCCATAATCTGAATGCAATTATATCCATCTTTCAAGATCCGAGGAAGGACAGTTGTGCGGAATTCCTCGTAGGTAGACACTTTTTCCTCAGCACTCGACATCCCGATATGGCATTCGTAAATGAGCAGAGGCTGGGTTTTAGCCGTAAATTTCTTATTTTTAAAGGCATAAGGTTGAAAGGGACTCCATACCTGTGCACTGTATATTTTGGTAGTTTCATCCTGCACTACACGACGAGCCCAGGCAGGTATACGTTCACCATTGCCGCCTTCCCATTCCACCAATAACTTATAGAGTTGTGTATGAGCCATGGCATACTCCGGAAGTCGAATTTCCCAGATACCATTCTGAAGTTTCTTCATCTGATAATCTGGGTGGCGCTGCCAGTTATTGAAATCACCGATTAAAAAGATGGCAGTAGCATTGGGAGCCCATTCCCGAAATACCCAACCATCCGACAACCGATGCAATCCAAAATATAAATATCCTGAAGCAAAACTTGATAAAGTTTGACCCTCTACCACTAATTTTTTTTCTACACTTTCGAAATACTCGTATCGTCCGTTAATGGCTCCTGCATAAGGTGCCAGCCATGGATCGGATTTAATTATAGCCAGATCTTTCATAAGTTCTTATTAACAATAAAATCAATTGAAGGGATGTTGTTTAAATTTAAATCAAAAGAAATGAATTACAGAATCACGTAAAGAGTAAACGATATTACTTGTCCGACATTCAATTCACTTTTCAATACAGTGTTACACTAAGTGATTAGAGTGATTTTTAAATAGTGTGGCTAGTGTATTTTAGAACAAATGGCCCATAAAAAAAGACAAAGAGATACACAAAACGATTAATACCGGACCGTTAATTACATATCGATCGCATTTAATGACTAGACTAATACTTTGACAATAATCTTTTTGTGCACGCCTTCAAAGATTTGGGGTTGATGTCCATCCTGAGGGAAAAACACAACAAATTCAGTAGGGTGTACATGAATGAAATTAGAGGCTTTGTCAGCAAAAAAGGTAATGTCCTTATCGGGGTTATAGGCATCGGTTATTTCCTTTAACGAATTACCGGCAACCCACCCCATGGTTTCAGTTGTAGTAACCGGAACCTGGATATCAATATACCTGTTATGCGTTTCAAGTTTTGCTGTTTCGGCAGTTTTACCGGTGGCATCGACTACATTGACAATTAGATTTTTGCCGTCTAATTCCACTTTCCCAAGAGGAAGATTCACTAAGTCGTTCTTACGTAAAAAATCAAAAGCCTGTTTAAAGCGGGGATGGATTGTATCGTATAATCCTGTGTTTTCTAAAGAATCTAATATCATATATATGTTGTTTTTTGTTAGTTATTATGCGTTGTGTGTTAAGAGTTTGAAGTTTGAAAAGTGTGAGGTTTGAAAGGTTTAAAGGTTAATGTTTTCAAAAGCCAGCCAATATAACTAGACTTCAAGCCTTTGCATCCAACCACTCATTTCTCATTCGTCGTTCCTTCCGCTCGCCTTTACTTATCCCCCACTACTTCATCCACCGTATAATTCAGAAAATGATTAAAAGGATAGCCGCATTTTGCGATTCCGGCTACCTTGGATACGAAATCAGGTGCATGCAGGATAGTTTCATCCAAGGCGTGATCCACCAGATAATGTTTTAGTTTAAGCAATTCTGCATCCGGAAAGTCCTTTGGAAAACCGCGTGGCACTGTTTTAAGTTTATCTTCCTCCAGGAAGGCACTAAAGTATTTAGAGAATTCAGGGCTGTTCCTGATCTCATTTAATTCGTCGATATTATCGTATACGCTTTGGCGGAGCGCCTTTAACACCACCGGTTCGGGGCACCAGACTCCAATACCGATAAAGGAACCTGCGGGGTCGAGATGTAAATAATAGCCCGCATGCTTACTTTTACGTCCTCCGGCTGATCCTATATAGACACCAAAATGAGTCTTGTAAGGAGTTTTATCCTTCGAAAAGCGGGTATCACGATAGATCCGGAATACACAATCCTTGGCCTCTACGTGTCTAATGGTTTCATCAAAAGTAGAGATTTCAGTTATCAGTTCTTTACTCATCTGTTCAAATTGCAGACGAACCTGATCGTACCAGGCTTTATTTTCAGCAAACCACTCCCGGTTATTGTTGACTTTCAACTCACTTAAAAACCGAAGTAAATTATCAATATCCATACAGTATAATTTTTCGTTTGACAAATATAAGGCAAAATTCAGACAAAAAGGGGGTTACTATCCTTTTTTTTGAATCAGGAACTGATTTTGTAGAAAAATGATTACTTTTGTAATCTAAATGGAACTGGACAGAAGCCTGCTAGTAATTATATATATAGCTGATCGACAGGTATTTTAGCAGTCCAAAGATAAAGTAAAATAGAAAATGAAAAATCGGATTAATCAACTGCTGGACGAAATAAGCAAACTGGCCGCTTCAAACCAGGAAGAACTGGAAGCACTACGAATAAAATTTCTGAGTAAAAAAGGAGAAATTTCTACCCTGTTCAATGACTTCAGGAATGTAGCCAATGAAGAGAAAAGGGAAGTGGGCCAATTGTTGAATGAACTTAAAAACGCTGCCCAGGATAAGTTTACTGAATTGAAAGACAATTTCAACACTACCGGTAAAACAGAACAGAAGACTGACCTGACAAGGAGCGCCGATCCGGTTAAGCTAGGCACGCGCCACCCGCTGTCGTTAGTAAAGCATGAGATTATCGATATCTTTGGCCGCATCGGCTTTACCATTGCAGAGGGTCCTGAAATTGAAGATGACTGGCATGTATTTGGGGCATTAAACTTTCCACCGGAACATCCGGCACGTGATATGCAGGATACATTCTTTATCGAACAAAACCCGGATGTATTGCTCCGAACTCACACTTCTTCGGTGCAATCACGCATCATGGCTAACCAAAAGCCCCCTATTCGCATGATATTTCCTGGACGTGTTTACAGGAATGAAGCTATATCCTATCGTGCCCATTGTTTCTTTCATCAAGTTGAAGGACTGTATATTGATAAAGATGTATCGTTTGCCGACCTGAAGCAGGCGTTGATGTATTTTGCAAAAGAGATGTTCGGACCGGACACACAGATTCGTTTGCGTCCATCTTACTTCCCATTTACCGAACCAAGTGCTGAAATGGACATATCCTGTAACCTGTGCGGTGGAAAAGGTTGTAATTTTTGCAAACATACCGGTTGGGTTGAAATACTTGGTTGTGGCATGGTCGATCCGAATGTCCTTGAAAATTGCGGGATAGATTCAAAAGTTTATTCAGGTTATGCATTTGGAATGGGTGTGGAACGCATTACCAACCTGAAATACCAGGTTAAGGATTTACGTATGTTCTCAGAAAATGATGTCCGGTTCCTGCAACAGTTCGAATCGTCTTACTAATAATCCTGCGGGATAAAACTGA
>Ga0302286_10001691_pt1 | contig 16076 bp, 10 predicted proteins | sample III_Fen_E2_3_FD_198765 | JGI IMG/M metagenome (GOLD analysis project Ga0302286, IMG submission 198765) | Peat permafrost microbial communities from Stordalen Mire near Abisko, Sweden - III_Fen_E2_3 | ecosystem: Environmental > Terrestrial > Soil > Wetlands > Permafrost | place: Sweden: Abisko...
TTCTAGCATTTTTTCTCAATTCTGCCAAATCCTGACTTGCAAGTTGCTGAATGGTTTTTGCAATTTCATCAGCAGAAATGTTGGCCAGAAGTAATTCTCCCACTTGATTATCAACTATCTCAGAGGTACCACCGACATTGGTGGCTATTACCGGAATCCCGAATGAAAGAGCTTCCATAATAGAAACCGGTACTCCTTCACTGGAACTTACATTAATAAACAAATCGATATGATTTTGTTGGTAGAATTTCAGCACTTCTTTGTTGGAAAGCGCTCCGGCGAATTCAACCTGAATGTTAGCAGGCAGTTGGGTAGCACTGTTTTTTAATTGCGAGTGTAGATTCCCTGTCCCTATATGTGTCCACTTTAGCTGAAAATCTATAGATTCTAATGCGTGAATAATCAGCGAGATACGTTTTACCGGTACCATGTAAGAGCAACTCACCAAATGAAAAACAGTTTCATCATTACTTCTTTCCGGGTTGATTCCATTGTCAAAAACTCCCAATTGACAAACCCTAATCTGTTCCTCATTTACCAGATCAGCATAATGCTTTAGCAAATACCTCTCGCCATCGAGCGATATCGGCAGAAACCGATCGATAGAAGGAAATACATAATATCTGAAAGGGATATATCCTCCTTTGGCATACTCATACAGGTCTGTCCGATGAAATCTCACTAGTGAGGTGTTGCTAATTCTACTTTTTAAAATGGGCAACATCAAAACAGATTTATCACCCCAGTAAAAATAGAGTTTATCTTCGGGTGTAATTTCTGTTTGTAACTGTTTCCATAGCTTAGCATTTGAAAACATAGAGCGAAAGAGCAAGAATGATGTGAAGAAATTCCATGTTTTTTTTCTGCTCAGATATACTTTCTTGTTGAAAAATTCTTTGAATGCAAATCCTGTAGGAGCTAAGTTGAATAGTCCGTTGATGAGCATGTTGAATTTTTCATTGGGATTGAATCCTATAATAGGCCTCCAAACTTCCACATTGTTTGCCAGCGATCTGCAACCAGATTCTTTATGCAGCGGAATTATTATGACCTTTTCAAATTTTCCCGAAAGAAACGGAAGCTCGCTTTCGAGAAAAGCTTCCGAAAATCCGTGTGGAAATGTGTTTGTGAAAAGGAAAAGTCTCATATTTACTTCGTTGAATTTTTCAAGGACTTCAAGCTTGATTGTACCTGATCGAGAGCTTTGTAATAAGTATCAGTTTGGAAGAGTCTAATGTACCCGAAATAAATAATTGCCGCACATACCAACTGAGTAGATAGCAAAAAATATTTATTGCTAATCAAAAACTGTATAAGCCAGATAACGAAAGCCATACCGACACCAAACAACATGCTGTTTACAAAGTCAGACAGTTGGTGCTTGATATAATGATGTAAGTCTTTTTTCAGGTATAATACTGAAATTAAATAAGCTATTGCACAGCTTATAGCATATCCTACAAGCATGGCTATAATACCGAATTGGAATGATACTAATACTGATGCTATGATTAATGCTTTTTTGATAAATTCAACCCTGAAAGTGAGTTTTGCCTGACCTCTGGCATTTAAGGCACTTGTGTTCAATGTGTAAAGTGGCTGTAAAAGAGTAGCCAGACAGAGCAACTGAAAATAGGGGATTGCCGGTGCCCAGACCGGAGGTAAAATTATAGATATTAGAGGCTTGGCTACAGCAATCAAACAAAGCATAACGGGGAAGGTAATCAAGGATGTTTTTTTGGCAATTTCCCTAAAAACCCGTCTGAACCGTTCATCATCGTTTTGTATTTTTACCAGAAGCGCGTATGTACTTCCTACGAGTATTGTCTGAAAGCTATAATTGGTAGTTTCGTTAAGTTTATTAGCCTGTGAATAGAGTCCAACTTGATTTTTCGAGTAGAATTTCCCAATAATTACAAAATATAGATTATTGAAAACCATATTTAGAATAGAGGTACCCAATAGGTTTACACTAAATCCAAACAGTTCGCGAATTACATTAAAAGAGAATATCTTTCTTGGTTTCCATTTTACAAATAAATGAAGACAAACCATTCTGATAAAATGAAATAGAACCTGTTGAACCACAAGTGCCCAAACTCCGGCACCGTAAAAAGCCATGCAAATTCCCGCAAATCCACTACCTGTAACAGATAGAATGTTGATTTTAGCACTGTTTTTAAAATCTATATTCCTGGTCATTTTTGCTACAGGAATCAGATATAAAGCATTAAATATAATTCCGATAAAAACAATCCGGCAAATTTCAATTAATTTAGGCTCTTTGTAAAAATCAGCAATAAGCGGAGCTGAGAAGAATAAAATGATATAAAGAACAATCCCGATAAGTATATTAAAATAGAATACGGAATTATAATCTGTTTCAGTTATATCTTGTTTTCGAACCAGCGCCTGAACAAATCCACTGTCAACCAATGTATTTGATAAAGCAACAAACAACGCAATTTCTCCGATTAAACCAAAATCATTCGGAGTTAGAAGTCTGCCTAGAAATAAAATAATTATAAACTGCACAATTTGCTGTCCAAACCTGTCGATGCTACTCCAGATTAAAGCTCCCAGCATTTTTTGTTTTAGATTGTCGCTCATCTGCTTTATTTCCCTTTTATAACATCAAATCCCTGACCATAAACCCCGATTACTGAAGATTGTGAAATAAATGCATTGGGATCGATATCCTTTACAATACGAAATATCTTTATTGACTCATTCTTACGGGCAACCACGGTTACTACTTTCACAGGTTCTTTTGAATACCAACCCATTCCATCCAAAATTGTTACTCCGCGATGAACTTCTGTATTTATTTTTGTTGCAATCAGTTCATATTCTTTTGAGAAAATAAAAAATTGTACAGATTGTCGAACACCATTTATTACCATATCCACAGCTATCGTTGTGATGGCCATAGCACTAAGTCCGTAAACAATGGTTTCCAAACTACCAAATTTAAAAAAATATGATGAGCAGATGATCAAAACATCGCAATAGAGCAGTACGCGTCCAAGCGTTACGTTTCTATATTTATTAACCACTTTGGCAATAATATCTGTTCCTCCTGAACTTCCATTTGCCAGAAAAACTATTCCAATACCTGCTCCAGATAGTAAACCACCAATCACACAGGCCATGAAATTATCGCCTTTTCCGACAAAAGTGCCGGGGACAGCTTGAGGTATAACGGCAAAAAACAAAGTAAGTATTGCTACTCCATAAATAGTTCGAAGACTGAATGCCAGTCCAATAGATCGAACGGCTATTACTAACAACACAAAGTTGATACAAAAATAAGTGATTGAAATTGGCAACCCGGTTGAGTAATAAACAATGGCTGCAATACCTGTTGCACCACCACCTGTAATTTGATGTGGCATCAGAAAACCCTTCCATGCCGAACAATACATTAATAAGCCGAAGGCAATAAAAATATATTCTCGAATATTTCGCCAGGTTTCTTTAGTGACTGATTTTAAGCTCATTACTTTATTTATAAAACTATATTTACTATTTTTCCGGGAACGACAATCACTTTCTTCGGAGCCTGTCCTGCCAGCTGCTTCAAGGTCTGTTCGTTGGAAAGAGCTGTTTTTTCAACATCTTCTTTGCTCATATCGGCAGGAAGTTCCAGTGTGAACCGAACTTTCCCGTTAAATGAAATCGGATATTTTACTGCAGACTCTTTCAGATACTCTTCGTTACATACCGGGAATGCGGCATCACATACCGTTTGAGTATTACCCAGAGTGTGATACAATTCTTCGGCAATATGCGGTGCAAATGGAGCCAGCAGAATTGAAAGCGGTTCTAAAATCGCTCTCTTGCTGCATTTCAGTGTAAACAACTCATTCACACAAATCATAAATGCTGAAACCGATGTGTTGTAAGAGAAGTTCTCGATATCGAACGTAATTTTTTTGATCGTTTTATGCAATGTTTTCAGTTCTTCGGCCGTAGGTGCTTCATTGTTTACAAGTAAGTTTTCATCTTTGTAGAACAAGCTCCATAAGCGTTTCAGGAAACGGTGCACACCATCAATTCCGTTGGTATCCCAGGGTTTCGATTGCTCCAATGGTCCGAGGAACATTTCGTAAAGGCGAAGCGTATCGGCACCGTATTTTTCAACGATATCATCCGGATTCACAACATTGTACATCGATTTAGACATTTTCTCAACTGCCCAGCCGCATATATACTTACCATCTTCTAAAATAAATTCGGCAGATTTGTACTCCGAGTTCCACTTTTTAAATTTTTCTAAGTCTAATATATCGTTAGACACAATATTAACATCTACGTGAATTGGAGTACAATCAAAGTCAATTGCATCCTTGAAATTTTTAGAAACAAAGATGTTACTTCTATTGATTTTAATTTTTTGTAGTTTTTCAAATATTGTTGGTTCTTTTATAATTTGAGACCAATAAGCCACATATTTATCTAAAAGTAGAATTATTTTATATCCATTTGGTGCTCTTAATCTATCATTGGATTTGTTTACATTTACTTCTCTTAAAGGATATATTAATTTTTCATTTTCAAATACATAACAGTTACGAATCCCTTTAAACGATTTATGAAATTGCATATCTTCATCTGAACATGCGTATTGGCTCTTCAAATAGTTAAATAATTGTTCTTTATTTATTTTGGCTTTAGAGGAAATTCGATACACAAAATTGCTTCGTCCCTGAATCATTCCCTGATTAATTAGTTTTTTGAAAGGTTCGTCTTCACAAACCAGACCTAAGTCGAACAAGAATTTATTCCAAAAACGGCTGTAAATCAAGTGGCCGGTTGCATGTTCGGTTCCACCGATATATAAATCCACATTTCGCCAGTATTCGTTTGCTTCTTTGCTAACCAAAGCTTTATCGTTTTTAGGATCCATGTAGCGCAGATAATATGCTGACGAACCGGCAAAACCGGGCATAGTGCAAAGTTCCAGTGGAAAATTATCTTCTGTATGCCAGTTTTTGGCGCGTCCCAGTGGTGGTTCGCCTTTTTCTGTAGGAAGAAATTTATCTACTTCAGGCAATTCCAGTGGTAAGCGACTTTCGTCGAGCATGTAAGGCATATCGTCTTTGTAGTAAACAGGGAATGGCTCGCCCCAGTAACGCTGACGACTGAAAATAGCATCGCGCAGACGGAAATTTACTTTTACCCGACCCAATTTATTTTCAGCGATATATGTTTTTGCTTTCGCAATGGCTTCTTTTACGGTAAGTCCGTTCAAAAAGCCAGAATTCATCATGATTCCTTCTTTTGCATCTAAACTTTCTTCGCTTACATCGCAACCCTCAATAAGCGGAATAATGGGTAAGTCAAAATGTTTGGCAAATGCATAGTCGCGGCTATCGTGTGCCGGAACAGCCATAATAGCTCCGGTTCCGTAGCCAGATAGTACATAATCCGATATCCAAATTGGAATTTCAGTACCACTTACCGGATTAATAGCATATGAACCTGAGAAAACACCGGTTACTCGACGGTCGGCAATGCGTTCACGTTCGGTACGTTTTTTAGTAGCCTCCAGGTAATTCTGAACTTCGGATGCTTGTTCCGGTGTGGTAAGTTGTTTTACTAATTCACTTTCAGGTGCCAGCACCATGAAGGTTACACCATAAATGGTATCTGCTCTGGTAGTGAAAACTTCGAAATTAAAGTCTTGTCCTTTAATGTTAAATTCTAGTTCAGCACCTTCGCTTCGTCCTATCCAGTTTTTCTGAGTTTCTTTTAGCGAGTCAGTCCATTCAACTGTATTCAAACCGTCGAGTAACCGTTGAGCATAAGCCGAAACCCGTAAGCTCCATTGACGCATGACACGTTGTTCCACAGGATGACCACCACGAACAGAAACGCCTTCGCTTACTTCGTCGTTGGCCAGCACGGTACCAAGTGCAGGGCACCAGTTTACTTTCAGGTCAGCCAGATAAGCGATTCGGTAATTAAGTAATATTTCCTGTTGTTCTTTTTCCGTTTTTGATTTCCATTCGTCTGCGGTGAAACTCAGTTCCACGGTGCAGGCAATGTTTAAGTCTTTAGTTCCTTGTTGCTCAAATACTTCAACCAGTTCAGCTATTGGCCTGGCTTGTTGCTCATCGTTACAAAAATAGGAGTTAAACATTTGAATAAATGCCCATTGCGTCCATTTGTAGTAATCGGGTTCGCAAGTTCGGATTTCTCGACTCCAATCATAGCAGAAGCCAATTTTATCTAATTGTTCGCGGTAACGAGCTATATTTTTTTTAGTAGTAACAGCCGGATGTTGTCCGGTTTGTATGGCATATTGCTCAGCCGGTAATCCGTAAGCATCATAGCCCATAGGATGAAGTACATTGAAACCTTTCAGACGTTTGTAGCGACTAAATATATCGGAAGCTATATAGCCCAGCGGATGACCGACATGTAAACCGGCTCCGGAAGGGTACGGAAACATATCCAAAACATAATATTTAGGTTTGTTTTGATCGATATCGGTTTTGTAGGTGCTGTTATTCTTCCAGTACGCTTGCCATTTTTGTTCTATTTCTCTGAAATTGTACTCCATAATATGTTGAAAATAATTGATTAGCTGTTCTTTAGTCTTTGTGTTTGATTTTGAAATAAAGTATGCAAAGTTAATCAATTTAGCTGAATAATGAATTTACGTACCAACTAAAAACGTCATTCAGTGTTTTTTAATTGTAGTTGTAAGTCAGTGTCTGAAAAAAATGATTATTTTTGCAAGTTAAATAAATAAAATTACGTCGAAATGTCTAATTTACACTCATCTATTCAGTTCAAAGTTCCTGAGCCAACTTTGAGACGTTTGCCATGGTATTTGGCTTATGCTCAGTTGGTTTTGAAAGAAGGTGAGCTGTACTTATCGTCTACTCAGATAGCTAAAAACATAGCTGTTGATGCCTCGATGGTTGCAAAAGATTTGTCGTATGTAAATATTTCAGGTCGTACCCGTGTAGGTTACGATGTAAAAGAGCTCGTTGGTATTCTCGAAGCATTTCTGGGTTTTACGAATTCGCACAAAGCATTTCTATTTGGTGTTGGTAGTCTGGGCGGTGCACTTATGCACGATAATGGTTTGGAACAATTCGGACTTGAAATAGTAGCGGGTTTTGACGTAAAATACGAATTGTCGGGCACAAGCATTAATAGAATTCCTATTCATCATCTCGATCGTTTTGTGGAACTCCAACAACAAACCGGAATTAATATCGGGGTTTTAACAGTTCCGGTTGATAAAGCTCAGATGGTGTCTGAAATTATGATTGCGGGAGGTATTCAGGCTATTTGGAATTTTACACCTTTCAGGATACGGGTTCCCGAGAATATAATTGTACAAAACACTTCCATTTATGCTCATTTAGCTGTGATGTTCAATAGGTTAAATGCAATTAAAGAAGATGAGAAGAAGAAAATACTAAACCAAAGACATCAAAAAGTAAAATGAAGATATTAGCCATTGGCCAGAATTATGCTGAGCACAACAAAGAGTTAAACAATGCAGTGCCTTCTGAACCGGTTGTATTTATGAAGCCGGATTCTGCTATTCTGAAAAATAACAAACCTTTTTTTATTCCCGATTTTACTGAGGAGTTGCACTACGAGACAGAATTGATAGTAAAGTTTAACCGACTAGGGAAGAATATTGATGCCAAATTTTCTCAACGATATTTTGCCGAAATTGGTTTAGGGGTTGATTTCACAGCGCGCGATTTACAACGAAAACTAAAAGCAGGTGGCAAACCCTGGGAGATTAGTAAAGCATTTGATAATTCGGCGGTTATAGGAAATTTTCTGCCGGTTGCTGAGTTAGGTGATATTCAGAATATCAGTTTTCGCTTAGACCTGAATGGTAAAACTGTTCAGAACGGAAATTCCTCCAACATGATTTTTCCGATAAATGAACTTATTTCTTACGTGAGTCGTTTTTTTACCATCAAGATTGGTGATATTCTTTTCACCGGTACCCCTGAAGGAGTTGGCAAAGTTGCCATTGGAGACAGATTGGAAGGGTATATTTTTGATAAAAAAATGTTTGATTTCTACGTGAAGTAATTTTTGCTAAAACGACACTAGTTCAATGAGATATAGAATTATACTTTTTTCTTTTCTCTGCTTATATATTTCTACTTTATATGCTCAGCCAGAGCCAATCAGGTCATATAGCTTAAATTGGAAAGGTTTGGAAAAATGGGTTTCCGGTACCTCCGCCATTCAGGTTATTGCTTTTGATAGTGCACATTATGTGTCTGAAAATCGCTTGCCATATTTCTGTACCACATTACCTTGCGAATCCGGATTTTCCTATAATGTACGAATTTTAAACCCCGTTTATATTCCTGTTACAAAAGAAGAACGGAGTAAAATTCCCAACACTGTCAACTTTCCTTTCGATAATCAGACAGAAATAAAATATCTGAAATTTTCCGACTCAGCTTCTCTAAAAGTTAGTATTTTGCCTTTTGTAACCCGAAATGCGGAAATACTAAAACTAAAATCGTTTGATTTATTGTTGGAAAAACATGGTAAAGCTCAGAAGGTAAATTCTGTTGCGCTCCATAGCTATGTTGCCAATTCTGTACTTTCACAAGGAAAATTCGTAAAAATCAGGGTTGTGGACAGTGGTGTATATAAACTTACTTTTGACGATTTGACTTCGATGGGATTGGATCCTGCCAATGTACATATCTACGGTTATGGAGGAAACGTTTTGAGTCAGGATTTCACACTGACAAAATACGACGATTTGCCCGAATTATCCATTTATATGAATAAGGGAAATGATGGTATTTTTAATAGTGGTGATTATATTCTGTTTTATGCAAATGGAGTAAACAAGTGGGAGTACGATAAATCCATATCTATGTTTACACACACCATTAATCCATATTCTAAGTATGGCTATTATTTTGTTTCATCGAATTCTTTGCCTGGAAAAAGAATTACCGAGAAGACGAATATTTTGCCTGATTTAGCTGTTGTCAATAACGTAAATGAGTTTGTCGATTTTAGCGTTTATGAGAATGATGTAGTAAATCTGGCGCAATCGGGGAAGGTGTTTTACCAGCCAATGACGGATGTAAACTCGCTGCAAATTAATGTTAATGTTCCAAATTTAATTCAGAACAGTCCGTGTAAGGTTCGTTTAGATGTTGCCGCTTCATCCTCTTCACCTTCTTCATTCTCGCTGAATCTGAATGGAGGACAAAGCAATACAATTTTTGTTGATAAACTAAGTGGCGATAATTACGAGCAGGGTGTTGGGGCTTCAGGTATTTTCAATTTTATTCCTGCAAGTACATCCTTGTTATTCAATCTGACCTATTCGAAACCTACTTCAACTTCACTAGGCTATTTAAATTATATGGAGTTTAATTTCCATAGACAGCTCAAGATGAATGGCCCTGCAATGCAGTTTCAAAATGTCGATTATTTAGGGCAATCAACTTATAACCGTTACCAACTGAATAGTGCCAATAATAATGTTCAAATTTGGGATTTGTCTGATTCTCAAAATATAGCAGCGATTAAAACTACCACCGTTGATGGAAATCTGACGTTTGTAGATACAGGTTCAGAACTAAAAAAATATCTAGCTATTGATCCGACCCCGGCAAGTACATTCTCGAAACCTGAAATTGTGGGCACTGTGCCGAATCAAAATCTACATTCAGTTAATCAGGCAGATATGGTTATTATCACATACCCTGATTTTCACGAACAGGCTCAAAAACTGGCTCAGGCACATCGCGAGAAAGATAATATGACCGTGGAGGTAGTTACAACTGAGCAGGTTTATAATGAATTTTCGTCCGGAACGCCGGACGCTACAGCTTATCGCTGGTTTATGAAAATGTTATACGACAGAGCCCTGACAACAGGAATAGAAAATGATAAACCAAAATATCTGTTGCTCTTTGGTAAGGGATCATACGATAATAGAAAAATACGGACTGACTCCGGCGATAATTTAATTCTTACTTTTCAGGCTGATAATTCTTTGGTTTCAACCTCTTCTTATGTTACGGATGATTATTTTGCATTGCTGGGTAACGATGATGGAGCCAATATCTTTGACAGTTCGATGGAGGTTGGAGTTGGTCGATTTCCGGTAACGACCGTGCAACAGGCAAAAGACGTGGTTGCCAAAACCATCGACTATATGAATAATGCCGGTAAAGGAAGTTGGAAAAATCAGGTTTGTTTTCTGGCCGACGATGGTGGTAATGGCGATGGAAATATCCATATGAGTCAGGCTGACGATGTGGCTACAACTATTGAAACCGCTTATCCGGCATATCAGATAAATAAAATCTATCTTGATGCCTACCAGCAACAAGTATCCGCAAGTGGTGAAAGTTATCCATTGGCAAAATCTAAGTTTATGAGTTTGTTAAACTCAGGATTGTTTCTGCTGGACTTTACCGGACACGCCGGCCCAACGGGTTGGACGAATGAATCGGTACTGACTCTGCCGGATGTAAAAGCTTTGTCTAACAAGCATCTGCCTTTAATTGTAGCTGTAACCTGTGATTTTTCTCAGTTCGACTCTCAGGTTGTTTCAGGTGGAGAACAAACAATATTAAATCCTACCGGCGGTGGTATTGGTATTTTGTCTTCTGCCAGGCCGGTATATTCATCCGGTAATTTTCCTTTGAATATGCTTGTATGTGGCAACCTTTTTAAGAAGCAAAATGGAAATGAGATGCGAATAGGAGATGTAATCAGATATGCTAAAAACAACTTAACTGATGGGATTAATAAATTGCCTTATATTTACCTGGGTGATCCGGCAATTCGGTTGAATTATCCATCAAAATACCAGATTGTAACCAGCCAGATCAACAGTAATAAAAATCTGGGGAACGATACTCTAAGGGCTTTATCCGTTGATACGATAAAAGGGTATATGGCTGATGATTATGGAAAAATTGTTTCAAATTTTAATGGAACGTTGAACGTAGTAATATATGATAAATCTCAACAAATAACCACGTTGAATAATCACAACGAGCAAAACGGTTTTTTGACTTATTCCGATAGACCCAATGTCCTGTTTTCGGGTAATGTGCAGGTGGAAAAAGGCACTTATAGTTTTAGCTTTATGTTACCTAAAGATATAAAATATAACTATGGCAGTGGCAGAATAAACTATTATGCAAAAGATGAGACGAATAATTTTGAAGCTCAGGGTTATTACGAAAACTTTATTGTCGGTGGCACAGACAAGACAGTGCTTAATGATACTTTAGGACCGGCTGTTAAGTTGTATCTCAATTCTGAGTTTTTTGAATCGGGTTCAAAAGTAAATGAAACCCCTGTTTTTATGGCTAATGTAAATGATATCCATGGTATTAATACTGTTGGGAGTGGCATCGGACACGATATATTATTAACGATTGATCAAAACTCCGAAATATCGTATATACTCAATGACTATTTTCTGGCAGATGAAAATAGCTACACGAGCGGTAATATTAGTTATAAGCTCCCTGCAATTAGTGACGGAAAGCATACGCTTACATTTCGGGTGTGGGATTTACTTAATAACTCCATGACCAAATCATTGGACTTTGAGGTAGTGAAAGGACTTGCTCCGGTAATTTTTTCAGTAAGTTCCCGACCCAATCCGGTAAAAGATCAGGTAACTATTGTCGTAAGTCATGACAGACCTGAAACAGTGTTGAGGACAACTGTAGAAGTCTTTGATATAACAGGTCGAAAAGTTTGGTCATTTTCTCAATCTTCCATCAATAATATCTCCTGGGATCTGATTACAAATGATGGCAAGAAGCTCAAAACTGGATTGTATTTATATCGTGTGAATATTAAAACAATGAATAGTGATATTACATCTAAAGCTGATAAAATGCTAATAATTGAACAATAAAAAAAATATTTTTCCGTTTAATTATTCTAGTTCTTATTTAATTTTAGTAATATTGCATTTCAATAAACATAAACTTAGGATGAAAAATAGTTTTTTAGTATTGTGTGCCCTTGTTTTGTGTGCTACAAGTGCGTTAGCTCAGGTTAATAATCCGATTGTAACGGCAATGCCTTCACTTTCTATTGCTCCCGATGCACGGGCTGGAGGTATGGGTGATATTGGTGCCGCAACCACTCCTGATGTAAACTCGCAATTCTGGAATCCTGCTAAATACGTTTTTATGGAGAGCGATGCAGGGTTTTCTATTTCATATACTCCCTGGTTGAGAAAGCTTGTTTCCGACATTGATCTTGCGTATGTATCCGGATATTGGAAGCTTGATAAGCAACAGGCTTTCAGCGCTTCACTCAGATATTTTTCTTTAGGAAATATTGATATTGTAGATATTCAGGGTACATTTATGCAGAGCGCACACCCCAATGAGTTAGCTGTCGATTTGGGGTACTCACGTTTGTTGTCCGATAAATTTTCAGTGGCGGTTGCATTGCGTTATATTCGTTCCGACCTGAATAATGGAATAAATCTGGCGGGTGGAACCGAAATGGTTCCCGGATCTGCTGTTGCAGGCGACGTAGCGGCTTTTTTTAAAACTCCTATTGCGCTTCCAAGTGTTGATGCTACGTTGAATCTTGGATTAAATATTTCCAATATAGGCTCTAAAATTTCATACGATAAAAATACTTCTAGCAACTTCATTCCAACGAATTTGCGTTTAGGCGGATCTTTTGATTATCCAATGGATAAATTCAATAAAATTTCTGTTAGTCTGGATTTGAATAAATTGTTAGTCCCTACTCAGAATAGTATGACAGCAAAAGAATACAGTGATTTGTCGCCATTAACTGGTATTTTTAAGTCGTTCAGTGATGCTCCCGGTGGTTTTAAAGAAGAATTGAGAGAGGTAATGTGGTCGTTAGGTGCTGAATATGCTTATAATAATCAGTTTTTTGTGCGGGGTGGATATTTTAATGAGAGCCAATATAAAGGTAATCGTAAATATTTTACTGCCGGTGCAGGATTTAAATTGAATATCTTCCAGTTGGATGCTGCTTATATTATGTCTACAGCTCAATCGAATCCGTTAGATCAAACACTGCGTTTCTCTCTTTCGTTTGATTTATTCGGACTTAAAAATCTGATAAAGTAACAGATATAGAATAAATTCTTCAATAATATAAACAGAAACGGTTGTTATCTTCCCTTTGGTCGGTTCAACCGTTTTTTATTTGATAATTTCAAGATAATATGAATATACGAGTAGGGTTTGGTTATGATGTTCATGTATTTGCTCCGGAGCGCGAATTGTGGCTTGGAGGTATAAAAATTGAACATACAGTTGGTTTATTAGGACATTCAGATGCTGATGTTTTGATTCATGCTTTGTGCGACGCTTTGTTGGGGGCAGCTAATTTGCGGGATATAGGATATCATTTTCCAGACACTTCGGGCGATTTTAAAAATATCGATAGCAAAATATTATTGCAAAGAACCATGTCCTTGATTCGTGAAAAAGGATATGAGTTTGCAAATGCAGATTGTACTGTTTGTGCCGAAGAGCCGAAACTCAATCCTCATATTCCAACCATGCAGAGTTGTTTGTCGGGAGTGATGGCTGTGGATGTTGATACAGTCTCGATTAAAGCCACAACTTCGGAAAAAGTGGGCTTTGTTGGTCGTAAAGAGGGAATTGCAGCTTATGCCAGCGTATTAATTTACAAGATATAAAAACATATTGTCTCTTAATTTGTTTTTCCTATATGTGTATAAAAAAACTCTATCGGTTTTTATGATGGATTCAATTTCAATCTGATTATTTTTGTACTATTAAAAAATAATAACCATTTAAAAATATAAAAACATGTCAGTATTAGTAGGAAAAAAAGCGCCTGTATTTAGCAGCAAAGCCGTGGTAAACGGTGGTGAAATTGTAGAAAACTTTTCACTAGAACAGTTTGTAGGAGAAAAATATGTAGTCTTCTTCTTTTACCCAGCCGATTTTACATTTGTGTGCCCAACTGAATTAATTGCATTTCAAGACAAAGCTGCAGAATTTGCAGCACGTAACACTGTAGTTATCGGTGCATCGACCGATTCTGAATTCTCTCACTGGAAATGGTTGCAGACTCCACAAAATCAGGGAGGTATTCAAGGTGTGATTTATCCGTTGGTTGTAGACCAGAATTTGTCAATTTCAAAGAATTATGATGTCTTGATCGGTTCAGAAGAATACGATGAAGAAGGAAATGAATCATTCGTAGGCGAACCTAAAGCTTACCGTGGTCTATTCTTGATTGATAAACAAGGTGTTGTACGTCATCAGTTAGTTAACGACTTACCTTTAGGACGTAATGTTGATGAGGTATTGCGCCTGATTGATGCTTTACAGTTTACTGAAGAGTATGGTGAGGTTTGCCCTGCCAACTGGAAGAAAGGTGAGAAAGCTTTGGTGGCTACACAGGAAGGAATTGCAAGTTATTTGTCAGAGAAAGCTTAATTTCTTATTAATCTGATTCTTATTTAAATCGCTAGAACACTCGTTGTTGTAGCGATTTTATTTTATATATTCTTGTTCGAGAAGAAAAATTTTAAATGGCAAATATAAATTTAGATGGATATAGATAAAGTATTAAATTTATTAACTATTTTTGCAGTGCAATACACCTGATCTTTTATATAACAGGTGCGAGAAAATTTATTTTATACTTTATTCAACACAATGAGATTAAGAGTTTTTCAAGTCAGTCTGTTTTTTGTTCTGTTATTTGGTTCGTTATCAGCAATTGCTCAGGATGAAAGAGCTCAACTGCCTTTGGCATTGCGTAATGCGTATTTTGGTGTTAGTGTCGGATCTATTAATTATGATTTTGGTGCTGCTCAGTTTCAGGCACCTGCTGGTTATAATTTTAGATCGGTAACAGTGAATCATGCTGCAGTCCGTTTGGTTCTTTATGGCTATGAGTTTAATAAATATTTGTCAGCTCAGCTTACCTATATGCGTCCTGTATCCTGGGTGTTTTATTATTATGACAGAGGTCTCGAGCAAAACGTGAGAAGTTCTGTGTGGATGAACGTGGGTGGACTTACATTAAGACCGCAATTGCCTATTAATAAACATTTTTCATTGAATGGGGAATTTGGTTTAGGTATAGTTACTCGCCACGGATTTAAGGCGTTGGACGAAACTCCGATCATTTCAGGTGTGAGTTATGCAACGGTTTTATTTGGTGGAGGTGTTAATTATCATATAAACGATAACTGGCGCTTGTTGCTAAGCACAACATACAGCCCCAAAAAATCTTCTGTAAATCAACCATCAACTAACTTTTTATCGGCCGGTTTTAATTATAAACTAAGCCCTGTATCAGAGAAAAAACTCAAAAAAGCTGCTGCAACCGGTTATATTAACCCTAAACAATGGATACAAATAGGGTATGCAAGTAATGCTTTGGGGTATGGGGTCAATAACGCCATGGAAAAGGCTGTTCTTTTTTGGGGTGGCGATGCCGAAGTATACAGAGGTTTAACTCTCACTTATCAGCGAAATATTTTCCATTCGGCTAAGTATTTTGCTTTGGACTGGGGAGTTACAGCCGCTACATGGCGAACTAAAGGCATTGGAACAGGTTTAAGTAATCCAAATAAAGAGGATTTCTTTACTTTGTCTGTTTTTCCGGTAGCTAGATTTAATTTCTTGCACACAAAACCCTTGGATGCATATTTCTATTATTCTGTTGCCGGTCCTACCTACATTTCTAAGAAAATAATTGATGGAAATGATACTGGTGAACATTTTACATTTCAGGATAATATGGGAATAGGTACATTTTTTGGAGCGAAACGTAATTGGAATGCCGAAGTAAAAATCGGACATTATTCCAATGGAAATGTTTACCCTCAAAATGCAGCAGTGAAAGTGCCTTTGTCGTTGAATGTCGGATACGCTTTTTAGCAATCTATATATTTCGTTACAAACCTATTTTAAATCAGTCTGTTATGCTAGTAAAAACCTTTGGCTCAGCTGTTCAGGGAATAAATGCCACAATAGTCACTATCGAAGTTAATGTAAGTCAGGGAATAAGGTTCATGCATGTCGGTTTGCCCGATA
>Ga0302286_10001693_pt1 | contig 16075 bp, 5 predicted proteins | sample III_Fen_E2_3_FD_198765 | JGI IMG/M metagenome (GOLD analysis project Ga0302286, IMG submission 198765) | Peat permafrost microbial communities from Stordalen Mire near Abisko, Sweden - III_Fen_E2_3 | ecosystem: Environmental > Terrestrial > Soil > Wetlands > Permafrost | place: Sweden: Abisko...
TGGATAGAAGAGTTAGCCTTTAAAATATCACTTAACTGCCCAATCATTGAATTTTTTGATTCGATTACCTGAGCAGAGTTGAAACCAAACATGATATTCATGGATTCGGCAATTCTTTTAGCATCTTCAAAAGGATCGCCGGTATGGACCGGTTCGGGTTTTGCAATTACCTGGACAGGTTCAGCTTGTTTGGGTTGAACCGGTGTTTCAACAGGCTTTTGAACGGGTGCTTCAACAACAGTGGGTGCCTGTTCGGCTACGACAGCTTCCTTGGCAGGAGGAGTAGTTACTACCGGTTGTGGCGTTTCTACCGGTTGAATCGCCGGAACCGGCGGTGTTGGTTCTACCGCTGACACAGGTGGTATAGCTACTACAACGGGAACTGGCTCAATCGGTGTAACTGGTTGTACAGGTGCTACCGGTTCTACTGCAGGAGCGGGTTCTACCGGTGGTACAACTACTACTGCGGGAACTGGTTCTATCGTTGGAACCGGTTGTACGGGTGCTACAGGTTCTACAGCAGGAGCAGGTTCTACCGGTGGTACAGCTACTACTGCGGGAACTGGTTCTATTGTTGGAACCGGTTGTACGGGTGCTGCAGGTTCTACTACTGGAGCAGATTCTACCGGTGGTACAGGTGTTACAGGTTCTACCGGAGGGGCAGGTTCTGTTGGCGCAACCGGCTGTTTAGGTTCAATAAGGCTTTCAGATTCTACGATAGGGCTTTGTTCGCCAAGATGAAGATAGACCCCTACTTTCACACCGACAGCTATCGGTGTTACGCTATTGGTTTGTGTTGAAGCAAGCATCCCGTTATAAACGCCACTATTGGCTTTTGGTTGATAGATCAATTGGGAACCTGGGTTCAATATATTGTTCAATCCATAATTTAAATAGGCACCCACATACAAATCGAGTTTCTCGGATAATTTATAGAGTCCACCCAGATCGGCAATACCCATAAAAGCCGTTTTAAAGGTGGTATTACCGCTGAAATGATTCGTCATGGTAGAAAACCCATGTTGAGGCATATCGCTCAATGGAACGTTCCACTTAATGTAATAGCCTGACGTTACCAGTTCACCTCCGTTTGATTTATAACTGCCATTCACTGGAAAAGAGATCTTACCTCCCACAGAGGCTAACAGTCCTAATTTAGGAGATATCGGCTGTTTAAACATGACAGCAAGCGGAATATCAATCATAAGGGCCTGTTGTTTTTCCTGCCAGTTCTTATAATTTGCACTAAAATCATACCCGACTCCTTCGGTATCGATATCAGGAGTAGTTGACAAATAGTTTAAAGTAGAAAGTGAATTAAACGATTGAAATCCAAGTCCTGTATGTAAACCCCATTTCGGTGTAAAAAAGAAACTGTACCCAGCGTTTAACGTATATCCAACCCGTCCTTTTTGAGTCCCGTTCTGGAGCGAATAGGACAGGTTATGATAACCGCCACCCACATTGAAATCAATAAAACTTCCTGTTTGTTGGGCTTGTAAAGCTCCATACAGAACTAATGCAAATACGAGTATTAATTGTTTCTTCATTTTAAATCTTTTTACTTAGAGGTTTTCAATAGGTTTTATGGTGATTCACCGGGACTCTTGGAGTCCCGGTGAACATTTTTTATTGTGTTACAATGACTTTGAAAGGAAATTCCTGTCCTTTGGAAGTAGTGACACGTCCAAGGTACATACCTTCCACCGGAGGTAAAGTAATGGCATTGAGTCTTTCCACTTTGGAAGAATGGTAAACACAGACACCTTGCATGGAATAAAAAGAAAGTTCTGCACCATCGAGGTCTTCATTTTCCATACCGGTTAATTTAACAGTAAGGGCTTGATTTACTTTTACCGGACTCGGGAATACAATCACCTTTTTAGACAATGGGATATTCAACACCTTAGCACAGGTATAAAGTGTTTGTCCATCGACAGTAGTCAACTTCAACGAATAAGAACCTACCAGACCGCCAAGATCATTATAGAACTGTTTGGTTGCCCCTTCCAGTGCTACCCCATCTTTATACCACTGGTAAGCGACAAATCGGTTGCTGCTGTTATCGCATAACACAACATCATCAAACTTGGCAACTATAAAGTCAGTAGATACGTTGATGGTAAACAGGAATGTATACACCGGGCTTTCAACACCCAATTCATTCCGCATTTGCAAGGTTCCCTGATACGAGCCATCTTTTGTTCCTTTTGGAATGGTTATGGCTAGCACATCACTGCTAAACACGGAAGGCAAATTTGAATATCCTACATTTTGGAGACCTGCTGCAAGGGCAGTTGCTCCGAAGGTGATCTTATATTGCGTTGGCGTACCTGTCAGGATAGTATATCCCAGATCCATGGTAGAACCCTCACAACCTGTGGTTACATTGACCAAGGTACTCAGGGTAACACTTTCGGAAATTTTCGCTCCCGTCACCGGCAAGCTAACCGGTGCCAGGTAATTGTTCTTAGCAGTACCATTCAGAGCGTAGACCACAGTTATCGTTTTATTTATACCCACGGCAATTGAGTTATAATTGGCTGTTCCTGTCACGGTTACTTTTCCTGCATCAACAGCTTCAATACCCAGCAAACTGCCTATGGTTGTAATGACTGCAGTTGTGTTCCCGTCATACATTTTATCCATTACAAGAACAGGATTGGTAATTGTCAGTTGTTTTGAGGTGATCTCACCCGTAGTAATCGTATAATTCGCAGGGATTACATAATTGCCCGATGCCGAGCCTGACAGATTATATTTAATAGCAATGGTTTTACCCGTTCCGGCATTTGCATTATCATAGGTAGCCGTTCCGGTCAGGATAACATTGGTAAGATCCGCTGCTTCCACTCCGGATAGAGTTTCTATGTTAAAGACGGCATCAGTGGTTCCGTTATAAACTTTGCTGGTCGTTAATTTAATTGTTGCAACCACCAGCAATTTGCCGGTAATGGTTCCGTTCAACTCAATATAACTGGATGGAACGAGGTAGTTTCCGGCCGTTAACCCGGCAAGTGAATAAGTACAGGTAATCGTCTTTCCGGATCCGGCATTTGCATTGTTATATGATGCTGAAGCTTTCAGGGTAACATCGTCCGTACCTACAATACCTGAAAGAACTCCCGGAAGCACTACTGCAGCAGTAGTTCCATCATAGACTTTCGATATGGTTAATATAGGATTCGAAGCTGTCAATGGTTTCCCGCTGATCTCGCCAGTAATGATGGTATAGTTTGCAGGAGCTGCATAGATCGCAGATGCCGAACCAGTCAACCCGTACGTTACGGTAATGGTTTTTCCTTTTCCTGCATTTGCATTATCATAAGAAGCAGTAGCTGTCAATACAACATTAAGAACATCAGCCGGATCAACTCCTGAAAGAATACCCGGAGTTACAACTGCCGCTGCACATCCATCATAAACCTTAAGTGTCGTTAAAGTAGGATTGGTACTGGTCAACGGTTTACCTAAAATCTCACCAGTAGTCACCAAATACCCTACCGGAGGTGTATAGTTGGTGGCAGCTGAGCCGGTAAGTGAATAGGTAATGGTAATCGTTTTACCTTTTCCAACACTTGCATTGTCATAAATGGCAGTAGCTACTAAAACCACATTTCCGAGATCAATCGTTTCGATTCCGGATACTATGCCAGGAGTAATTGCTGCTGTAGTAAATCCATCATAAACCTTAGAAGTGGTAAGATTTGGAGCAGTTACGGTTAACAATTTACCGGTTATATCTCCTGTCGTAACATAATTCAAAGGTGCTGTATAATTACCAGCTGCACTGCCGGTAAGGCCATAGACACAAGTAATGGTTTTGCCGGCACCTGCAGTTGCAGTATTATAAGTAGCCAAAGCAGTCAAGCTAACATTACCAAGATCTGCCGGTAGTACCCCGGATAAAATACCGGGGGTTACAACTGCCGTTGTGTTACTATCGTAGGATTTGGTAGTTGCTAGTACCGGAACTCCGGCAGTCAACGGTTTGGGTGTAATAACTCCGGTTGTAACTGTGAAGTTAGAAGGTACAGCGTAGATAGAAGCTGCCGAACCCGTTAATCCATATGTCACCGTAATGGTTTTACCGGTGCCCACGGTTGCATTATCATAGACTGCAGTAGCTGTAAGGATCACATTTCCTACATCACCCGGATCAACACCCGAAAGAGAACCCGGGGTTACAGCGGCCGATGTCGCAGTATCGTAGATCTTACTGGTCGTAATTGTGGGGTTAGATGCCGTAACAATTTTTCCTGTTATCACGCCGGTATTGACGATAAAGGCTAAAGGAGCTGTATAGTTAACAGCAGCCGAGCCTGTCAAAGCATAAGTCACGGTAATGGTTTTACCGGTGCCCACACTTGCATTGACATAAGCAGCTGTTGCTATCAGGGTAACATTTGCAACATCTACCGGTTCAACACCTGAGAGAGTTCCCGGGGTCACAGCGGCTGATGTATTGCCATCATAAACCTTGTTGGTAGTTAATACAGGATCTGAGGCTGTCAGAGTTTTGGCTGTTATAACACCTGTTGAAGGAGAATTTACATAACTTATCGAGTAATTACCGATTACATTGACACCACTGCCATTTTTAAGGGTAAATACCGAAGCTGTCAGTATATGGGTTACTCCAACAGTTGCATTGTCGTAAGCTTGTGTCAGGACAGCAACATCACCGGCACCCAGTACTCCGGATACGATGGTTGGTATTTTATTCGAGCTGGTAGTTCCATCATAAGTCTTAGTATCCGTAACGGCCGTTATGGTTAACAATACCGGTGTTATCACACCTGTTGTAACAGCATTGGCCGTGATTGTATAGTTCGAAGTGACATCCACACTTCCGTTTTTTATAGTAACCGAAGCATTCATGGTATGACTGTTTCCTACCGTTGCATTATCGTATGCTTGTGTCAGGACGGCAACATCACCTGTACCCAGCACACCGGAAACGATGGTTGGTACTTTGTTTGAGCTGGTAGTCCCATCATAGGTTTTACTATCTGTAACAGATGTTATTGTTAACGGAGCCTTTGTTATCACACCTGTTGAAACAGTATTGGCAGTGATCGTATAGTTTGAAGTCACATCAACACTTCCTTTTGTAATAATAACCGAAGCATTCATGGTATGACTGTTCCCAACCGTGGGGTTATCGTACACTTGAGTCAGAACAGCAACATCGCCTGCTGCCAGCGCTCCGGATACAATAGTTGGTAGTTTATTCGAGCTGGTAGTTCCATCATAAGTTTTAGTATCCGGAACAGCTGTGACAGTTAACAAAACCGGTGTAATTACACCAGTTGTAACAGAATTGGTAGCGATCGTATAGTTCGAAGTCACATCCACACTTCCGTTCTTTATAGTAACTAAAGCATTCATGACATGGTTGTTTCCGACTGTTGCATTATCATACACTTGAGTCAGGACAGCAACATCGCCTGCAGCCAGCAAGCCGGATACAATAGTTGGGACTTTGTTCGAGCTGGTTGTCCCATCATAGGTTTTGGTATCTGTTATAGATGTTACAGTTAACAAAGACTGTGTAATCACACCTGTTGAAACAGTATTTGCAGTAATTTGATAGTTCGAGGTTACATCAACACTTCCGTTTTTAATGGTAACTGAAGCAGTCATGATGTGGCTGTTGCCAACTGCTGCATTATCGTACCCTTGTGTCAGAACGGCAACATCACCGGCAGCCAGCACACCGGATACGATGGTAGGCACTTTGTTTGAACTGGTAGTCCCATCATAGGTTTTTGTATCCGTTACGGCTGTTATCGTTAATGGTGCCTTTGTAATCGTACCTGTTGACACTGAATTAACAGTGATAGTATAATTTGAACTAACATCAACACTTCCTTTTTTAATGGAAACCGAAGCATTCATAATATGGCTGCTTCCAACATTTGCATTATCGTACACTTGAGTCATGACTGCAACATCGCCGGCACCCAGCACTCCGGATACGATAGTTGGAAATTTGTCAGAACCGGTAGTTCCATCATAGGTTTTATTGTCCGTAACGGCTGTCACAGTTAACGGCGCAGGTGAAATCGAGGCTGTTGTAAATACGAAATCTACAGGTGATGCATATTTGTAGGCTGCGGAACCAGACAAACTGTATTTCACCGTAATAGTTTTATTGCTTCCTACATTGGCGTTATCATAAGTAGCAACTGCTGCCACAAAAATATTTGCCACATCTGCCGGAGCAACTCCTGTCATTGCACCAGAAGCAACAGTGGCATTGGTTGTACCATCATATACTTTAGTCGGTGACAAAGACGGATCTGAAATAGTCAATTGTATTGAAGAAACCGTTCCAGTCACAGCTACATTTTGTGTTACTGCCCCAAGGGAAGTGCAGGCTACATTTCCTGTCACAAATCCAATCGGTGCAGTTGCCGACAACCTAACTTCAATGGTCTTGTTCGTCAGTATCCCAGAAACTGGTGTAAATGAAACCGTATTTCCGAATGATCCCACTCCATTTTCCCTGATTTCATAGCCTGTTGGCGCTGTAATAACCAGATCGTTGAAGAGTGTTCCTCCAATAACAAATGTCTGGGAAGCAGAAGCTATTCCTACCAATGTGGTAAATCCCGTTAAAGTGGAAGGAACAGGAATATTGATGGAAGGACTGAGGGTGGTAAACATTACTTCAGGTCCATAACTGGTTCCCACTGTATTGGTGGCATAGGCTCTCACATAATACACAGTACTGGGTGTAAGTCCCGTAATACTGCTTGTAAAGGCACCGGTAGTTGCAATGATACCCTGAGCTGTTTTGGTAGCCAGTGCAACGGTTGGATTGGTGGTCGTGCTCCAGACCACACCGTATTGAGTTGGGTTGGGAGCACCCAAATTGGTGATAGAACCATTCCCGGTGGCCGAAATAAGGCCAATCGGGTTAACTGCCAGCGTATTTACAGTTGGCGGTATACCGTCGGTAGTAAAGCTGAACACTGCACCATAAGCTGTGCCGCCCAGGTTGGTGGCATAGGCTCGTACATAATAAGTTGTTCCTGCTGCCAAACCGGTCATAGTTGCGGAAAACGCTCCCAAGGCAGGAGGTACTCCCAGGTCTGACTTAGTATCCGATATCGAAGGAGTACCGGTTTTAGTCCAGCAAACTCCGTAAGAAGTAGCGCTAGGAACCCCAAAATCAGTAAGAGTACCGTTGCCTACGGCAGCAGTGGCAGTAATACTGGTTATGGCCTGAGTAGTCACAATTGGTTTAATCAGCTCGACTTTGATATCCATAGTACGAAGGGCATTTGCACCTGTAAAACCCGGGAATGCTGTATTCGTCATGGCACAAAACACATTGTCTGAAGGTGTTTTCAAAAATGTAAATACTCCGTTTGATTCGGAATAATCAACTCCTAAGGTTAAAGGAGTGCCTGTTGTCTTGGTGTACCATTTATACACAGTGGTTTGAGGCGTCCCATTGAGGTCATTTGCCTTAAGTTGGCTGCTTATATCAACTTTATTACCGATTAGAGTCACAGGATACTTCCCCTGTGGGGCATAATCGTAAGTAGCATACGTTGTTTTTATTTGGGGTAATGTTGTGAAATTAAAGTTATTCGAATTGCAATAAAAAAGACTCAGTAAGGGATTGTTACTCACATCCAGGGTGGTAAGCATATTGGTATAACAATACAAGGTTGTTAATGCAGTATTGTTACGTATATCCAGTGAAGTTATCTTATTTGAAATACAGGTTAGGGTTTTCAGAGCTAGATTTCGGCTTACATCAAGCGAAGCGATGTTATTGTAAGCTACTGAGAAATAATTCAACAGGGTGTTCGCTGACACATCCAATGCCGTGATATTATTATAGCCACAATCCAGATAGGTAAGCTTGTTGTTTTTACTGACATCCAATGAAGTCAGGCTATTATGATCCAGCAATAAAGTAGTCAAATCTGTACATTGAGAAACATCAATTGACGTTAAACTCCGGGAACCTCCATTTAAATTGACAATTCCAGATCCATAAATCTTGACCATATTCCCGGCAACATAAGAAGCGGTGGAATAGGTATCCCCTAATGATGAAGTGGTTTTTGCAACCGACAATCCATTTCCCCAATCAATATAGAAGGTTTCGTTTGAATTGAACTGCAGGTACATCGACAACTGTCCGGAAGCGGAGGATGAGAATGTCAGAGAAGGTATTTCCTGTAATTGCGTCACTGTTATGGTTTGGACGGGGACTCCGGTTGCCCATACAGATACTATGGCAGTTCGAGCACCGCCTTTATTGGCTTGTGCCGTAAAAGTAAGGGTCCCGTTACCGGTTCCCGAAGAAGGAGTAACCACTAACCAAGTCTGGTCAGAACTGGCCGACCATGTGATATTCGAGGCTACCTTTACTTCTGCAATACTGTTTTCAGCAGCGAATAAACCCGCAGTAGTCGAAGACAACGTTACAGTAGGATCTAACCCTGGATTAATAATATCATTGCTTACCTTGGAGGAACCCGACGTTTTTGTAATGGATTGGTTCGAATTTGCAGCAAATGTAAAAGAACTATTGCTCAGAGGCAATAATACCAATACCAATAACAAACTGACTGTTCTTAATGCACTGGCGATATTTACAAAATTGTATTTATTTGTCATTTCTGTTGATTTATCGGATTATTATTCTTTCGGTTACCACTTCCTGACTACCTGAAGCCTTTGCCACATATACTCCAGGGACCAGATTCGATGTAGAGATGGTGGTAATATCATTTGCGTTGTAGGTCATTTTCTTTATTGCAACTCCATTTAGGGTGTAAAGGGTGAGTTCTCCGTTTTGATCACTCTGATTTTTGACTACCAAAGTCCCGTTCGAATAGAAAACCTTCAACAGAGAACTAACTATCGGAATTTTAGTATTTACTTCCGAACAGGTAATGATCTTAAATCGCTTAACAGAGGTTGGAGATGATACTGCTGTAAATGCATATTCCGATCCGCTGGCAGTAATGTCGGTTGTTTTGTTTTCAACCAGATCTACCAGGTACAAACCGGAATAATGAGTTTCGGTATTTTTATGTGTAAAGGTGAGTTTGTAGTTCGTGTCCGTTCCTGCAGTAAACCCAAGGAAGGTTCCGTTTATATCGGCTAGGGCATCAATTTGGAAATCTCCATCTGCTTCCATCGCATACAATTGAGGAATGGATGCCGATCCAAGCATTTTGTATCCATCCCAACCGTTATCAAACTTGTTGGTACAGGTTGGATCGGTAAAAATCCACATGCAATCTGCATAATGGGACCCGGACAGATCAATACGGGTTACTACTTTATCCGCATTGACAACTTTAACGAATCCCGGGGCGCGCTGTGCTTCAATATTGCCTGTTGTTGAAGAGAGGTAAGGGATAGTAATTGAACCGTTGGTTTGATTCAACGATTTTATTAAAAATCCCTGCATACTTGGTATTTGGGTGGGCACCCCAAAGTTACCGGAGGTATTCGGCGTTGAAACAATATACTGACCCGGTGCACCTGTCGTCCCATCGCTCGGAATGCCGGTGTTATCGAGCCATTGATTATATGTTCCTGTATTGTACAGGTAAATCGATTCCTCGGTATTGCTGCCAAATAAAATGGCTTTCACATCAATTGCCGCAGTATAAGGATTACTGTAAATGTGCTGACCGGGGAAAACAGTACCCGCGGTGTAATCGAGAGTCTGGATAAAGTCGGTATTAGTTAGACGACCTGTAAAAGTATATATTTTCGGACTCTGTTGCACAATTTCGTATCCGGTTCCTGAAGTTAAAGGCAGCGTTACACTTTGGGCTGTCCAAAGTCCGATATCATCCAGCGACGTTTCGTTGTATTTCCGTATCAGGCTATTTGCAAAAGTGGGATCAGTAAGTGAAATGGTAGTTACCGGAATCCCGAAGAATTGCCAACTATATTTACTACCTACGGCCTGATTCAGATCCCAACTGGCTTTTGAATACATTTCTACTGTTGCCAGTGGGGTTCCGGTTCCAAATGTAAGTGTAGAGCCGGGGCTGATTGCGTCCGCTTTAAGAACCAAGCCTGCTTCTGCTGCATTATTAATAAGAGTCCCTTTTACCTGTAATATCCGGGCGGGATTTATAGTCAGTTTGGCACCAGTATTTATTTTTAAATCGTTACAGACCCAAAATCCATTGGTGGAGTTATTCTCAATTGTACAGATTCCATCGATGATTGGACTATCACCGGCATCTAATCCGGGTACTTCCTGTACATTCCAGTTAGCAGCCACATCCCAGTTTCCTACGCCTGTAAAAACAGGAACATTCGAGAAACTCAATTCAGCTGATAACACGGTACCATTGCCATCTGTGTAATACCCTTTATAATAAATTGTTTTACTTCTGTCCAATCCGGTCACATTAAATGTAAAAGTACCGCCGGTCAATGTTGTTTGAGAAATCTTATGAGCTGTTAAGGTTACTCCCGGCGTAGTGCTCCACAGAACTCCACATTCGCTGAGAGGAATCCCCACTGAGGCTATTGTTGCTCCAACGGTAGCGGTCGTAAGCCTTATGTTGGTGGATCCAATGGGAGTGATAGTGGTTGCATGGACATCTATGCCCAGACATGCGATCAGGCTAAAGAAAATTACCATAAAATGAGTGAGTCTTAAAGAGAGTGATCGTGTAACGAATCTTTTCATATTGTTTACAATTTTATTATTTATTGTATTATCTGTTTGAACCGTCAAAATTAACTTTACTAAAATAGATTAACTGTCCAATTAGTAAAATAATTAGTTTAAAAAGTAAAACAAACTTCTTAAAAGGTAAATAAACTGGTCAAAAAGTAAATTATTTGATGCAAAAGTGAATTATACTCTCAATTATAAGTTTTATCTTTGTAAAAAATTCATTTGGTCTATGTTGCGCACCGTTCTGCTTATAACCCCAATTTATACAGCCATATTCTGGTCGATTGCATTAACAACGAATAAATGGAAGGAAAACATTCCACAACTGCTGTTAAGCAAGTTTATGTTGTTCCCGGCTATTTGCTTTACTGCCTTGTTTTTCTACCTCGAACCCGACTCACAAGTCTATCCTTTCTGCGATTGTATCCTGCAATATGCAATCAGCCTCATTTTCCCGGTTTACTACATCTATTTCAGGCTATTAACCATTGACAAGAAGGTATCATTCAAAGCGCATGCACTTTACCTGATAATCCCTTTACTATTGCCTACTGCATATTGTATTGGCGTTTTATTGACATCCTGGGATGACTATAATGCATGGCTTGTGGACGGTAAGACATTTCCGGACTCTTCATACATTCAATTCTTAAGTGTGATGCGGGATATTATCCGGATTCAATTTCTGGTTCTATTTCTGATAACTGTAATTGGAAACCAGTTGCTCATTCGGAAATATGGTGTAAAAGTGGAACAATTCTATTCGGACATGGACAATGAAAACTACAACAATTCAAGATTAATGAACTACTGTGTTGTGATAGCTTGTGTCGTAGTATCAATTGTTTTTGCACTTGATCAAGAGTTATCACTCCCCGAAGAGACCATGTTGTATACCGTTTTGTCGATTTCATCGATCATGATCTTTTTAATCGGGTATCTGGGAATCAAACAAAAACCTATTAATCCGACTTTTGAATTGGCAGACGAAACCAACATTCAGGATCAACTGGAAGTGCTACCGGTGGATTCCCGAAAAAAAATTTTAAATAAAATGCTGGTGCAGTTTGAAGAGGAAAAAATATATCTCAACAACCAGTTAAACATTATGGATATCGTGCAGGCAGTAGGAACAAACCGTACCTATATTTCTTCCATCATTAACCAGATGTACAATCAGAACTTTTGCTCTTTTGTCAACAGCTACCGTATCGATGAATTAGAACGCATCCTGTTTGCTAATCCCGATTACACCAATGAAATATTGGCAGACAGCTGTGGATTTGGCTCTTTAAATTCCCTAAAACGTGCTCTTTTTGCTAAAACAGGCCTGACACTCCCCGAGTGGAAAAAACAAGTGCTGAAGACAAAGAATAAAGGTCTCTGACATAAATTCCGTCCTTTTAAGCCACTCTTTTCATGGAACCATACCTTTATCCATGAAGCATAGAAATCACATGCCAAATAAACCGATGATTACCTATCCTGCAACCCTGAATATCTCGCCCCTGTCACAATCGGTCAACTTACATGTCTTCTCAATTGTTTTTGGATCATTTCTACTGATTTGAACGCTAGAAATCACCAACTATCTACTTGGAATTTCCGGTTACCTGTTTTAAAATAAAATCCCAGATAAGGGTTAAACTTATCTGGGATTTATCAAACAAACAATTACATAGAAAAGGTTATAACGCAATTATAAAAAATTAGATTTAAGGGAAAAATACAAACTCAAATTACAATTCATGTGCACTTCTATACAAACTAAAAGAAACCTATTTTTCTGACAAACCGATCAACATGGAATAAATCGGGGGTAAATTAGTCCTTCTAAACTATGTTTTTTAATCAGTCTATCACTCTTATTCTTAATTGAACGAAAATAAATGATGAAACGATCTGGTCTCTATTATATTTTTAAAATTGTTCCATTGTGCTGCATGTTGATAGTCTTTTTTGGAGCCCTGAGGGACATACAAAATGCCGTTATCGGTATCAACATTATAAAAAATATCTGAATCTTTATCGAATTGCACGGGATACTTTGCCTGGACATAGACCGTTTTTAAAGCTGTACAATTTGAAAATATTTTGTAACCCATTTCAACTACCGAATCTGGGATAAGTATAGACGTTAAACTGATGCAGCTTTCAAATGCCAGGCAACCAATAGAGGTTAACGATAAAGGTATCCCGATGGATGTTACACCTTTACACTTAGCAAACGCTTCTATACCAATTGTTTCTACCGTATCCGGTATGATATATTTCCCTCTCGCTGTCACAGGGCAATGTACCAAATTCGTCAACTGTTTATTAAACAATACTGTCTCAAAGCCGGATATTTCCAACGGTCCCAGATCTGCTACTAAATGGCTTGGCCCGGGAGTTGTCCCGTCATTACGAATCAATAATTCCTGATTAAATGAAAGGTTGGAAATATCACCAGTGGATTTTGAGATTAACCTGCTAAATTTCATATCATAGATCTCTAAATTATACATTCAAGATACAGTCTAGTTTGTTCATCCTATAACCAACATCCCTGCATAATTTAAATTTCCACTTTGTCATAATCGGATTTAGTAAGTATCAATTTGATAAGTACTTCATGTCATATCCAAATAAAATTAAAATTGAGAGTGTGTATTGATTGCTACACAGGTTAGAAATAGTAGGCACAAAAGTATACTCTAAAATATATTTTGATGGGTCAAAATGTAAATTTTATGAATCAATTGGTAAATATAAACAGCCACAATGTAAATTTTGTAAGCAATAAGTACACAAAGTCCTCATCTATTCGGTTTGAATCACAAAAATTACTATATCTTTGTATAAATATTATGACATATGACACGGACTATAATATTATTATCGCCTGTATTTGTATCTTTATTTTGGGCGATTACCCTGATGGGCGATAAAAAACAACTGAGCGTCCCCCGTTTATTCCTGAGTAAGTTCATGTTTCTCCCCCTTATCTGTTTTTTCACTCATTTTCTGTATTTCTCTCACATAACAAAGCTTTATCCTTACCTTGATTTCCCGTATCAATATGCCGGGAGTCTAATCCTGCCGGTTTATTATATTTACTTCCGGTTGTTAACTATTGAAGAAAAATTTACCTGGAGGGCACACACCCGCTTCCTGGTTATACCTTTCATATTGGCTACCGTGTATTGCGTAGGTGTTCTGTTATCTCCCCGGATCGAATACAAAACATGGTTGTACAACAACCAGGCATTTCCTCAATCACCCTCTATCCAATTTTTAAATATCATGCGCACGGTCCTGCGTATCCAGTTCTTAATACTGGCTATCTTAACGGTGACAGGAAATTCCCTGCTTATCCGCAGATACGGCTACAAGGCTGAGCAATTCTATTCCGATCTGAACGATGGAAAATACAACAATGCCAAGATGCTCAATTATTCGATCATTATTACCTGTGTGGCTTCCTCCGTAGCAGTAGCAGTAGGTAGAAGGTTTTTAATGTCCAACGATTTTATACTCTACCTGGTTTGGTCGATTTCAACGGTAATGATCTATATTATCGGATATATGGGTTACAAGCAAAAACCCATCAATCCTGTTTTTGAACTAGGTCATAACTTCGAAGGTCAACAGCCTGCCGGGACTATACTGGCGGGCGCACAGCGAAAGATTTTAGAGAAAGTGAACCTGTTGTTTGATGAAAAGAAAATATATCTCAACAGCGATCTGAATATCATTGACATTGTGAATATGGTAGGGACTAACCGGACGTATATTTCGTCGGTCATCAATCAACAGTACAATCAAAATTTTTGTACGTTTGTAAATGGTTACAGGATAGAAGAACTGAAACGCGTTTTGCAGGAAAACCCCGGGTTCACCAATGAAATACTCTCTTAAAAATGTGGTTTTGGCTCGGTCATTTCGTTGAAACGCGCCGTATCTGCCAGGACCGGTCTCTCGATGAACGGCCTTAGGAATCAATTGCAGTCTTCAAATCCGGATATGTTGTAATTTCTTCAAATGGTTTTACACTCCCAACCTGCTGTCGAGGCATTTTCTGTCCCCACTTCCATAAACATGGTTTGAATGAAAAGCAACTCCCAACGATCTTCGGATTACCCATCTTTCCAACCCGTCGAACGCTCAATAACCTTCTGAATCTTCCACATCAAAAACGATTTATTGATTCTCATTTATGGCTGCTTCATCTCACCCAAACCAGGTATAAGGCTTCAGAAAATTAGGGTCACAACATCACCCTTTTCAAACCTCAAATTAATCTTAAACGCTGACATGTCTTCGACGATGTCAGGTTCTTTTCCTAAAGCTGTTATTAAAAAGCTGAATACTTCATTCTCCATTACGCGGAACACAGAACACGAAACTCTTCAAACCTTTCAAACCCTTCAAACTTCAAACTAATCTTAAACGCTGACATGTCTTCGACGATGTCAGGTCCTTTTCCCAAAGCTGTTATTAAAAAGCTGAATACTTCATTCTCCATAAACACGAAACTCTTCAAACTTCAAACCTTTCAAACAGAAAGTCCGGATTCAAGGAGAAAAAGGGTTTAAATAGCCTGCAATATCCGGAATTCGGAAGGAGTGGTTCCGAACTTTTGTTTAAAGCAGCGGCTGAAATAGCGGGGATCTTCAATGCCTACTTTATAGGAAATCTCAGCAACAGTCAACTGCGTATCACGAATATATTCGGCAGCACGTTCAAAACGGACTTCACGTACAAATTCAACCGGTGAGAAGCCAGTCAGGCTCTTCAGCTTATTGAAGAATACCGTGCGGCTCATATTCAGTTTTGAAGCAAGCAGGTCGATATTCAGATCAAAGTTTTCAAGGTTCTCGTTCATCAGTTGAATCAGGCTTTGCATAAACTGGTCTTCCTGGGAGGTGACCTCCAGGGGTGGCAGGTTGAAGTCGGGTTTTGAAGAGATATATTGCGATCGATAATACTGCTGCAGGTGAATGCGCTGGTTCATGAGATTTTCAATGCGGGCATGCAGGAATTCGGAACTAAAAGGCTTGGTAATATAGTCATCAGCTCCGGCTTTCATAGCGGCCACCTTGCTCTCCATATCGGTCACAGCCGTCAGGAGAATCATGGGGATATGTGAAGTCCGGGGGTCTCCTTTGACTATTTTAATCAGTTCCATTCCATCCATTTCGGGCATGAGCAGGTCGGCAATGATAAAATCGGGCATGACCTGTTGGATTTTAGTCCACCCCACCTGTCCGTTTTCGGCTTCTGCCACCCTGTAATTCTTTTTCAGGCTTTTCTTTAAGAAGTGGCGGAGTTCATCATTGTCTTCAACCACCATGATTAATGGAACCACTTTCACCTGGTCAATCTTCTCTACATCGGAAATAAGTTCAT
>Ga0302286_10001694_pt1 | contig 16065 bp, 15 predicted proteins | sample III_Fen_E2_3_FD_198765 | JGI IMG/M metagenome (GOLD analysis project Ga0302286, IMG submission 198765) | Peat permafrost microbial communities from Stordalen Mire near Abisko, Sweden - III_Fen_E2_3 | ecosystem: Environmental > Terrestrial > Soil > Wetlands > Permafrost | place: Sweden: Abisko...
TAAATATTTATATTTTATCTGTAATATAAAGTTTATTTAAAGCGATTTATGGCGTTCAATCAGTAAAATAATATTTATTTATAGTAAAATATATTTATATAATAGTAAAATAAAGTTTATTAGATGTAAATAAATATCTAATATGTAAAAAATTTAGTTTACAAAGAGAAAATAAATATTACTAATCTGTAAACAATGTTTTAATTGGTGCGATAAATTATTTTATATGTGTAAAATAATATTTATAAAATGTAAAAATAATTTTAATAGAAGTAATTATATATTTAAAGTGAGTAAATAATGTATACATTAGAGTAAAATAATATTTATAAAAAGTAAAATTAATTCTATTAGATGTAAATTAATATTCTTTATTAGTAAATATTTATGTTGTATGAATAAAAAAATGTTGTATAAGCACAAATAATGATGTATATTAAATAAAAAATAGTAGTATCTTTGACCCCACTTTCATTCTGAAAAAATTAAACTGATCGAGATGGAACAAATGGCAACACTTCAAATGATTAAGCGCGAAATGCAGCGCAAGCACATCAATGCCTCTGATTTGTCGCGTGGACTGAAGATGAATTATTCATCGGTGGCGGGTATGCTTAGCCGTCCGACTTTACAGGTGCAGCGATTGGCTGAGATCTCAGAATTTATGAATTACAATTTTTTTAGAGAAATTGCCCGCAAACTTCCATACACAGAACCTGATTACACAACAGAAGTAAACCGGACAGAAGTCAATGGATTGCAGAGCCGGGTCAAAGATCTCGAACTGGAGGTAAGCATCCTTCGGCAAACGCTTAAAGATTTGGCAGGCAGGTAATATTAATTAATTTGTTCTGGTCATTCCCCCTCAAATTTCCTCGTTTTAATAGAGGAATTGATTAAAATTTAGTACTCGTCTTGCACCTTTTATAACGCCTTCTTCAAAACTGTTTGTGCACGATTGATTTTCCCCTTTAGACATTCTATCTGCTTAAAGTTTTACATTACCTTTCTGCCTTTAAAACCACAGAAAATGATCTGGCAAAAACGGTGGTTTCAATTTACCATTATGATGATTCTGGCCTTTATATGGGGCAGTTCATTTATATTGATGAAGATCGGTCTGAAGAGTTTCAGCAGCGACCAGGCGGCGGCAATCCGTATTTTTTTAGCCTCATTGGTGTTGCTTCCCACTTCGCTAAGACAAATCAAAAAACTGCAGCGAAAAGATCTGCTCAGTCTGATGATTGTCGGATTTATTGGAAGTCTGATACCCGCATTTCTGTTTATGCAAGCCGAAACGCGCATCAACAGTTCGATGGCGGGGATGCTCAACTCGCTCACACCAGTATTTACATTCATCGTTGGATTGCTCTTTCATAAATCAGTATTCAAGTGGTTGCAGGTTTTGGGGTTGTCTTTTGGACTGGCTGGCGCTGTCGGACTCATCATTGCCGGCGAGGGATTCCACTTAGGTCCTTTCAATTTCTATACACTTCTTATTGTCCTTGCAACTATTTTTTATGCTTTCAGCATGAACCAGATCAAAACATATCTGTCACATCTGACAGGTGTACAGGTTACATCGCTCTCGTTTTTATTTATTGGTCCGGTTGCATTGATCTATTTACTTACCACGAATTTTACACCTATCGTTGCTAATCCCGGATGGCCAATTCATTTGCTGGCCCTTGCAACACTTGGTATTTTAGGTACTGCACTCGCTATGTTGTTAATGAACAGCCTGATTCGTAATTCATCGGCTGTAAGCGCATCATCGGTTACTTATATCATTCCAATCTTTGCCATTATCTGGGGCCTGTTGGACAATGAAAAAGTGACATTACTTCACCTGATATGTATGACTTTAATTTTGTCGGGTGTTTACCTGATTAACCGCAAAAGCCTCAAGTTATAGATTGAAATGCGGTTTCAACAAAAAAATCACTAAATCGCAGATTCCTGAAACTTTATTCTTTCGGAGCGGTTAACTTTGTCAGTTCAAATTTTGAAACAGAAAAATTGGAATGACAAAGTTAACGAATAAAGAAATACCTGCAGGGAAACCGGCAAAACCCAATATATTCGGTGTGTTAAAACCGTACAAGCTGATGATTTTTAGTTTGATTAGCTTTGCGTTGCTGAGTAATGCGGTGAACCTCGTGATTCCGAAACTGATTTCATGGGGTATTGACGACTTCGCAAAGGGGGTGTTTTCATATGAAAAAATCATCATCCAATTTCTGGTAGCTGCGCTGATTATCTTCGTATTCAGTTTCCTGCAGGGGATTTTGCAGACTTATGCTTCGGAAAAGGTGGCCCGCGACTTGCGGACAAAATTAGCCGATAAAATCTCGCATCAGAGTTACGCGTTCATTCAGCAGGCAAACCCGTCAAAACTGCTGACCAATCTCACCTCCGATATCGATTCGATTAAATTATTTGTGTCGATGGCGATTGTGTCGCTTGCATCCTCATTATTTATCATTATCGGTGCAAGCATCCTGCTGATCTCCATCGACTGGAAACTGGCGCTATCGGTGCTTGTCATTATTCCAATAATTATCGGGGCCTTTTTCTTTGTATTCCGCAAGGTGAGGGTGTTGTTTAAGAAAAGTCGCGAAGTGATCGACTGGCTCAATAAAGTGATCAGCGAAAGTATTATGGGTGCTGTATTGGTTCGTGTACTGAATTCACAAACACTCGAATACAATAAATTTCTGGAGGCAAACTTACAGGCAAAAAGCCTCGGGATCTCTATACTCAGACTTTTTGCCACATTGATACCAATCGTTGTATTTGTAGCCAATATGGCATCGCTTGTTATACTTGCTTTGGGAGGGCATTATGTGATCACAGGAGCTATGTCGTTGGGCGATTATGCAGCCTTCACTTCGTACCTCGTGATATTGATCTTCCCAATTATCATCATAGGGTTTATCAGCAATTTCATTGTACAGGCATCCGTTTCGTATAGCCGAATTTGTACAGTGCTTAATGCCGAAGAGACACGCGATGCGGGTACCGTGAATACGCCATTGAATGGGAATATTGAGATGCAGAATATTTCGGTGATCTACGGTGACAAACCGGCGTTGAAAAATATTTCGCTTAAGATATTACCAGGAACAAAAACGGCGATCATCGGTCCAACTGCTGCAGGAAAAACACAGTTGCTCCATTTACTCACGGGACTGATCCGGCCACAAAGTGGTTTGATCCTGTTTGATGGGATCGACATCAACGATTACGACAAAGAGACCTTTCAGCATCAGATTGGATTTGTGTTTCAGGACAGCGTGATTTTCAACATGAGTCTTCGGGAGAATATTGCATTTAACGAAAAGGTGACCGATGAATCTTTTGCAAAGGCAATTGAAACTTCTGAGCTGAACGACTTTATCGATGCTTTGCCACAAGGGTTGGATACGATTGTTAGCGAGCGTGGCACCAGCCTTTCGGGCGGACAGAAACAACGAATTATGCTGGCGAGGGCATTGGCACTGAACCCAAAGATTCTGTTACTCGATGATTTTACGGCAAGGGTCGACAGTCAGACGGAACAAAAGATTTTGGATAATGTAGCGCGAAATTATCCTGAAATTACACTGCTTTCAGTGACGCAAAAGATCGCTTCGGTGATGAATTACGGACAGATCATCCTACTGGAGGAGGGCGAAATTCTTGCACATGGAACACATGAATCGCTGATGGAAACTAGTCCTGAGTATGTGCAGATATTTAATTCACAACGGAGTACAAATCTTTATGAATAGTCCCACAAATACTCTGGCAGGAGAAGGTCTGAGATTGAGTCGGATAGGATTAAAAATATATTAGTTGGAGTAGAAATTTCTGAAACAGTGTCTTATAGCCCCCTTGGGGGATTGGGGATCAAAGCAAAATCTTTATGAATTACAGTCTCAATTTAAAAAAAGGACAGCCTGTCACCGGGAAAGTTAGTACAACAAAAACGTTGAAACGGTTGCTGACATTGATGGGAGAGGAGCGTAAAAATCTGTACATTGCCATGTTCTTTATTTTTATCAATGCGGGGTTGAATCTTATCGCTCCATACCTGATGGGGCATGCCGTCGATACCTTTATTGTGACGAAACATTACGAGGGGGTGATCCAATATTCAATTATTTTGTTTGGAATTTTTATCCTCGCTATGGTGAGCGGATATACGCAAACGCAATTAATGGGACGCGTCGGGCAACGGATGTTGTTCAATCTGCGGAATATGATTTTTACCAAACTGCAGGATCTGCCAATCGACTTTTTCAATCAGAATAAAGCGGGCGATTTAATTTCACGGGTAAATAACGACACCGATAAAATCAATCAGTTTTTTTCACAATCGCTCGTGCAGTTTATGAGCAGCATCTTTACAATGATAGGTGCAGGGATCTTTTTACTTTCGATTAACCTGAAACTTGGGCTGGCTGCTTTAGCTCCTGCATTGGTGCTGTGGATATTTACACGAAGCATTTCTCCATGGGTGAAAGGCCGCAACGCCAACAATATGAAGAGTACTGGTAGCCTGAGCGCAGAGATACAGGAGAGCTTAAATAATTTCAAGGTGATTGTTGCCTTTAACCGCCGCGATTATTTCCGCAAGCGGTTTGATGAAGTAAACGCACAAAACTATCGGACCGCTGTAAAAGCGGGTATTGCAAATAACATGTTTACCCCTGTTTATGGGTTTTCATCAAGCATCGGACAAATGGTGGTTCTTGCTTTTGGTATTTACCTGATTTCGGTCGGACAGTTTTCTGTGGGATTACTGATCAGCTTTTTGGCGTATATCGCACAGTTCTATAATCCGCTTCGTCAGATTGCCGCGCTGTGGGCGAATTTCCAGGTAGCTTTGGCCGGCTGGGATCGTATTTCTCAAATATTAGTGATGGAGAATAACCTGCAGGTCGTTGAAACTAATGTAAAGGAGGAGACTTGTTGCCTGTTATCATTTCGTCATGTTTCGTTCTCCTATATTCCCGAAAATGAGATTCTAACGGATGTTAGTTTTGATCTCGAACGTGGCAAAACATATGCATTTGTAGGTCCGACAGGCGGAGGAAAAACCACAACGGCCTCATTGATGGCCCGTTTGTACGATCCAACTGCAGGACAAATCGTTCTTAACGGTGTAGATATCCGCGCGATGGATGTTGAAACACGTACATCGAAGATCGGGTTTATCCTTCAGGAACCATTTCTCTTCACCGGAACAATTCGTGACAACATCCTTTATGGAAACACAAAATACAAAGATCTTTCGAACGAAGCGTTGTCTGAGATTTTGTCCGAATCGGGGTTGGATGGTTTGCTCGAACGGTTCGACGGTGGACTGACGGCCGAAATAAAATCATCGGGCGACGGGATCAGCTTGGGTCAAAAACAGTTGATTGCTTTTATTCGTGCGGTATTGCGCAAACCCGAACTACTGATTCTCGACGAGGCAACCGCCAATATTGATACAGTAACTGAACAATTGCTTGATGAGATTCTCAGGAAACTGCCCAAAAGCACTACTCTCATTATCATTGCCCACCGCCTTAATACGATCGAAAATGCCGATGAAATTTTCTTTATTAACTCGGGGGCAGTTACCAAAGCTGGATCTTTGCATGATGCCGTTAATCTGTTGCTGCACGGGAAAAGGGAGAGTTAATTAGACAATTCGGCAATTAGACGATGTGAAGATTAGGCGATGAGACAATTTGAAGTTTACGGAAAATTTAAGTTGTTTTTAAAGCGAGAAGAAACAAAATCAATCTAAGATATTACTTTTGGGATTGGAAGAATTGTTGGTATTCAATTAAAATGTTCAAATGGCTGTTGCAAAAAAAATTAGAGATGTTATCGTTCATATTCTCGATTGGTTTTACCCCTGGTTTTCGCGTTATCTTTCACGCGAAACATTTCTTTATCTTGTATGTGGGGGCGGAAACATGTTATTTGATCTTTTCCTCTATTTCATCAGCTACAATTTTATACTTCACAAGCAAATTGTTGATTTTGGGTTTGTGGCAGTGAGTCCATATATTTTAGCCTTTATCATGTCGTTTTGCATCACATTCCCTTTAGGGTTTCTGCTGAATAAATACATCACCTTTACGCAATCCGATTTGCGAGGCCATATCCAACTATTCCGATATGGCGTAACTGTGGCAACCTGCATTCTTATGAACTATGTATTTCTAAAGCTTTTTGTCGAATATTTTCACTGGTATCCTACGATCTCGAAGTCAATTGCAACCGTTATTATTGCCATATACAGCTATTTATCACAAAAACATTATACATTCAGACAAGTAGTTAAGTAATATTGTGCAATATTTCAATGGATCCCCAAAAAACTAAAGGAAAATAAGAACAATCGAATCAATAATATTTTCATGTGGCAATATTAATTTACTTATTCATTTTAATATACATCGCTTTCATGATATTGATCGGAATTATTTCCGCCAGGAAGATTCGGTCAGAAGGTGATTACTATGTAGCCGGGAAGCGTGGAAGTTTTTGGCAGATAACAGGATCGCTACTGGCAACCATTCTTGGAAGTTCTGCAATACTCGGTACGGCCGATCTGGCGGCTACACAAGGCTGGGCTGCTTCGTGGCTGTTGTTTAGTGCCTCAGCCGGACTCTTTCTACTGGTTCCAATATCAATGATCGTTCGGCGACAGGGAAAATATACCTTACCCCAGATGATTGGCGATTTTTATGGGGCAGAAGCCAAAATGATCTCCTCATTTATCATCTCCTTTGCCTGGATTGGTATCATCGCAGCCCAAATAATCGGTGCTGCTAAAATCCTGACAGGATTTACCGGATTAAATTATTCGCTTGGAGTTTGGGGTGCGGGTGCAATTTTTATATTTTATACAGTGATTGGCGGACAGCTATCTGTGTTAAAAACAGATCTCTATCAGTCGTTTATCATTATCATTGGTATTCTGATCACCGCTTTATACATCTTGTTTTCGGAACATATCTCCCCAATTGAAATGACTTCGCTCAAATTCCCATTCAATGAAGGGTTTCATCCGTTCGATCTGATTGTATTGCTTTTGACCTATTCAACGACTTTTGTAGTTGGTCCTGATATTTATTCACGAATATTTTGCGCTGAAAATGAACGAATTGCAAGGAAAAGTGTTTTGGTTAGCGCCATCGTTCTAATCCCTTTTTCATTATGCATCACTTTTCTTGGTGTGTTTTCGGCCTTTAAATTTCCTGAACTTCATTTGCAGAAAGGTTCTGCGCTGATACCGGTAATGATTAGCGTTTTGCCGGATTGGGGTGTCGGATTGCTGATTGCAGCATTACTTTCGGCAGTGATGTCTTCAGGATCGACGGCCTTACTCACTTCTGCAACCATCATCAGTGATCCGATATCAAAAGGGCTGCATCAAAAGAATTCGATGCGAAATACCAAGATTATTATGCTGATTATTGGCTTGTTAAGCATCATCCTCTCTTTAAGGGTTCAGTCAATTATCCAATCGCTTCTCGTGGCCCTGACCATCTTTTCAGGGGCGTTTATTATCCCGATTATTGCCGGACTGTTGGGTTTCAGAGCAAATAAAATCAGGAGCAGCACCGCCATGATTATTGGAGGCGTGGTTGCATTGACCGGAAAAATCGTTGCGCTGAACGGCGAAAATATAACTGGCAATTTGTTAATAATCACAGGATTTATATTAAACTCGCTGATTCTTTTTGTTGGAATTCGTAAAATTGACAAGCAAACAAAAAAAGTATAATCTTACTTCCAAATAAGATTTTTGTACTTTTGTATCCCGGAAAACATAAATCGACCAAAAAATGAATTTTCTCCGATTATCATACACGCTCGCGATCATCACACTATTATTTTCATGCAAAGAACCTCCGCCGCGTCCGGTTGTTCGGATCATTCCATTACCGGCAGAAGTGACCGATCAGAGAGGGTTGTTCACACTTTCATCTTCGACTAATATCACAATCAGCAGCGGAATTGAACCAATGAGGAAAATTGCAGCTTTGCTTGCAGGTCATACCGAGAAATATCATGGGATTATAAATTCAGTTGAAGAATCTAAAAACGGGGAAAAAGGATCTATTTTTCTGAAACTTGATGAAAATCTGAAACTTGGCAAAGAAGATTATCACCTCACCGTATCAACCAAAGGAGTTGTAATTGAGGCGGCCTATCCTGCCGGACTCTTTTATGGTGCGCAGACCTTGATTCAGTTGATGCCACCTACCCCAAAGCAAACGGCTGAAATTATTCTGCCGGGAGTTGAAATTAACGATCACCCCCGATTTAGCTGGCGTGGACTTCACCTCGATGTCAGCCGGCACTTCATGCCAAAGGAGTTTATCATGAAGTACATCGATTATATGGCGATGCACAAATTAAATACCTTCCACTGGCAATTATCCGATGATCAGGGATGGCGTATTGAGATAAGAAAATACCCGCGACTGACCGAAATTGGTTCAGTAAGGAAAACAACCCTGATTGGACATGTCAATAATCAGATGGGTACAGATACTATTCCCCATGGTGGATTTTATTCACAAAGAGATGTCCGTGATATTGTTGCCTATGCTGCAGATCGTTTTATTACAATAGTACCGGGAATTGAAATGCCGGGACACGCATTGGCGGCATTGGCAGCTTACCCTGAATTAGGTTGTACGGCTGTTCCTTATGAAGTTGCTACGCGATGGGGCATCTTCAATGATGTGTATTGTCCTGGTAAAGAGGGAACCTATACTTTTCTGAAGGATGTTCTTGCTGAAATGACTTCACTATTTCCGGGTAAGTACTTCCATATTGGCGGAGCTGAATGTTCTGATTCGAGATGGGAAAATTGTCCGGGTTGTGAATCAAGGATGAGGAGTGACAGTCTGACCACGACCCGCGATTTACGTAACTATTTTGTCCGGCGAATTGGTCATACGCTCGATTCGCTCGGAAAGAGTATGGTAGTTTGGGATGATGTTGCGAAAGATACGGTGTTGACTAAAGAGGTTGTAATGTCGTGGCGTGGTCAGGATGGCGGGATTGCAGCGGCAAAGCGAAGACTTCAAACAATCATGTCTCCGGCAAAATTGTGTAATTTTGATCAATACCAGACCTCTCCTAAAACAGAGCCGTTGGCTGTTGGCGGACTTTTAACACTCGAACAGGTTTACAATTTCGAACCGGTTCCGAAGGATCTTTCGCGACAGGAAGCAAGATGTATCATTGGTGCGCAGGCGAATGTCTGGACACAATATATGAAAACTCCTGAATTTGTTGAATATATGGTATTCCCGCGGGCAGCAGCTTTGTCGGAAGTTTTGTGGTCCCCCAAGGAAAGCCGCAACTATCCGTGGTTCAGGAAACGCCTGACAGAATTGGTTAAACGGTATGATGCCGAGGGGATCAGGTATTGTAAAGCTGAGTTTAAGTCATTAGATGATTGAGAGCTGGTAGTTTGAAGGCAGAAGAACGGGAGATTGATAAATGCGAACTCATATTTTCTTATTAAATCATCATGAGATATGCATTCCTGTTGTTGGCTTTCTTATTTCTAAATCTCAATAATGTATATTGTCAATCAGGTAATAGCGGTTCGGATATCTCCTGTTTTAAGTTCTATTGCTATAATAAGATTGATTCAATTTTATTACCTTCTGATTTTTATGGACCTGAATATTTTAGTTATGAGGAAGGTTCAATAATCGGTTTTTCGACTCATGATGATTGCAGGGTAAACATTCTTTGCAGGGGAGATGCAATATTGAGTTTAGACAGTACTTATCAAGCAATTGATACAGTAAAAACAAATTTAAACCGAAGATACATTGTTTATTACAGCAAGTTTAAAAATCAATTTGCCAGAAGGGATCATCTAAAAAAAAATGTTGCGATTTATGAAAATGCCTCATTGTATAGAAAGCGAATATTAGATGGGCTTTTTGATTCCATTATGAAGGATGAGTAATTCTATCGCAAAAAAAAACCGGCCAATAAGACCGGTTTTTTTAATATTTTGAATGGTAATTATTTAACAGCGATAACCAAAACTTTAGAAAGACTCCAGAAAGCTTTAGCATCAAGAATTACAAGTTTGTCGGCTTTTTTATCACCTTCAATCCGATATGAACTAACCGGATGAATCGAGACAATATTAGCCTTCTTTTTCATGATCTGAATTTCCTTTATTACAGTAATATCCACTTTGGTGAAATTACTCAAATCAAGACCAGCTCCGATACTTTTGGCACGACCATTTGTGGTAATATTCTTATCTTTCAATTCGCGTGCTGTTCCAATCACATAATAGGCAGTATTTAAGGCTGCAGTTTTTGCATCAATATCAGCCTGCTTTTTAGCATTGTCGGCACTTAAATTCGATACGTTGGTATTCAGATCAGAAACTTTACCGTTAAGATCCTTTACTTCAATATTCAATTTGCCTAATTCTGCGGTCATTTGAGCAATCTGAGCGTCTTTTTCAGCGATCGATGCATTAAGATTGTCAATCATTTTCTGAAGTTCAGCAACGTGTTTGTTCGACTTGCTTAGTTTTGCAGTAAGTTCGGCAACCATTTTGCGATTCTTTTGCTGTAAATCATAGATATATGCAATATCACTTTTGATTTGCTCTTTGCGTGAACCTTTAACTTCGCCAGCTTTGGCATCTTTGTCGATCACTTGCTCAACTTTCTTGATTGAATCCAAATTTGCTTCGATACCATTGAAAGTAGAAACAAATTCTGCGATGTTCGAATCCTTATCGGTTCCTACAGCTCTAAGGCTGTCATTTTGAGCCTGCAAACGATCGATTTTCTTTTGATTACATCCGGAAGCTAAGAGAAGAACCGGAATTAACAGGACGTAAAAATACTTTTTCATTTTTCTGTTGGTTTGAATTTAAAATTAAAATAAAATTGAAATTAATATAAAAAATTAGTAAGCGAAAATAATTAGCATTAATTAACACAGTTATGTGTTTTAACCCCGATTTTGAATCGTGATCAATTGTACAAATATAAAGGTTTTAAGAATTAAAATGTTACACAATACGTTTAAAAAATTGCACAATTCACACATATCAGGAACGAAAAGCAAAAAATTAGTACATTTTACTACGTCTCTCTTTCAACTCTTCATTTGCGATATAGTCGTCGTACTCTGTAATCTTGTCAATCATGCCATTAGGGGTCAGTTCTATCACCCGGTTGGCAATCGTCTGTATAAACTCATGATCATGGGAGGACATTAAAACATTCCCCTTAAAATTGGTCAATGTGTTATTAAAAGCCTGAATAGACTCGAGATCAAGATGATTTGTCGGTGTATCGAGAACCATCACATTCGCATTTCGGAGCATCATTCGAGAGATCATGCACCTCATTTTCTCACCGCCTGAGAGAACGGAAATTTTCTTGTAGATTTCCTCACCCGAAAAGAGCATTTTACCAAGATATCCCCTGATGTAATTCTCGCTCGTATCGCTTGAGAACTGCCCAAGCCATTCTACCAGATTAAGATCCGAATTAAAAAAGTCGGAGTTATCCATTGGTAAATAAGCATTTGTAATTGTCTGACCCCAGAAATAGGTGCCGGCGTCGGGCTTGTCGTGACCTGTAATGATCTCAAATAGTGCGGTCATTGCCCTGGTATCTCGTGAAAGGAAGATAATTTTATCATCCTTTTCAACGTTAAAATCGAGATTTTTGAAAAGGACTTCCCCTTTTATGCTTTTGGTTAACCCTTTCACCTCCAGAATCCGGTTACCTGGTTCACGGTCGGGTGTGAAAATGATACCCGGATATTTTCTGGTCGAAGGCTGAATATCCTCAATATTCAACTTTTCGATCATTTTTTTACGGCTGGTGGTCTGTTTTGATTTCGCCACATTAGCGCTAAAACGGGCTATAAATTCGAGTAACTCTTTCTTTTTCTCTTCAGCCTTTTTATTTTGAGACTGTTGCTGACGTAATGCCAGCTGACTTGAGTGGTACCAGAAACTATAATTTCCGGCAAATAATTGGACCTTACCAAAATCAATATCTACAGTATGTGTACTCACAGCATCCAAAAAGTGCCGGTCGTGTGAAACTACCAAAACTGTATTTTCGTAGTTACCCAAATAATTTTCGAGCCACATCACCGTATCGAGGTCAAGATCATTCGTGGGCTCATCAAGCAGCAAATTGTCGGGTTTTCCAAAAAGTGCCTGCGCGAGTAAAACGCGAACTTTTTCTTTTCCACCCAACTCTTTCATCAGCCGGTGATGATATTCTTCCTTGATTCCGAGTCCGCTTAATAACATGGCCGCGTCACTCTCTGCATTCCATCCATCCATTTCGGCGAACCGTTCTTCGAGTTCAGCGGCTCTCATCCCATCCTTATCCGAAAAATCTGCTTTTGAGTAAAGCGCATCCTTCTCCTGCATGATGTTCCATAATTCATTATACCCCATTAAAACGGCATTCAGAACTGTAGACTCTTCATAATCGTAGTGATTTTGTTTTAAAACGGATAAACGCTCGCCCGGACCTAATGTAACCGACCCCTTCGTTGAAGAGAGATCCCCGGAAATAAGGCGTAACATCGTGGATTTACCTGCACCGTTTGCCCCGATGACACCGTAACAATTCCCTGGCGTAAACTTTAAATTAACATCTTGAAATAAAGGCTTTTTGCCAAACTGAATTGCTAAATTGGATACTGTAATCATTTAATAACTCCTTGAAATTCTTTTGTATAAACAATCTGTATTTTAGTGGCAAAGTTAGACAATTCTTTCAAACCCTCTATTCCTATCGTTTTTAAGAGTAGAATGTTAACCCAATAATAATCTGGAACTATTTAAATCATTCAAATTCAAAAAAAGTTGTACTTTTGGTTCTGAAAATTATGCATATGAAATGAGCCCCGATTCTTCGGGACGAATGCAATGTGATCTTAAAAAATAAAAAATTAACGCATGAATTTTTTAGAACTTGCCACCCAAAGATCATCTATCCGAAATTTCGAACCCACTCCGGTCGAAAAGGAAAAGTTGCTGTATATTCTTGAAGCAGCAAGAATTGCCCCGTCTGCTGTTAATTTTCAGCCCTGGCAGTTTTTGGTTGTAACAGACCCTGAGATTCTTAAGTGTGTTCAGGTTGTCTATCCAAGAGAGTGGCTGGTAACAGCTCCTGTCATTATTGTTGCAATGGGTGACCATAACAAAGGTTGGCACCGGAAATCGGATGGCAAAGATTTTACAGATATTGACTTGGCAATCGCGGTTGATCACCTGATGCTTGCGGCAACTGAACAAGGGCTTGGAAGTTGTTGGATCTGTAATTTTGATGCTGAAAAATGTTGTGATATTCTGAATACACCTGATAATCTGGAGATGATTGCTCTTATCCCGATTGGTTATCCGGTTGTTGAACCAAAATCAGCAAAGAAACGTGAGCCGATTGACCAATTAGTTCACTGGAATAAATTTTAAGCGGCTTTACGAAATTCTAATCTTTATTTTTTGTATTCAGATGATAAGAAATTGATCGGCATCTCCGGCAACAGGAAATTTCTCTCTGAATGCCACAAGTTCATTCATCGAAACTTCATATGAAAACAGCCCCTCGTCCGTTATAAAAGTTTCCGGAATTACCTCTCCCCGCGGATTGATTATTCGACTTTCTCCAAGGTACAACACTCCGGTTGCGTCTGTTCCGGTTCTGTTTACACCTGCCACATAAACCTGATTTTCAATTGCCCTTGCTTTAAGTAACGTTTTCCAAACCTCATTCCGCGCTGCCGGCCAGTTGGCGGTAAAGATCATTAAATCAGTATCATTCAGATTTCGGCACCACACCGGAAAACGAATATCATAACAGACATATGGTGCAATCCTCCAACCTAAATAGTTAACAATCAATCGCTGATCGCCGGCAGTGAAAGCAATTGATTCTCCGCCGATCGAAAAAAGATGTCGCTTGTTGTAAACTGAAATTTCTCCTTCAGGAGTGATAAAGATGAAGCGATTGTAAAACAATTCATTATCTTTAATTATCAAACTTCCGCAAATGGCTATTCCGATGGTTCGTGACAAGTTCAATAGCCAATTTACGGTGGGACCATCCATTGATTCAGCAAGATCGGAGGGATGCATGGAAAAACCGGTCGTAAAGGTTTCAGGAAGGATTACAAGATCACTTTTCCCGGTTAACTGACGGATTTGTGCTTCAGCATACCGTCGGTTTTGTTCGGGATTTTCCCATGCCAGATCGAATTGAAGGAGCGTTATCCGCAAATTATTCTTAATTTCCATCCGAATATATTAATCGATGCCATCGCCAAAAATAAACTTTTCAGGATGTTTCCCTTTTACCCCCCTGGTTTTATACCATTGTTTGATACGCAGCATATCTGCATTCATATCATTTGTCAGTTCTATTGAATCAACAATGCCAACCTCTTTTCTGCCCCAGTCGAACACAGCGAAATAGACAGGAATATTTGCAATTCTGGCGAGTGTATGAAATCCCCCTTTCCATTTAGTAACCGGTTTGCGTGTTCCTTCCGGAGCTATTGCCAAATGGAGTATCTTTCGCTTTCTGAATTCGCTAATAATCTGTTTTACAGAACTTGCACCCTTTGAAGTGTCAACAGGAATAGCACCCATATAATTGAGCACATAACGGGCCGGCCAAAAGAAAAACTTCTTGTTGACCAAAATATTCGGATTGCCTCCTACCGATTTGTAAAATAGCCATGAGACGACAAAGTCCCAAAGTGATGTATGCGGGACACCCAGAACAATACATTTTGGTACTGGAACAACTCCCCCGATAACTTTCCATCCCGAAATCCACAATAAAAACTTACACAAGTATCTCATTTATTATATTATAGGCTAGTTAAATTATTCATAATGTAAAAACTATCTTATTAAGGATGTTTCAATATTGTCGGCAAGGGCGTATTTTCTCAATATATTAACGGACAAGTCGATGGTGTCTACTGTACAGATTTCGCCAGAAAACCCAATAATGATCATTAAAAATCTTTTTGTGTGGTCTGTAACCGATGTTCTTACCGAATCGCTGGTCGGAGATCCAAATGCTGAAACAGAATCCCGAAAGACGGGCAGAAACTCGATATTTAATTCGCCCCGTCCTATTGCTTCGTATGGCTCTTTTAAACCAATATCGAAGATCACGCCACCTTCAATTTTTTCCACATCATAACCACCAATTGACATTCCCGACTTTAATGAAACCAGATTAACCAGATCGACCACGTTGTTGATTCTGTAAAGTTGGTGACCTTTTACCACCCTGCGCATCAGGGCTTCGGATGAAAGTCGGTATCTCGCCGGATCTTTACCACAGAGACGGTAGGCTTTCCGTGATGACCGGATGGCCGGATTATTTCCCACCTCAGCAAGTTCTCCCGAATGTCCGATTACTCCGCAAACAGCTTCAATTTCTCTCCATAATTCGAAATTTTCTTCCGATATCACTACATCACACTCGATACACCCTAAGGTGAGATCGGGTAATATTTTTTTAATTGCCTGACTAATAATAATTTCCTTCATAACTAAAATGCAGTTTTTAAAGGTCTGTTACTTTTCTAAAATTATCATTACTTTTGATAAAAACGAATAGCAGTGAAAATTCCATTTATAGATATTCACACGCATCACGCACTCGATTCTGAGGAGTGCATCTCAATTCGAAGCTGGTTTCTTCAGGATATTAATTGGCAAAACAATTTTTCTGTTCCATTTTCTGCGGCCATCCATCCCTGGCACGCCACAAAATTTTCAACTGAACAGATCAGCGGAATGCTCCTAAACCTGATCAAACAGCCAAAATTAATTGCTATCGGTGAGATCGGGCTTGATAAATCGTGTGATGTTGATTACCAAATTCAGAAAGAACTCTTCGAACTTCAGCTCAGATTTGCAGAGGATCATCAAAAACCGATCATTATCCACGCCGTAAAATCGTGGAACGATCTGATTGTGTATCTCAGGCGGGTAAAAGTTCCTGTCATTTTGCACGGATA
>Ga0302286_10001695_pt1 | contig 16060 bp, 10 predicted proteins | sample III_Fen_E2_3_FD_198765 | JGI IMG/M metagenome (GOLD analysis project Ga0302286, IMG submission 198765) | Peat permafrost microbial communities from Stordalen Mire near Abisko, Sweden - III_Fen_E2_3 | ecosystem: Environmental > Terrestrial > Soil > Wetlands > Permafrost | place: Sweden: Abisko...
TTTTTAACAAAAACTATAAAAAAGATGTGAGAGTAACCTCTCTACCAATAAGTGCAGGCGGTTCAGGATAACTCAAAGGAACGATTAATTGGAATGAAATTGAAAAAAACTCAGCATTCTACATTGAACTGAATAGACTTTTAAGGGAACGAAATAGAAAAGCTAAAGATCACTTCTACTCCTCTGATAAGATCGTCACAAGATCATTCATCGAGTATCTTACTCTCAAAACCAACAAATAAATATCATCTTCATCATCATTTTGACTTATCCCATAACTTACCTATTTCTCCTTCTCTTTAGACAACGTTTAGTTGAATTAGGCTTAAAACCTGATGATTTCGATCGTGAATTAGACAAAATAATGATGCAACTCAGTGAGAAGCTCAATTCCGTGGAAATATCCAAATTCATTGACGTAATCGATCACTTCAGCAACATTGCTGCTGCTAAGAAATCCTTAATCGAGAACAAAACGAGTATCGTATGGTTCATCAAAATCTACAAAGCGATCAACGAAGATAAAGCAAATAATCTCTCCATATCATTATTCAGTCGATTGGTTTCAGGCAGTGATCGCATCAATCCAGATGAATTTACACAGAAAATCACAAGAGATCTACGTCTCAACACAGATGAGAGTTATAAAACATTTATGGAGAATATCTCATTGCAAAATGGAGATATCTCGTACTAGAAATTCTAAGAAGGATATGTCAAAGAAGAAAAAGCACAACGAGCGTTAGCTGTAAGCAAACAATAGAGAGAAAAGATAATACTAATATAAAATTACATTATTGTTCTGAAAAATTCTCAACAATTTGTTTTTTTCTAGGACATGCGTAACATGACATAATCTTCTAACAAAGTGATCTCCCAGGCCTTCTCGAACATCGATATTAACGGTGATGGTCTCATAAGCAAAAGTGAATTCTTAGAGATGATGCCGATTATTAATTCCAGTCTTCGCAGGGAAGATCTAGAGTATCTTTTTGAGCGACTTGATCTGAACAATTCGGGGTCAATAAGCTTAGATGAATTCAGGGATAATATTCTTGGCAAGGATGCATTGCAAAATTAATAAGATTTTGAAGTCACACTCAAGGAATTCTACAGGGAAATACAAGAGTAAGAGAGCGGGAGAGAGAGAGAGAATGAGCTAAATAGCATGATAAATATTAGCTTATTTGACTTTTTCTGGTGTGGTTTTGTTTTTAGTTGTCTGTATAGGGAGAAACGTACATTCGAGGATGTATTCATGAATTCTGTCGAGAAGTAAATGACAACTAGTGAGTTAGAGAAGATCCTGAATAGAATCGGATTCAAATTAGCAGGAAGCAAAGAGAAGGTAAATATTGAGTTATTCAGGTGAGTTATTGAATATTTGATGCTCTTGTTGTTGTTATCTTTGTAGATGTTGATGATGTTTGAGGATCTAGCCTTTGGTGGTGTTCTATTCAATAAAAATCGATTAAAAATGAAATATTAAAAGTATTCTGATTCCTATCGTGAGGAATCTCTCTAGCGTACTGTCAAAACAGGCAGTGGCTAAGATAAAGCAGAAGCGATGGAGTTCACAAAGATAATTAAATAAGCAATTCAGCAGAAGAAATTGTTTTTCGATGAAGTATTCGTTTCGAGTAGGAAAGGATATCGCAAAGCAGAGATATCTGATTTATTATATGATAAATTGAATCTGAATACGAAAAGATATCAAGCGTAGTTTGATTCGTTCTGGGAATACTTTAAAGAAGGGTAGACATAAGAGATCGATTTCAAGTTGTTCGAATAAGCGTTCAAGTAAGAAAGAGAGAGAGAAAAGGGGATTGGGAGGGTAATTGAGTTAATGGATTTGGTTTTGGATATATCTTTTAGGGAGTAAAGAGTAGATGATGAGAAGAAGAATAATAATGATGATGATTACCGTAAGGGTGGAAATGATGGAAGAGGAGATGGAAGAGGAGATGGTAGAGATGATGACAAGGATATTGTGGAGATGTTTGAGAAGTTTTTAGCACAAAACGCGAAGGACTGTGAAGATTAATTTGAAATGGTCCATTCATCGTCTATTACAACCGGAGAAGTAAAAAATAATATGCAATTTGTTGATTGTTGTTGTGATTATTTATTTTTGTTTTTTGTTAGCTCTTGGAGTGCATAAAGCGTGCTGGGTTTAGATAAAGTTTATCTAAACGATAAGTCGAAGATTATTGTGCTTCCAAAGGTGCAATTAAGAGAAATGGAGAAGTTGATTATCCATTATTACTCGAGACTATTCGGCGATCGAAAAGATCAGATCCAATTAGAGAATCCTAATCGAAAAGATCAGATCCAATTCGAGAATCCTAATAACCTAATAGAGGGTCGTAACGAGGTTATGGGAACGATGATCGAGATGATAGGTACTAAAGAGATAATGAGAATAGTAATATCAGAGACAGACGAGATAGCAGGGATAACAATAACAGTAATATCAGAGACACACGAGATAGCAGAGATAACAACAACAGTAATATCAGGAACAGCAACAACAATAGAGATAATTACAATGATAGCAGAGATCCTGTGAGAGACAGTAGATTCCGTGAGAATGACGATGAAAACGATAGGAATAAAATGAATAACACTCGTCGTTTTGATTAGCCAGCTGATAATAAAAAACAATCATTCTCTTAACGTCCTGATCGTAGAGAATACAACAATGGTTTGAAAGATCTACTTGACTAAATGATCTAAAAGAAAGTTAATATCTTAGATATTGTCCGAGTTGGTAAGCTCGATCGAAACAACGAAGGTCTTGCAGACAACAGATAATTCTGGGAGGAAATGAGACAATCTGGTGTGCGATTAGCGAGCAGTTCACAAGAAGCGATTGAAGAATTCACAGTAACTTCAAAAGGATTTATCGAATATAAAAAATTAGATGGTGATATCCGTGCGAATATTGAAGAATAACGGAAAGGATAACAATAGCATGGCGGTAGTGGTGGTAGCAATCCATCTAAGAAAATAGGTAAACATAAGAAGCTACGTATGAAGAAAGAGGAGATATAAAGGATCTTAAGTGAGTTTAAATAAGATGTTTAGAAGTTTATAAAAGACAAATCTGTTGGAATAAGATATGCGTTTAAGAGATTCGATAAGGATAACGATGGAACAATTTCATATGCGGAATTTGAGAATGCGTTGAATGACAGTCGATTGTTGCCATTCTTTGAAGAATACAAGAATCGAGATGATAAAGATGGCATAATTGAGAATTTATTTGATATTTTCGATGAAGACAAAGAATTAAAAATCGATTTAGTTCATTTCTAGAAGATTGTATATCCGGAATAAAGTGATATTGACATAGCTCCGTTGATGATGCAGTTTAAATCGCTACTGAAGTCAACTTCCGAGGAGGATCTTAGGAAATCATATGCATTAATTGATGCTGATAATGATGGATAAATTAGTTACAGTGAATTCTAGAAATATATTAAATAAATTACTAAAGGCACACCGATGAAAGATGTCGAAATCGAGAGATTATTCTAGCATTTCTTGCAAGATAAGTCATCTGATAGGATATCATTTGAGCATTTCGTAGCAGTTGTATAAGATGATCATATGAATTTCGAGAAAATTCGTAAGAAAATCATCGAATATCGGGAGAAAAACAGTGTAACATTGAAGAGTATCTACGATAAGCATGCAGGTGCGAAAGGAACGATTAGCTTGCAGTCATTGCAGATGTTCTTTTAGGTATTGAAGCTAGAGTTCAGTATGGATTAGTTAGATGAGTTATTTTCGTTTTTGGACTCCAACGGTGATGGTATGATAAGTTACGATGAATTCTACAATGCGATCGAGAAAGCGGAGATAAACTATTTCTAGTTGCTAAAGAGGATGCGCAGAGAGTTTGTGAATTCCAAATGTGATGTACCAACAGAACTCAAGAATAGAGCCAATGGGAGAGGTAACTTATTTTTGTTAAGATATTAATTGTTTTTTTATTATTTTTATTGTTTTACATAAAATTAGACACCGTCTCGTTCTCCGATTTCAAGGGCATGATCACCTAGTTTAAAGTCGAAGTGAAACCATTTGAACTCGATGCGCTCTACAAGAAATATGGCAAAAATGATATGATCCTCTACATGGATTTCTTAAACGATCTGCTCTTCAACAAATGTGACATCGAAACCATCAAGAAGAAAGTTTTAGACTACACAACCAAAGAGAACATTTCCTTAGTTGCATTCTTTGGATTCTTCTCGCACAACAACGATGCTATAGTCCTTCCAGAATTTCAGTAATTGCTTCTCGCATGTGAAGCAAATATCCCTAAAGATGAAGTGTTAGAAGCATTCTCTGCTTTTGACATGAATAACAATGGATCGATTTAGAAAGATGAGTTCATAGCTATCTTATAAGGTAAAATCATTCCCTAGGCGAGTATTGGATATTAGTTTATGCTACAGAACGCATAAAGCTTCTAGCCAGTGAATTATTACATGGATGCATCGGTTATGATGACGAATTCAAATCCATTTTCGAATCTCGGCGAGAGCATGAATGCGTAGTCTATGTATGTGAATACGAACTATTTTTAGTAGAACAAATAGATTCAGTAATAGCAGTAGTAGCAGTAGTAGCTGCAGCCATAGATTCTGAATTAACCATAACTATAACTAGGAGGAGGATGTAAGATAATAATAAATTTTATTACATTCCTGGATTTTATAGCTGTACTTTTCATTTTTTTTAATAGAATAGCAACAGTACCTACAGCAGCAGCAAGGAGGAATCATGAATCCCTAAGCAAATGTGAATCTCCCAGTATAAGTAGAAATTAATCTCCCTGTGAGTTGCACAGTCGAAGAGATCATCGATACCATCGGACAGGAATGCTAAAAGCGAAGGATTCGAGTATTCTATCTCTTTGTACTCATCGATTAAGCTGCCTTCACATGCATTTACGAGAAGTAACGTGAAAATACAATATATTTCATAAGAATCTTGTTACTAATTCTTTCCTTGTTTTTCTCTTCCTTTCAGCGAGCAAGGCTTAGAGTTAATCATGAAAGAACTGCTTATCAACGCTAAGGGCACACATTACGACAAACTCTTCAAGCGATTCTACGTTCAAGACAAAAAAGGTTTAGGTTACATGAATATCCTCAAAGAAATCTTAGGTTTACGATAAGTTATCTAATTATCTATGCTGTATTCCATTCGATAATCGAAATCTACATTGAATATGCTATTTGATCGTCTAGCTGGAAAAGGATCTAGGTAAATATAAGCATAATCACTGTTCGCGTATGTCACATAAGTTCTGAATATACTCCCAGATAATAATAATGTTCTTGCTGGGGAAGTTAATGTGATATTCAATTCGTTAATTGAGCCCAAGACCAAGACTGTTGGGATTCAAGAATTAGCTAGTTTCTTAGCTGTCACCACTGCATATAATGGGGTAAAAAGACATTTATTTTTTATATTTATATATAGGAGTTCTTAATATTTGACTTATTTGTTTCTTTTCCCTTCCTCTAATCCTCCTAGGCCTTCGACAAAATCGATTACATTGACATAAAGAACAGTGAACTTGGTTTACGTAAAATCGAGGATATCAGCAAGACTCTCCAAGTCAGTACTATCGATCTGTTTAGTTACTTCGATAAAAAGAACATCTACAAGTTCAAATTAGAGAACTTCGAGGAGCTGCTAGAAAGCATCGATTTACGATTAAGTACAGGCGAAGTACGATCGATTTATCAGCAATACTCCACTGAAGAAGAAATCTAAATTCTTTAGCTCGTGAATATGATCGAATAGCCCAGTGAGATGTTCAAGAAAATCTGCATCAAAGTCATGGCATGCAATGGGCTATCCTTTGAGGATTTCTTCGCTCATTTCTCAGCCGATGGGAAATTCTCGAAATGGAGGAATCAGGAGATTAAATCGTTTTATTTGTAGTTTAATCTGTTCCCAACTGATAGGGAATTATACGATTTGTTCCTGCTGATTGCATAGAAGAAAAGTGATATTTATCCATAAGATCTAGCTGCATTCTTAGGACTATTAGCGAATACAACTGCAGATTAAGCAAAAGGGATCTAAGAGAATATTGTGTAAGGAGTGAGATAGTTACTTTATGATTATAGGAATAATAGATAAGCATTGTTAGCTCGTTTAGCTGCAGGACCACAGTTAGCTTAATTAGGATTGAATTAGCTGTAATAGTAAAAACCGTAGTTCTTCCCGTAATAGCAATAGGGTTAATTTACTCCAGGATATGGTAGCAATGTACTCTAGCCAGCTCCATTGATTCCATCATAATAAATATAATAAATGGGTTAAAATAGCTAACTCTACAATAATAATCAAATTTACAATCCAAACAATAGCAATCTGATGTTCTCAGGAACACCACAGAATCGTATGGATGCTGCTATGCCTAATACATAATAGAGGTAACTACCTCCTAGATCGTAGTTTGCTACACCAATGCAATAATAGCAATTGCAATAGCAATTCGATCAAAGAGGGAATAATATTAACTACAACAACAGAGACAATATCCCTTACGGTTAGCCCGTTGACTAATAACAGCAGCAATAATAATAATAGCAGCAATCATAATACTCTGCTACTCCTCCTTTCCCCAACAAACCCATAGATATGGACAAAAAGCTTCGAGACAAATAAATCCTCGACAATGAGCTCAAGCGATTAGGTTTAGCACTCGAACAAAAAGGTGGTTAAGAGATCCTTAACCTTGGTGGTAGAGATGGCTAGATTCACTTTAATTAATTAGAATAAGTGCTTCTAAGATCATATGGTTTCTTTTAATCACCTGATTTCAATCTGCTGTTGGATAATCTCGTAGACTAATCAGGTTTTGCATCGATTTAAAGTATCTTCACAAGAGTTGATTATGACCATTAGAAATTCATTAGATCGCAAGAAATCAATAAGTCACTCGGTGTTGGACTGGGGAAAGTCAATAATCAAAGGGTAATCATAATAAGTTAATAAATATAATATTATAATTTCTAAATCATTGTTTGTGTTTTAAGGCTCCAGTTGCTCGTGATGAGCTGAAAGTCAACGTTCTTAGGAAGCAACTACTTGATATATATAATTAAGATTTCGTTGCGTTGTCTGAGACATTCTTCTAATCCTCACCCTTCTTAGAAGCAGCTTAGTTCTTACCTATTGCTCAAAGTATTTTCAATGGAAGATCAGGTATTGTATAAAATAATAAATAATAACCATAACAATAACAACAACAACAACAACAACTACAACAATAAAACACATAACTCCCAACTGAAATCGAGCTACAAGGTCTCTTTGAAGCTATCGATGGTAATGGCAATGGATTACTAACTTACAATGAATTCGAGTAATTCTTCGTAGACGACCCATAGCAGTTAGTAAAACGAAACAACCAGAAGTTCAATATCTCTCCACAAATGGAAAAGGACATCTAAGATCTCTTCAGTGTTGTTGACATCAATGGCGATAAGCAAATCAGCATAGACGAGTTGAATGTGTTATTCTAAAAGATTGGACAATAAGCATCCTAAACTGAAATCGATGAGTTCCTCCGTCGATACGATAAAAACGGTGATAAAACATTGAGCTTTGATGAATTCAAGATGATCATGGAAGAGAAGATCAAGAATGAAATGCTGACTTCCGAAAGTGTCATCGATGAGCTCAAACGGGAGTTTAAGAAAGTTGACATGAATAATACGAGAATGCTGAATATTGGATAACTTGGATAGGTGTTAAGGAATCTAGGAACAACATTGAAACCAGCGGAATTGAGTGCGCTGTTTAATGAGATTGATGTAGATGGAAGTAGAACTGTAGATATTGATGAACTTGTGGCGTTTATATCCAGGAATCATGGAGGATCGTCGTCATTAGCATAGACTGCTGTGCTCAATGTAAAAATAATATTTTATTCTTTATTTATTCAATCTTTTTATGTGCTTTGTTCTCCCCCCTGTTTAGATCCGTTTAAGCCGTAAGTTCTCGATTCGTGACTTGCTCGATACCTTCAAGTAGATGCCAGCTAATTACAGGTTATCTGCATTCCGTACTTAGCTCTAGAAATGTAATAATCTCCCGAGTTCGACACTCCGACCAAGATTATCCGCTTCGTTGACGTATCCAGATCTCTATTACGGAAATACAACACTGCTAGATCCCAATATGTCTGTGCTAGATCACAAGCGAGAACCAGCTTAGTTCCTCATGGAGCTGCAGTTCAGACTAGGAACTGGTATACCACTTCCTGATGAAGCATCATTCCCGAGAGACTCCATTGCTAAAAGAGTCGCATATGTATCGTTTTATGACTCCAATAGGTCAACGTTCATTGGGAACACCTGCAGATTAGTCGCTTCATGGACACCAGAGTATGAAGATCGATGGTACTAAATATATTAACAAAAATATAATATTTTCTCACACACTTTTCCATTTATTTCCCTTAGGATCTTTGAGAACAAAGGTTTCGATTAGATATTGTTCGCTCGGTACGTGGGGTATGATAAAGCCAGATAATAGAGTTTGAGCATATGTATAGAGTTAGTTATGCATTATCTCCCGAAGAACTGCAATTCTAAGACTGATTTAGAGATTTCAGTTTCACATGTGATGATTCCATTAGCAACATTGAATAAGAATGGTGAGAATGTGTTTAATTTGTAAGGTGGTGATCCAAGTAATCCTGTGTTCATCGATCCAGCTGATGTCAGAACAAAGAGGACTGGGTTCAATACACTAGTAAAGATAACAGAGGGGGGATATATCAATGTGTAGCAAAGTATGTGTCTAATTGTGTTTGTTTGTTATTAGGTAAAAGCCTTATCGAAGAAGATAGATTCCTCGCTCATTGTGAACATTTAACTGAAAGTCGAAAACCGTTAGATCCTTAACGACATAGCTATTCTCCCGGACATCATAATCCTCCGCAAGAATTGTCTTCCTTTTTACACAGCTTATCGTGAGTATTTTGGTTTCCGATCGATCTGCAAGAAAGAAATCGACATTGATCTCCCCTCCGATCCGATCTTCAAGACCTTCGCGAAAGCTGTCGACTGTCCAGACACGCATGGTCCCGTATGCGATTTCTGGCGATTCGAAGTTTTGGTGAAATACTAATAATTAAATGATTTGAAGACAGCCTTTGTGAAGATAATGAATCATTTGTATTAAGTATTCTGCTATGAGAAATTCTTTTTTAATTAGCAAGATCCAACGGGAAGCGTTAATTGCTCTAACAATGTGTTGAGTGATAGGAGAAGGCTATTGTAACTTTGCTTCGAGGACTTGAGAGTCATGATTGGATTAAAATAAGGAACTGCAGGGAATCTGAAGATTGCTGATAATTCAGTGCCATTCTCGATTGAGGAGCTGCTTGATGATAATGAAGAAGATGATAATCTAATGATGGAAGAATTCATTAAAAGGAAAGCTAAATCGGGATTCATGTAGGGGAATTGAAGGAAAAAATTAGATTTTATGATTGTCTTGTATGTGAACTACATAGATAATATTGAATAACAGATAGAAATGCAAGGTTCAAATAAGGGTTGTGAATCGTTAAGAAAGGGAGAGAGATATCAACAAATAATTGAGAACTCTTTTTGATTTTTTGTAAGTAAAGCAATAATTACTAATAATCTAATCAAAACACAAGGAATTATCTTAATAACTGAGAGACTAATAAAAAAAGAAGGAGAGAACATAAACATATTTTACCAATGAGTGTCCATGATAAATGCAAGCAGTTTCCAAACATGCAATCGTAGTCTGATTTTGGAAAAGCATTCAGAGATTATCGCTTCTAAAATAAGCTTAAAAGGTTAATCATTATCATCCAACAATGACACTAATCAATTTGAATAGATTAAAATACTATGGAGATTCTTTGAGAATTCCTTTTAGGTTTGTATTGCATGCTTATCTGTTTTTTAAACAAAAATATTAATGAAACCAGCAAGGCATTGCAGTAGCTGAAAGATCAGCATTAATACAATGGGAGAAGCACAGGGTCTATTGCAGTAGCAGGGAATCTAATCACAAACAACACAATGGGACTTTAGAGAATTGATGTTGTCTCGAAATTCTCTGGACTGGATGGGTAGAGATTTGCATGCACATACACAGAAACATGGTGATTTTAAAATAAAATAAGAACTACTTTAGAAATAATATTATGCCAAAGGCTGTGAGCTTTCAGCCTGTCTGCCAAACTTTGCTTGTTTTTGTCCAGTTCAAAAATATATCACAGCTAGTTGGATATTAGAAATATATTCAATTTGAGTTTATTGTAATTGTTTTTTGATAACTAATTAATTAGCTTTGAGCGCATCAAATAAGCCCTCACACAAGCCAAGCAATTTAATTCCCATTGGATTTTGAAGTTCTTAGCATTTTTGAATTAATTTGTGTATATTAGTCTCAGCTTGGCATATCCCCAAATATTCATATTGTGATTAACTTTTTGGATTGTAATTATTAGGGAAAATGTAAAGCCCTCTTGAATTACGGCTTGGCATTCCTCCATTGCCAGAATCATAGCGGATAGCATCACCATATAATTAAACCCCTGTGTTTGTCCCATCTGCTCTGTCGCCTCCTCCGATTAAGACATATATTCCAGGGATACATGTTTACTAGCTACCTCCAGTGCAGAGAGGTGAGAATATATTCAACTAAGAAAACCGTTCACAGAATTTGCAGAGTTCAATTCCAACAAATGCGGACAATGAGTTAACTACAAGTGCTTTCTAAATGAGCAGAACAGCGAGAGAATAAGATATGAGATAACCTCTTAACAATGAGTAAGGAAGGAGAGAAAGGAGGGATGATATAACCACAAAATCTAAATGTTTCTTATATTTATCATGTTAACTTTTTCACCTTATTTTCCTTCTTATTCTTCTAAAGTTAGGCGTTAAGGAACGAGCAATTCCAGCAGTAGTTTATGTACACAAATCCAGTTGAGTTACGTAACCGAGTTCAAACACGAGACACTAATATGAACTCACACAGCACATTTCCTGATCTTCCATCTGAATAAAAGTTCTAAACATTTTCTGATCCAATTACTGCGAATCAAGGGAATCCCAACAGCAACGAATAATAACCTCAATGTATGAATTGCCTTCTGTTATCTGAGAGCATTAGAGAATATTAAGATAAATGTGAATAATATCAAGCATAACTATCCAGACTCAGAGAGTTTTCAAGGGTATGAATTTCTACATAAAAATATTTTTAAATAATTAATATGCTTAATGTATCTTCCCCCAACAGGAGCAAGACAACGTAATCTCATCGAAGATGAGTCTCATTGAAACAATGACCAGAGATGTATCAAGCATTCTTATCCTATTTCTTAATAATCATCTGCTTTAATATCATATTTAGGTAATGATCTTCCAGGACGAGAGAGATCGTGCTTTTATTGAACTCAACCACTACAAAGACACTTTAAAGAAGATGTACATGTTGTATACTGATTAAGATCAGTTTATCACTGATCTCAAACTCAACAATACAGATCTAGTTGTAGGAATAGATCGATCCAGCATCAAGAGTATCTCACTCATGGTAATGATAAGAATCTAAGGGTTTTTTTCTAACTGTAAATGATGTTGGTGTTGCTATCCATAGGACGAGGTAAAGCACTTGCTGAACGACAAGGAGATGTTTAAGTTCAGGATGATGGAGAATTAGAAAAAAACCTAATTTGATTAAGAAACACTCCACAAGGCTATCGAAGCCAGGGATGAAGTAAAAGAAACAAGAGGAATTTACATTATCAAGAACCACAACTAATTGAATATTTCTCCTTAATCTCTTATTTCTCTCTCACCAAGGACATGCACGATTTGCGTCGTCGTTTTAACGATCTCCTCGAAGTAAAACGACGAACTGAAGAAGGCAAAGAAACTACTGATTTCGAGCTTGAACATTTGCGCACAAGAGTCGCATAAGAAGTCTAAGAACGCGAAGTCCGCTAAGCCTAGCACGAGCGAGCTATGCAAAAGGAAAAAGAAGAGCGCAACAAGATTGTCAGTGAATTAACGCAAAAGATAACAAATTTGTAGATTGAACATTCAAGACTCATCGACGACAACAAGCATTAAGTCAGGGAAATGCAAAATGTCATCAAGGACCTTAGATTCAAGGAATTCGATGTAATTAACAAAAAGCAGTTGTCAAGATAAATTCCTTAAAAGTTTAAGTTAATAATGGTGATATTTTAACAAAACAGTACAGTCGCTTGAAGGAGGAGAGCATGAACATGAGTAAGAAGTTAGATTTTAACTCTACAACCACCGCAGAAGCGATCAAGCGTGCTATTAAAGATTACGCGTTGAGGGATGACAAAGAAAATGTTCTAAAGAGATTAATCCCAGGAATGGTTGATAAATGCATGGATTTGAATTAGAAAAACTCAGATAGAAGATCGAAGATTCTCGCTATGAATCTATGGAAATGCAAGTTCTTATTGCGAGCTAAAGAACGATAAATCAAGGAAATGACTAAAACTGACGATGAAGCAGAGAGTATCAGCTCGAATTTCAAGAATCATACATTGTTCTTAGCGGAAATCGCTGTAAAAGCGATGGAGTTTATTAGGTTGTAAGTAGCGTAACTGATGTATTAGATATTTGATACAACCCTAGCAACTTGCAATAAACATAAAATGTAAGGAAGAAGATAGGAGTTTTAAAGGGTGTTATTGAATTTATCGTTTTATTTGATTATTTTTCAAAAAAGTAATGCGTTGGTGCTATTCCTGAACGAAGTCAAGAAGCTACGAGCATGGACTGCTTTGAAAATCTCTTTAGATAGTTATCACTTGATTAAATCGAATCTCATTGTGTTCCTACAGAAAATCAGAAACCTGCAGAAACTGTCCACTCTAGAGAGGAAGCTCGAAATCAACACTGGGTAAGAAGGAGACACAGTTTAACATAATATCATGATATTTCTTACATTTTACTCATTCTTTTTCTCTTTTGCTTTGTTTCCCAAAAACTAGTGAGATGTCCAATTTCAAGGTTGATATTCGTGATAATATGAACTTAATGGTCCAGAAACTGATTAAAGAAGCGAATGAAAGTCGTGAGAGAGACAAATTCGATGAGAACTCGAATATCTGCTATTTGTATAAGCTCATGGCGATTAAAAAGCGCAGCAAGATGCCTTTAGATAATAAAATTATGAAATTCGATGAAGATCTGCTGATTATTTTAGATGACAGGATAATTACTTCATTGAGGCAAGAAGTTAATTGAAAGGGAGAAAGAGCTAATAGTAAAAAGGAAGAAAAGGGGCAAAAGGACAGCTTGAAGATTGCAGTATGAAAATACATTTAATTGATGTATGTTCTGATATGCTCGAAGAAATTAAGTAATTATTCCAATCTAAAAGAAATACTTGTAAATTGTAAATTTATTAATCAGTCACTCTTTCGTAATTGTATGTGTTGTAATGCTTTCCTACTCATTGACTATTAATAGATTTAACTGTACGCATTAAGTAATTTTTATTTAAATACCTACTCCCCAAAAATGCTAATCATTAAATGCATTTTTTTTTGAATTTCTAGCTTTCCCCCTCTAGGTGATCAATCTTTCCGCGAGAATACAAAACATAAATTAACTCGTTTTTTTCTGTGATAAATTCCATTAATGCTGGAAACTACCATCTTAAATCTTTCATAACTCTCACAACTTTCCTCAAACAAAATACAGCTCTCATTTAATAAGGTCTATTTTTTGTTGCTATTAATACTTTTTATCTTTTCAATCAAATAAGCTCTTTTTCAAGCAGATTACTTGCTAAAATTTTTAATTAACGAAGATAAAGTATCAATGAATCAACGAAAAATGTCTGATGGTGTGTAGATAAATAATACTTTCTAAATCAACGAATTGGCAGATTAAAACTCCTTTTTCTGAGAGTAATCGACGTAATCAAGTGAATTAACTGTCAACACCACATGTAATAGACGAATAGTTTAGTAATATTCCCAGTTTGTGTGTGCTTGTGTTCATTTTAATTCGTAAAGTAAAAACACTTGAAAAAAGCATATTTCTGGGGTGCAAAGGCTAAGACTAATAACTACTGATCGATTTGATTAACTCTTCAACTTGAAATAGACATTAGGTAAACTATCTCCCACTCTCTTTCGCTTTCTGATTTCTGGAAATAGAGTGGATGCTAATTAAGTTCTTGAATCCAACCATGCAAACAAACGCTACGAGAATATTTAAATTCCCACCAGAAACAAAAATAAAGATAATTAATAAATTAAGCATTTAAAACTTCTCTCTGGTTTTCTCTTCAACAACTTTCAACTCAACAATTCAAATAGACTCTCAGGGGCGTTTAAGGGGAAACTCATCAAATCAAAAATAATTTAAAATATCAAACATTTAATAATCTCCTACTGAGTTTAGAAAAGAAAATAGCAATCACTAATATACACACACAATATACATGGGTAACTCTTGCTCAACAAAACCAAACAAACATTCTTACAAGGCTAAGGCTGCTAACAAACCTGCAGTCTTATCACCACCACTGGCAACAGCTATAGCAATAAAAACAGCAGTGCCTACTCGAAATATCCAAGGACAACCTAATGCACGATTCTCCTCTTAGCCTATTTCTTAGCAGTAATAGTAGGATAAAATCGGCTGGAATCTTAACAACAAGACGGAAATTGATATCTTACGTCATGCTAGTCACATCTAGCATAATCATAAGTTCCCCGTGATTTAGTCTCTCCGAAGCAACGACTTATATCGCAGTAGAATTAACAGTCTTAACGAAAGAAAGACAACTCTTGATACTATGCCTAACTCAGCAGGTGCAATTTAATAATCTTCCAAGAGAACCACTGCAACAACGGCAACAGCTGGCTTAAGTCGTTACTCTATTTCAACTAACTAAGTAATCACCAGAAACAATAGTGCTTCAGTGTGAAATCTATATCTATTAAATTAGCAATCCAACATAACTATTAATTTCCTCATTCAACTTCTACTAACACACACACTCCTAACTAATTAATGATTAATCACCAATCATGTACATCTCATATTCAATGCAAACGAATACGCTAATCTAACGTATTCATTTGTGTCATAATTTCTAATCCTCTCTCTCTCTAATAATTTTCTCTCTATTTTGTTAATCTCCATATTTAATGTAATATTTTGTTATGTCTTATTCAAATGCTCACTTAATCATTCAATTCACATTTTCAATGGAAAATATCATAAGTAAGAACAATTAATAAAACCAAAAACAAGATCCTTCTTTTTCTTGTCTTTATTAACCATCCATTGATTCAACATTTGAAAAAGCTCTTGTGATTATTTAAATTAGTAGCAATAGTAGTAGTAATTCAAGTTGGATTTAAAATTTAAATACAACTCACCTGAATTGTAGAGATTATGAGATATCCCCCACCCCAATCTAGAAAAGTAGATAATTCATAAAAAGGAATTAGCTCTTGTTTAAATAAATAATTAAGAAAAATCATCAAATTAACAAATATATTTTCTCACCCAGCGGGAGGGGAGGTACAAGAGAAGAAAAGAAACATAGCTGATGGCGGCTGCATGTTTTATCTATGAAACTGTTGTTCATATTATTGTTGATATATTTGAGTTAATTTGCGTTTGAATATCTCATTTGAATGTTGCGCAACAGCTGGTTATTTGCTAGCCGTTTATTATTCTTTATTTTTTATCATAACGCATGAGATAAGCTTAATTTTAATTTAAAAATCTTAATATGTAAGCTTAATTGCGTTTAGTTGGTACACAAGGGAACTAACTATCTGTTCAACTCACTGGAAATAAGGTGATTAAGAATGTCAATAAACTTGAATGAAAAATTAAAAAAAATTCCCAAGAAAGATGAAAATTCTCATAAAAATAGATTATTTTTCATGGTAATAACTAGAAACACATTCTAAATATTACAACTTATTTAATATTTAAAACAGTCAATAGTT
>Ga0302286_10001696_pt1 | contig 16060 bp, 17 predicted proteins | sample III_Fen_E2_3_FD_198765 | JGI IMG/M metagenome (GOLD analysis project Ga0302286, IMG submission 198765) | Peat permafrost microbial communities from Stordalen Mire near Abisko, Sweden - III_Fen_E2_3 | ecosystem: Environmental > Terrestrial > Soil > Wetlands > Permafrost | place: Sweden: Abisko...
TCGTCCGCGAGGGAAGACGATAAAAGCCAGAAGATTATTTCGGACGGAATTTCAGAAAAGAAAAAAAGATAACTGAAAAGAGAAAAAGGAAAAGAGAAAAACAATTGGAATTAACTGGAATGTCAATCGTAGCAATAATATCCTTTGCCGTCTGGCTTTAGCCGACGGACATGAAATTTATATATAAATGCAGAACAACAATAACATAACCGAATTCAATACAGAAACGCTGGTTCTCGTGAACCGGATTATCAGTCGGTACCCGCAAGGTCGGCAAAAATCGGCTATCCTGCCGGTTTTGCACATTGCCCAGGCCGAGCACAAGGGCTGGCTGAGTGCCGAAATGATGGATTATGTGGCTTCGTTGCTCGGAATTCAATCCATCGAAGTGTACGAAGTGGCTTCGTTTTACAGCATGTTTAACCTTCAACCGGTTGGAAACTGTGTGATTGAAGTTTGTCAAACCGGACCATGCTGGTTAAACGGTTCCGAAGAAATACTGGCTCATTTCGAAAAACGATTAGGTATCAAACCCGGTGAAACCACTGCCGACGGCCAGTTCAGCCTAAAAACCGTTGAATGCCTGGCCGCTTGCGGAAACGCTCCGGTAATTCAGGTAGGAACCGAATACCACGAAAAAATGACCACTCAGAAAGCTGACGAACTGCTCGAAAAATGGCAGGTCGAAAATAAATGTTCGCATACCAATCCATACCAGTAACCGATGGCAAAACAAATCCTTCTAAATAATATCGATGTTCTCGGACTGGCCAGTTTCGAAATTTACCGAAAACTGGGAGGGTATGCTGCGGTTGAAAAAACCTTGAAAAATTATACGCCTGATCAGGTCACGGAGGAAGTGAAGAAATCGGGATTAAAAGGGCGTGGCGGAGCAGGTTTCCCGGCAGGTATGAAATGGAGTTTCCTGGATAAAAGCACGAATAATCCGCGATATTTTGTCTGCAATTTTGACGAAAGCGAACCGGGAACATTCAAGGACAGGCACATCGGTCAGTTGAATCCACATCAGCTGATTGAAGGAATGATACTTGGCTCGTATACATTGGGCGCCCGCAATTCGTACATATACATCCGTGGCGAATTATTTTATGTACTTCGCATTCTTGAAAAAGCCATTGACGAAGCTTATCGCAACGGGTTCCTTGGAGAAAATATTCTTGGAAGCGGCTATTCACTTGACCTATCTTGTCATCCCGGCGGCGGCGCTTACATCTGCGGCGAAGAAACGGCATTGATCGAATCGTTGGAAGGCAAGCGCGGCAATCCGCGAATCAAGCCGCCATTTCCGGCAATTGTCGGTTTGTACGGCTGCCCAACGGTGGTGAATAATGTTGAAACCATCTCCAACTTACCCTGGATCATGAACAATGGCGCGGATGCATATTCAGCCATCGGCATTGGAAACAGCAAAGGCACCAAGCTCATTTCGGCCTGTGGGCACATCAACAAACCGGGCATTTACGAAATAGAACTCGGATTGCCGGTCGAAGAATTTATTTACAGCGAAGAATATTGCGGCGGAATCCGGAACGGAAACCAACTGAAAGCGGTTGTTGCAGGCGGTTCTTCCGTGCCCATTCTTCCGGCTGAATTGATCCTGAAAACGGCCAAAGGCGAGCCACGATTGATGAGTTACGAATCGTTGGCCGAAGGTGGTTTCGAAACCGGGACTATGCTGGGATCCGGCGGATTTATTGTGATGGACGAAACGACTTGCATGGTTAAGAACCTTTTGACTTTTGTGCGGTTTTATCATCATGAATCGTGCGGACAATGCAGTCCGTGTCGCGAAGGAACCGGTTGGATGGAAAAAATATTGCAACGAATTGAAAATGGCCAGGGTTCGATGAAAGACATCGATCTGCTTGCCGATATTGCGAAACACATAGAAGGAAATACGATTTGTCCGCTGGGCGATGCTGCTGCATGGCCCGTTGCCAGTGCCATTCGTCATTTCCGCGCCGAATTTGAAGATCATGTAAAATTACAAAGATGTCCCTTGTCAAAGTAACCATCGATAACATTGAGGTTGAAGTAGAACCCGGAACAACCATTCTGAATGCTGCCCGCAAAATTGGTGGCAGCGTGGTTCCACCTGCGATGTGCTATTATTCGAAACTCGAAGGCAGTGGCGGAAAGTGCCGGACATGCCTGGTAAAAGTGGCCCAGGTTTCGTCCAAAGATCCGCGCCCGATGCCCAAACTCGTACCTTCGTGCCGGACTGTGGTTCAGGATGGAATGGTAGTGCAAAATATCACTTCACCGGAAGTAATAGAGAACCGGCGGGCCATTACTGAATTTCTGCTGCTGAACCATCCGCTCGATTGCCCGGTTTGCGATCAGGCAGGCGAATGTCACCTTCAGGATTTATCCTACGCTCACGGGCTTGAAGAAACACGGACGATTGAAGACCGAAGAACTTTTAAACCCATCGACATCGGCGACAAGATTAAGCTCAACATGAACCGTTGCATCCTTTGCTACCGCTGTGTGATGGTAGCCGATCAATTGACCGATCAACGGGTTCACGGAGTTCTGGGTCGTGGCGATCATTGTGAAATAAGTACCTACATTACCAAAGCTGTTGACAATGATTTTTCAGGAAATATGATTGATGTTTGCCCCGTTGGAGCGTTGACCGACCGAACCTTCCGGTTTAAAAGCCGTGTTTGGTTTACCAACCCTTTCGATGCACACCGCGATTGCCCAAAATGCAGCGGTAAAACGGTTGTCTGGATGAAAGGTACCGAAATTCTTCGCGTAACTGGCCGGAAAGATAAATATGGCGAACTGGAAGAATTCATCTGCAACGATTGCCGCTTTGAGCACAAAGAAACCAAAGACTGGACGATAGAAGGCCCTAGAAAAATAGAAAGGCATTCGGTCATCTCGCAAAACCATTACGAAACAGAAGTTGGCAATCGCAGTAAACAGTCGCAGTAAACCATTGACTGAAATCTAAATATCTGGAACTTGAAACTAAATATCGAATATTCAATAACCAATATCTCTACCGAGACAGACATGGAACTTGAAACTTGAAACTAAATATGGATTGGACGATATACCTATATAAAACCATTTTTCTGATCGTAATTTTACTGGTTACGCTCTTGGTAGCAATGTATTCGACGTATGCCGAACGGAAAGTAGCGGCTTTTATGCAGGACCGTCTGGGTCCGAATCGCGCCGGTATTTTTGGTCTGTTGCAACCCTTGGCCGATGGACTTAAGATGTTCATGAAAGAAGAAATCATTCCACTTTCGGCCAACAAAAAGCTATTCATACTCGGTCCTTCCATCGCCATGACGACGGCGCTGCTCACCGGAGTGGTAATTCCGTGGGGTGGAACTTTGATCATTTTCGGACGTGAGTTTTCGCTGCAAATAGCCGATTTAAATATTGGTATCCTGTATGTTTTCGCCATGGTTTCCATTGGCGTTTACGGCATCATGATCGGAGGCTGGGCTTCGAACAACAAATATGCGCTTTTGGGTTCCATTCGCGCTGCATCGCAAATGATCAGCTACGAAATTGCCATGGGAATGTCGATCATTGCCCTTATTCTGACTACCGGCACGTTGAGCCTTCACGAAATTGTTATTCAGCAACATGGTATGCACTGGAATATTTTCTATCAACCACTTGGGTTCCTGATCTTTTTCATCTGCGCCCTTGCTGAAACAAACCGGGCTCCATTCGACCTTCCGGAGTGCGAAACGGAGCTTATCGGCGGTTACCACACCGAATACAGTTCGATGAAATTGGGATTTTACCTTTTTTCAGAATACGTTAACATGTTTATTTCGTCGGCAGTAATCTCGACTTTGTATTTTGGCGGGTACAACATGCCGTTTATTGATCAGCTTGGCTTGTCGGCGAACGCGGTTACTCTGCTTGGAACGTTCTTTTTCTTCCTGAAGGTTTTCTTTTTTATCTTCCTGTTTATGTGGATCAGATGGACGTTGCCACGGTTCAGGTACGACCAGTTGATGAACCTCGGCTGGAAAGGATTGATGCCATTGGCGATTTTCAACATTCTGGCTACCGGTGTTTATTACTATTTCACTGAATTAACTTAATCCGAAAACGCCATGCAAGCCTTAACAAACAAATCGAAAATGGTTTCGGATAAGAAGATGACTTTTCTGGAAAAGATTTATTTGCCTGCCATTGTAAAAGGCATGATCATAACCATTAAACATTTTTTCAGGAAAAAAGTAACCATCAATTATCCGGAGGAAACGCGTGAATTCAGCAAAGTATATCGTGGACAGCACGTTTTGAAACGCGACGAGCAAGGTCGCGAGCGCTGCACTGCCTGCGGTTTGTGCGCGGTAGCCTGCCCGGCTGAAGCCATAACCATGGTAGCTGCCGAACGGAAACCCGGAGAAGAAAATCTGTACTGTGAAGAAAAATATGCCGCTGTTTATGAGATTAACATGCTGCGCTGCATTTTCTGTGGCGATTGTGAGGAAGCCTGCCCCAAAGAAGCAATCTTTCTGACCGACCGGATTGTTGCTTCAGAATATGAACGTGAACCATTCATTTATGGTAAAGACATTTTGGTCGAACCGCTTGATCCGGCCAAACGCATTGATGTTTCGGCCAGGCAAACGGAAAATGTATTGAAATTCAAGCAGAACAAGCGTTTTGCGCACAACAGATAAAGAAGTTCGAAGTGCCTAAAATTCGGAGTGCCTAAAGTACTTCGTTCAGGCATTTAACTTTAGGCACTAAATTTAAAAAGTACAAAAATGGTATTTCTATTCTACCTGCTTTCGGCAATCATGATCATCAGTGGATTGTTTGTTGTCTTCTCCAGAAGCCCGATAAACAGTGTTATCTCGTTAATTGCTTGCTTCATTGCCATGGCAGGCCATTACATTTTACTGAATGCTCAATTTCTGGCAGTCGTTCATATCATTGTTTACACAGGTGCTATCATGGTGTTGTTCCTGTTTGTGATCATGCTGCTAAATTTGAACCATGCTACCATTCCGCAAAAAACATCATTGACACGAATAACTGCTGTTATTACCGGAGGATTATTTTTCCTGGTTATGGTAGCAGCAACCCGTCATACGTTCGAGATACATCCGCGATATCCGTTTACCAATCAAATCGGGTTGGTTTCTGAAGTAGGAAAGACCTTGTTCCACGAGTTCCTGTTACCATTTGAAGTATCATCGGTATTGTTCATTTCGGCCATGATTGGAGCAGTTATGTTCGGAAAAAAAGACGAGCAGACAAAGTAACTATGAGTGATAAATAAAAAAATAAAAGAACATTTAACCACAGAGAAACAGAGTTTCAACAGAGAAAACGGAGCAAAATGTAAATCTCGGTTAACTCTGTGTTTCCTCTGTATCCTCTGTGGTAAAACAAGTATAAATCATGAATACAGTGAGTTACTAAAAATGCTTCGAAGTGCAATCATCACCTCGAAAAAAAATAACTCATAACTCAAAACTTATAACTATGAAGGACATATCATCTGCCATACAGGTAATTCCATTGGACCACTACATATTGCTGAGCGTGACGCTTTTCAGTATTGGACTGTTGGGCGTACTTTTCAGGCGAAACACCATCATCATTTTGATGTGTATCGAGCTGATGTTCAATTCAGTGAATCTATTGGTCGCAGCTTTTTCGGCTTATCATTCCGATCCTTCGGGACAAGTCTTTGTATTCTTTATCATGATTGTTGCCGCTGCCGAAGTTGCCGTTGGTCTCTCCATCCTGGTGATGATGAAACGCAATGTTGACTCGGTCGATATTAACCTTTTGAACCGCTTAAAATGGTAGGATCAATTCCTTTTATAAACCTTGCTTATCTTGTTCCGGCTTTCCCGTTACTGGGATTCCTGATTACAGGACTGGCAAACAAGCGCCTGAAGCACAATCATGCCGGAATTATTGCCAGCATTCTGATTTCGCTTTCTTTTATCGTTTCAGTAATTTTGTTTTTTGTTCTCCGGAATTCGGGACAGGACGCTGCTACAATAACCTTATTTAACTGGATTGCCGTCGGAAACATGAACATTCCGTTTGCCTTTCTGATCGATCATTTGTCGTTGACAATGATGCTGGTTGTGACAGGTGTTGGGGCGCTCATTCATATCTATTCCATTGGTTACATGCACGGCGACGAACGTGTTAATTCCTTCTTCGCCCAGATGAATCTATTTACTTTCAGCATGTTGCTGCTGGTTATGGGCGCCAATTACTTGGTTTTATTCATTGGCTGGGAAGGTGTTGGACTGTGTTCCTATTTGCTGATTGGTTTCTGGTTCAAGAATCCAGCCTTCAATTATGCTGCCCGCAAAGCATTCATCATGAACCGGATAGGCGATTTGGGGTTTATCCTGGGTATCATCCTGCTTTTTTACACGTTTAAATCAGTCTCTTTTTCTGAAGTCTTCGCTCAGGCATCCACCTTAAAGATTGGAACACCGGCAATTACACTGATAACGCTACTACTTTTGGTTGGTGCGGTTGGCAAAAGTGCTCAAATTCCGCTTTACACCTGGCTACCCGATGCCATGGCTGGTCCCACGCCGGTTTCAGCCCTGATCCATGCCGCAACCATGGTAACAGCCGGTATTTACATGATAGCCCGTTCAAGCATTCTGTATAACCTTGCCCCGGTAACGCTCAACGTGATTATTGCCATTGGCCTGACAACGGCTATTTTGGCTGCCATCATCGGTTTGAAACAGAACGACATCAAGAAAGTGCTTGCCTATTCAACCGTATCGCAACTGGGATACATGTTTCTGGCTTTAGGGCTGGGCGCCTACTCCACTGCCGTGTTTCACCTTACGACCCATGCTTTTTTCAAAGCGCTATTATTCCTTGGAGCCGGAAGTATCATTCATGCGATGGGTGGCGAACAGGATATCCGGAATATGGGTGGATTGCGAAAAAAGATGCCGATCACCTATTTTACTTTTCTGGCGGCAACCCTGGCAATTAGCGGAATACCGCCATTTTCGGGCTTCTTCAGCAAAGACATGATTCTTAGCAAAGCATTCGGGAACAACATCATCTTATATATTCTGGCGCTTGGCGGAGCATTGATCACCTGTTTTTATATGTTCCGGTTGTTGTACCTGGTATTTTTCGGTGAGCAACGTTTGGCCGGAGCTCATCCGCACGAATCGCCAAGAGTGATGACCGTTCCACTGATGATATTGGCTGTTCTAGCTGTTTTTGGTGGATTCCTGAATATTCCATCGCTCTTTGGCGGAAATCTGAGTTTCAGTACCTTCCTGCAAAGCGCTACCTTTTCAAAAGTTTCCGAAGAAATCAGTTCTTCCACGGAGATCGGATTGATTCTACTTTCAATGACACTTTTGTGCCTGGTAATCTGGCTGGCCTACCACAGGTTTGTACAAAAAGCCGTTGTTCCGGCAGCTGAAGGTGAATCCATGTCTTTTTTCAGCAAATTGATTTACAACAAATTCTATATCGATGAATTCTATGCGGTCGTTTTTGAAAAGCCTTTCAGTTCATTTTCCAATTTCCTTTTCAAAAAAGTGGAGACGAATGTTCTGAATCCTATTGTTGACGGAATCGGCGATGCTACTTCAACGCTAGGCTCACTAACGCGCAAGTTGCAACGGGGAAACATAAGTTTTTACCTCTTTGCCATGGTAGCAGGAATTCTATTATTTATCATTTTCATACTGACAATCTGACCCCATGATACTACTGATTATCCTTCTAATACCGATTCTTACAGGCCTGTCACTGCTGTTCTTCAGAAAAACGGCTATCGTACGACCTTTGGCGCTGGCATCTTCCGTAGTTAATTTGCTGATCACACTTGGCTTGATACTATCACCTTCAGCAAGCTCGTACACACAGAGTTGGATCAATTTTATGGGCATCAGCTTTTCGCTTGGGTTCGATGGAATAAGCCTGGTCATGCTCCTGCTTACCAATTTACTTTTTCCGTTCATCCTGCTTGCCGGGTTTAACCGCGAACAGCGGAATGTGCATATTCTCAACTTCCTGATCCTTTCAACCCAATCTGCCTTAATTGGAGTTTTTCTGGCGCAAAATGCCTTTCTTTTTTACATTTTCTGGGAACTGGCGCTGATTCCCGTTTATTTTATCCTGCTGATCTGGGGCGGAGATGGCCGAAGAACAATTACATTTAAATTCTTCATTTATACCCTGACTGGCAGTCTTTTCCTGTTATTCGGAATAATTTACCTGTATCAACTGACTCCGGGAATGCACACAACTGATTTTGCCGCATTCAATCAGTTAAAAATTCCGGCAGGCACCCAAAACTGGCTGTTCTGGATTTTATTCATCGCATTTGCCATAAAGATGCCGGTTTTTCCGTTTCATACCTGGCAACCGCCAACGTATAACATGGCTTCGACACAAGGAGTAATGATCCTGGCCGGTGTGATGACTAAAATGGGAATTTACGGTGCCTTGCGGTTTCTGTTTCCGGTTGTTCCGCTGGGCATTCAATACTGGCAAAATACAGTCATTGTGCTCAGCCTGATTGGAGTCGTTTATGCATCGGTTATTGCTTTCCGAAAGTCGAACCTGAAAATGCTGATTGCTTTTTCGTCGATGGCGCATATTTCACTGATGGTTGCGGCAATGTTTGTTCTGAATACTTTTGCCTTGCAAGGTTTACTATTTCAGGCGATTAGCCATGGAGTTACAATTGTGGCGCTCTTTTACCTCGCAAGCCTGATAAAAGAAAAGACCGGCACCATCGAATTATCGCAGATGGGTGGAATAAAACTTCAGGCGCCAAACATGGCCTTACTTTTTCTGATTGTTGTTTTAGGATCGATTGCCCTGCCACTTACGGCCGGGTTCGTAGGCGAATTCCTGATGATCGCAGGGATTTTTGAGCAATCAATCTGGTACGCTGCTGTTGGCGGTTTAACCATGATTCTCGGAGCAATTTATATGCTATATGCCTACCAGCGGGCCATGCTGGGCGATAAAAAGAAAGTTTTTGAAAAGATAACCGACATTGGCACACTCGATTACCTGATTTTGATTCCGTTGATTGTTTTGATTCTTGGTTTGGGAATATACCCGCAACCGATCTTCAATATATTCAAACCTGTTATGGAAGCTGTTATAGCCATGGCACATTAACCCGATTTGCAGATATGATTTTTTAAATCGTAAATCGTAAATATTCTAAATGTAAATACATACTGATGAGTGCATTAATTTTTACAATAGTTCTGGGAATCATCGTTTTGTACCTGGGTTTTGCAAAGAACAAAGCAGTTCTGGCGCCTGTGGCAGTTGCCGGGCTGCTCATCGCATTATTCCTTTCGATTCAGGATTGGGGACTTGGATCAAAATATTTCCACGACATGATCCTGTTTGACAATTTCTCCATCGCTTTCAACATCTCGATGATCATCATTTCAATCCTGATCTTTCTGTTCGGAGTTGATTATTACAAGACGATGGAATTTCACGTTGCCGAACATTATGCACTGATGATCTTTGCCTTATCCGGAGCTTTCCTAATGACCTCATTCTCCAACCTCATCATGCTTTTCCTCGGAATCGAAATATTATCTATTCCGCTCTATGTGCTTGCCGGAGGAAAAAAATACTCCTACCGTTCGAACGAAGCTTCGTTTAAGTATTTCATGCTGGGATCGTTTGCCACCGCCATTTTTCTCTTCGGAATTGCACTGGTTTATGGCGCGTCGGCCACCTTTTACCTGCCCGAAATCAAAATTTTTATCGCGCAATACCACGGGCATCTGCCTCCTATGGTTCTGGTCGGAGTACTTTTTATTTTGATTGGAGTAGCGTTTAAAGTAGCAGCCGCGCCCTTTCATTTCTGGAGTCCGGATGTTTACGAAGGAGCTCCGACTCTGGTGACAGTATTTATGTCAACCGTGGTGAAAACAGCCGGTTTTGCTGCATTCTACCGCCTGCTCGATATGGGTTTACTTCCGTTGCCCATTCCGCTCGAAAAGGCGCTTTGGGTAATGACAGGTTTGACCTTGTTTATCGGGAACCTTGGAGCCCTCAAGCAAACCAATTTTAAACGTTTGCTGGCTTATTCATCCATCTCGCACAGCGGTTTTATTATGCTGGCCATGCTTTCGCAGCACAGTTCGTCGGCTTCGGTAATTCTGTACTACACTTTTGTTTATTCGCTGGCCACAGTTCCAATGTTCATTATATTTATCCTGATGAAACGAGCTTCCGGCGGACATGAAGAACTTTTCATCTTCAGGGGATTATTCAAAGCCAAACCCTGGATCGCGGTCTTCTTAACGATATTGATGATGTCAATGGCCGGAATTCCACCAACTTCAGGATTTATGGCCAAATACCAGGTTTTTGTTCTATCCATCAGCCAAGGAATTCTGTGGACATCCATTTTCGCCATTCTGATGGCCATCATCGGAATCTATTATTATTTCTTCGTTGTCCGTGAAGTATTTACCGATCACGAACAGACCAATCCGATCATCGTCAGCAAGCTCAACGCCGCCTTGATTGTGGTATGCAGTGTCGCCGTTGTTTTACTCGGAATTTTCGTCTTTCGGTTGCCAATTTAGAAGGACAATACATTAGTGACGCGATAAATTGCATCTCAAACACAAAACAAAACCTCCAAAGTTTTGATTCCTTGGAGGTTTTTGAATAAAATTAGAGAAATATAAATCGTTATTGCCCCATTTGCTGCATCCGTTTGGCGCGTTCTTCAGCTTGTTTTTTGCGATAAGCATCAAGCTTAACGCCTTGTTCCGGAGTTAAAACTGCTTTTAATTGTTTGTCGGTTTCAGCCTGCATTTTAGTGCGTTCTTCGCGCATTTTATCTCGGTCCATATTACCTTCTTCACGCATTTTCGCAAATGCTTCCAAGTGTTTTTTCTGAGCTTCGGTAACAATAGGTGTAACCTTAGCCAATTGATCTGTTGTAAGACCTAACTCAGTGGTCAAACCATCGAGTTCTCTTTTTAGTCTTTCAGTTGGATCGCCGCCTGGTTGGGCATAACTTGAACCTATGGCTAAAACAGCCAATAAGACAACAAATACTATTTTTTTCATGATTAAAAATTTTAAATTCTCAGCTTGGACAAATTGATCTCGAATTAGTTTAATCCAATCAATAAATGCTTTCAAAAATCGCATCATCCAAACTATCATTTCGCGGGATTTGCCTTTTTAACCGGCTTTTCCAGAATGTTTTCGTATTTGTGAATTGTATATTTCACCAACTGATAACTGATGATGACCAAAGCCGGCCAGCTTAAAAACCAAAATATTGAATTCCAGTACATAATCTCAAATTATAAATGAATTAAACACGACCAACAGATCGGATTAACTGTTTAAATATTTCCTTTTCCCTTATATTAATAAACATGGTGTTCTTGTTCCAATTCCCCGGTGCTGATTTTCTTGTTGTTCATTGATTTCCAGGCATACCAAATGTATCCCAGAACAAACGGCACAAACAGCGAAACGTAGCTCATCGCTACCAATGTGAAGCGGCTGGAGGAGGCATTTTCGATGGTTAACGACGATTGCACATTGAGCGCTGAAGGATAGAAACAAGTATGGTTGAAAGCTGCCAAAATCAGCAAAGCCCAAACAGTCAGTACCGTTCCGCCACCGGCAAACCAGATTCCGTTGGTGTCACCTTTCAGAAGTGTTGAAATGATTCCCCACAAAACGCCAACAACTCCAATTAGAAGCATGATCGTGTTGACAGGCATAGCCAATAGATTGTGCAGGTATTTATAGGTTTCAAGCGTAACTTCGCCTGTTCCGGATTTATAGGCAAAACCATCTTTAAAAAGCAGGGCAATTACGAAATACAGGAAGAATACCAAAAACGGAACAGTATTGTATAACAGATGTTTCTTTGATCGGTTGTAGATTGATTCATTGTCAACCGAATTCATAAAATACAGCAGGCCAAGGATGCGCGACAGGAAAAGAACGGCCAGACCGAGTGCTACGTTGTGAAAGGTTAACACTGCTTCCAACCCGCGGAAAGGTGTTCCCCAGGTTACATGATTCATATCATCAAGCGAAAACATGGCGCCATTAAAGAACGTGCCGACAGCAACGCCCACCAAAAGCGGCCCAAGCAACCCATTCAGGAAAAGGAAAACTTCGTAGGTTTTTGCCCCTAAAAAGTTGGCTGGTTTTTTTCTGAATTCGTACGAAACCGCCTGAATGACAAACGAAATCAGGATAGCAAACCAAACCCAGTAAGCGCCACCAAACGAAGTAGCATAAAACAAAGGGAAGGATGCAAAAAAAGCACCTCCGAAAGTGACCAGTGTTGTGAAGGTAAATTCCCATTTCCGGCCCAGGGTATTCACCAAAAGCGATTTTTCTGTTTCGTTTTTGGCAATTGTAAACAGGAGCGTTCCTCCACCCTGAACAAAAGTCAGGAAAACAAACAAAGCGCCCAGCAGCGAAACAATCAGCCACCAGTATTGCTGTAAACTTATAAGCGACAGTGATTCAAACATTAGTTGGTTCCTCCTTCTGATTTAGGTCCGATTTTAATTTGGCGCATCATGATTTTCAGTTCGGCAATCAGGAGCGTAGTGAAAATGATCGCAAAAAGCCAGAATGTAACCTGAACTGCGCCGGTGCTAATTTTGGTAACAGCAGCCATGGTAGGCATCAAATCCTGAATAACCCAGGGTTGACGGCCCGCTTCGGCCAACACCCAACCTGCCTGACTGGCGAGATAGGCCAATGGAATGGTGAAGATAGCAATACGCAAAAACGATCGCTTTTTGTGTATTTTCCCTTTCAGCGTATAGTATAAAGCCATCAGGAAAAAGAAGATAAAATACATGCCCAGCACAACCATGATATGGAAACTGTAGAACGACAGCGGAATGCTTGGAACCAGCGTATGTGGATCGCTGATGTAGCCGTACCCAAAATATTTGAAATAGTTCTTCTGAAAATCGGGACTCATGATTTCGGTTTTCAACGAATCGGCCAATGCAAGTTGGTGAGCTTTTTTGGCATTTTTGTAAGCTTTTAGCTTTTCGATGGCTAATTTTCCACGGGTAATTTTGTCAATAGCGCCCATTACACCGTACTTTTCATTTCCCTTGATCAAATCGTTAACCCCCGGAACAAAAGCATTCCAGTTCAGAAAAGCCATGTATGAAAGGACATTCGGAATTTCGATCTTTACGGTAAAGTCTTTCAGGTTCTCGTTGGTCGGGTCGGCCACATTTTGCGAAATTAGTCCAAGTGCAACCAGCCCGGCACCCTCACTCCCATTGTACAGACCTTCGAAGGAAGCAAATTTCATGGGCTGGTAATGCGCAATATCGCGGGCCGAACTGTCGCCGGTCATGACCGTGTATAACGATGCCAGAATTCCAAAAATAGCAGCAACCACAATGCTTTTCCGGGCCATAACAACATGCCTTCCTTTCAGGATATACCAGGCCGAAACCCCTATGACAAAGATGGCCGCCAATACAAAACTCGACGAAGTGGTGTGCAGAAATTTATGCACAGCCATCGGCGAAAATAACACATCCCAAAAATTGGTCATCTCCATTCGGGCCGTATCGGGATTAAAAACCATACCGACTGGCTTTTGCATCCAGGCATTGGCTACCAAAATCCAAAGAGCTGATAAGTTAGCTCCAATAGCTGTTAACCAAGTCGCTGTCAGATGAAACCCTTTGCTCACTTTATTCCATCCAAAAAACATGATGGCAATAAACGTTGATTCCATGAAAAAGGCCAGAATACCTTCGATGGCGAGTGGCGCCCCAAAAATATCGCCCACGAACCACGAATAATTCGACCAGTTGGTGCCAAATTCGAATTCGAGAATGATCCCGGTTGCTATGCCAACAGCGAAGTTTATCCCGAACAGGGTCATCCAGAATTTGGTAATTCGTTTCCATTCCGGATTTCCGGTCTTCACATAAAGAGTTTCCATGATAGCAATGATGATTGCCAAACCCAGTGTTAGAGGCACAAAAATCCAGTGATACATGGCTGTAAGAGCAAACTGCGCCCTTGACCAGTCAACTAATGATAAATTGATTCCTTCAAGCATAGATTTTGGTTTATTTATTAATATCAGTTAAATTTTCAAGTACATGATTGCTCCGATCAACATCGGTTTTAAAGTTTGTATTCAGAAAATTGGGAAAAAAGAAGATCTTCAGAATGACAAACATCACGAAAAGTTTGATCAGAATGACTAACCACACCTGTTTCCCCCACCTGGGCATAGTTGTGAAACCTTCCAGGTAAAAAAGATATATTTTTTTTAAATATTTTATCATAAGTAGATTTCATTACAGGTATTTTCGGATTAAAATTGCCATTTAAAATTATACTGATTTTTATTAATTCCAGACCTTCAGTCAAGAAAATCAGATAGATAATATTTATTGTCCATAGATTCGGTCAAAGATGACTGAATTACAGCTAAATGCAAGCATATCGGCCATGATGCCCTGCCGTATTGCCATTTATGAAAAAACCGATGAAAAAACATCTATTTCAAGGTCAAATGCCGGACTTTTTGCTAAATTGCTGGGCGGAAAAGCCAGTGCAACACTATAGGCAATGCCGGAGAAGGCAGCAAAAATATTTTGAAAGCAGTTATCAAATACATGCTATGAAAATGAAGTCGGCAATCTTTATCCTTATCTTTTTTTGTTCAATCCATATTTTTGCTCAGAATGACACCTTGAAAAACATGGCGCTGATTCCCAAAGGTGAATTTAATATGGGTAAAAATTCAGCTAATCCTTCAGATTGGCAACCGGAGCATAAAATCATCCTCGATTCGTTTTATCTCGACAAATTTGAAGTAACCAATCAACAGTATTACGATTTTTGCAGGGTCACCAGGCATGCTCTGCCTGAATTCTGGGGTATGAAAGAATTCAAGTGTGGTATTGATTTTCCGGACAATCCTGTCATTGGGGTTTCCTGGTTTGATGCCCAAAGCTATGCAAAATGGGCAAAGAAACGTTTGCCAACCGAAGCAGAATGGGAATACGCTTCCAGAGGTGGTTTAACAGATAAAAATTATCCGACTGGTGATCAGATTGATTCCACGAAAGCAAATTATGGCAAAAAATATAAGGGAAGCATCCAAATCGGAACCTTCCAACCAAACAATTTTGGCGTGTACGATATGTCCGGAAATGTTTGGGAATGGACTTTTGATAACTATGGCGATGATTATTACCAGGTTTCGGAACCGAACAATCCGAGAGGTCCTAAAAATGGAAGGTTTAAGGTGATCCGTGGTGGCAGCTGGCACTCGGGAGCTATGTGTATACAGAATTATTACCGCAATGGCTTATCACCGAGTTGGGTCGATATGGCTGTGGGATTCAGGTGTGCAAAAAGTATCGGAACAACTCAAAAGTAAACTATAAAACCAATGGCAACACTCATTAAAAAGGACTCGATCGAGTACAAAGAAGACCCAAACGTTATTGACAATTACCGGTTGTTTACTGCTTCGCCCAGATTATCGTCGCTTGCAGGTTCAAAAAATTTATTCTTCGACCTGAGGTTGTTAAATCCGGGGCAGTTTTCGTTTCCGTACCATTTTCACCGGAATGCCGAAGAATTGATTACTGTATTGTCGGGAAGCATGACGATGCGGTCGCCCAATGGATTAGAAATCATGACCCCAGGCGATCTTGTATTCTTCGAAATGGGAGAAACAGGAGCTCATCAGTTTTTCAATCACACCATGGAACCCTGCTCCTACCTCGATATCCGGACATTTTTAGGAATGGATGTGTGTGAATATCCCGATTCAGGCAAGATCAACGTGATACCAGTCATGGAAATATTTGAGAAGAATACCAAAGTTGGTTATTTCAAAGGGGAAGAAAATGTACTCGAAAAGTGGAAGGAATTGAGAAAATAAGGTTCATATTCCGGGCTCACTTATTTTTTTGAATGGGCAAAATTCGTGATGCATGGTAAGTTTTTTCCTGTGAAATGCTAAGTAATAAGAATGAAATAATGTCGTATT
>Ga0302286_10001697_pt1 | contig 16049 bp, 13 predicted proteins | sample III_Fen_E2_3_FD_198765 | JGI IMG/M metagenome (GOLD analysis project Ga0302286, IMG submission 198765) | Peat permafrost microbial communities from Stordalen Mire near Abisko, Sweden - III_Fen_E2_3 | ecosystem: Environmental > Terrestrial > Soil > Wetlands > Permafrost | place: Sweden: Abisko...
ACCCGGTTTTTGGGGGACTCGAAAAGCTCACTTACAAATTAATAAAAGTAAATCCCAATGAGGAATCAAACTGGAAATCATACACGTTTGGGTTACTGCTGTTTAATTTGGTTGGAATTGTTTTTGTGTTTTTGATTCAACTAATTCAGGCACAATTACCACTCAATCCGGCAAATCTTCCTAATGTTTCGTGGCATTCAGCCTTAAATACAGCAATTAGTTTTGTGACCAATACAAACTGGCAGGGATATTCCGGTGAAACCACATTGAGCTATTTGGTGCAAATGATTGGACTGACCGTACAAAATTTTGTCAGTGCTGCAACCGGAATAGCTGTTGTTATTGCGCTTATACGCGGTTTGTCGCGCAAAACAACGGATAAATTGGGTAATTTCTGGGTCGACCTAACGCGATCAACTTTGTATATTCTATTGCCCTTATCCATTCTGTTTGCGGTCGTTTTGGTTAGCCAGGGGGTAGTTCAGAATTTCAGTTCATACGAAACTGCGCATACATTACAGGGAGCAGAACAGGTACTTCCGATGGGGCCTGCTGCGTCGCAAATTGCCATCAAGCAACTAGGTACGAATGGTGGCGGTTTTTTCAATGCCAATAGTGCTCATCCATTCGAAAACCCAACACCTTTCAGCAATTTTCTGGAGATGCTGGCTATTTTCCTGATTTCAGGAGGATTAACTTATACCTACGGCAAAATGGTGGGTTCAACCCGTCAGGGCTGGACGATTTTTATGGTGATGATGTTTTTATTCCTGGCAGGATTGGGAATTTCATTATATAGTGAATATGCCGGCAATCCTATTTTTGGACACTTAAGTGCAATGGAAGGCAAGGAAACCCGGTTCGGAATCACTAATAGCGTGCTTTTCTCCGTAGTCACTACCGATGCTTCGTGTGGTGCGGTGAATGCCATGCACGATAGTCTTTCACCGTTATCAGGAATGATAGCCATGATCAACATGATGCTGGGTGAAGTTATTTTTGGTGGTGTTGGCGCAGGTTTATATGGCATGGTAGTATTTATTATCCTAACCGTATTTATTGCTGGCCTTATGGTTGGCCGCACTCCGGAATATCTGGGTAAAAAGATTGGAGCTTTCGAGGTGCAGATGGCCATCATTGCCAACCTCTCGACCAGCTTTGCAATTTTGGTTTTTACGGCATGGGCTTCGGTCAGCAGTTGTGGCCTGTCGAGCCTAAATAATTCCGGTCCACATGGGTTCTCCGAGATTTTCTATGCCTTTACTTCGGCTGCAGGAAACAATGGAAGTGCTTTTGCCGGACTGAACGCCAATACAATATTCTACAACTTATCACTGGGATTGGTTATGCTTATTGGACGCTTTGGGGTTATTATTCCGATGTTGGCCATTGCCGGTAGTTTAGCCGGAAAGAATATCACTCCAACTTCAGCAGGAACCTTCCGTACTGACAACTGGCTTTTTGCCGGACTACTGATTGCGGTTATCCTGATTGTTGGTGGATTGACTTATTTCCCGGCTTTGTCGCTAGGGCCAATTGTTGAGCATTTGCTAATGAATAGTGGAATAACCTTTTAATTTCTGAACAAAATGAGTACACGACAAATTAATAGCCTTTTCAATCAGAAGATATTGTTACAGGCAACAAAAGATAGTTTTCTCAAATTAAATCCGGTTATCCTGATTAAAAATCCGGTCATTTTTATGGTCGGCATAGGATCGGTTTTAACCACAATAACTGTAATCAGCGGCGTTTTTTCCGGTCATTTTTCGGGATTCAATTTGCAGATCGCTATTTGGCTATGGTTCACTGTTTTGTTTGCCAATTTTTCGGAAGCTATTGCTGAAGGAAGAGGTAAAGCTCAAGCTGATAGTCTGCGAAAAAACCGGACACAAACCTTGGCTCGTCGGTTGGTTGGCAATAAGGAAGAAACCGTTGCTGCTCCCGATTTACGAAAAGGGGATGTGGTTATTTGCGATGCGGGCGATGTTATCCCATCGGATGGCGAAGTAATTGAAGGTGTTGCCAGTGTTGATGAATCGGCTATAACCGGAGAATCGGCTCCGGTCATTCGCGAAAGTGGTGGTGACCGCTCGGCAGTTACCGGTGGTACCAAAGTGATTAGTGATAGAATTCTGGTTCGTATTACTTCAGAGCCTGGGGATAACTTTCTTGATCGGATGATTGCTCTGGTTGAAGGAGCCAAACGGCAAAAAACGCCAAACGAAATAGCCTTATCTATTTTACTTTCGGGATTGTCTATTATTTTTTTGTTGGCTGTGGTTACGCTTCCTGCCTTCTTCGGCTATAGTCTTTCTGCTTCAGGGTTGCCAATGTCACAAAACCTGACCATACCGGTTTTGATTGCCTTACTGGTTTGCCTGATTCCAACAACAATTGGTGGGTTGCTGAGTGCTATTGGAATTAGCGGAATGGATCGGCTTTTGCAACGAAATATTATCGCAACCAGCGGAAAAGCCATTGAAGCTGCCGGCGATGTGGATGTACTTCTGCTCGATAAAACCGGAACTATTACTCTGGGGAACCGAATGGCAACCGATTTTTTTTCTGCCGATGGAGTAACAGTTTTGGAACTTGCCGATGCGGCCCAGCTTTCATCCTTATCTGACGAAACACCCGAAGGTCGTTCCATAGTTATCCTTGCCAAAGAAAAATTCAATATCCGGGCTAGGGAAGTTCAGGACATGCATGCTTCGTTTATCGAATTTTCAGCACAAACAAGGATGAGTGGTGTCGATATAAAAACACATGATGGAAAACTTCATCAGATACGTAAAGGTTCATCGGAGGCCATCCGTACTTTTGTGCAAAGCAACAACGGTTTTTTTCCTAAAAAGATTGAGGATATTGTCTCTAAATTGGCACGACAAGGAGCTACACCACTAGTCGTGGCTGAAAACAATGAAGTTTTAGGGGTGATCCAGCTCAAAGACATTGTGAAAGGTGGCATCAAACAACGGTTTGCCCAGCTACGCAGCATGGGAATCCGTACCGTGATGATTACCGGCGATAATGCGCTTACAGCTGCTGCTATTGCTGCTGAGGCCGGAGTTGACGATTTTATGGCCGAAGCCACACCTGAAGATAAACTTAGCCGTATTCGCCTGGAGCAAGCTAGTGGTCATTTGGTCGGAATGATAGGTGACGGAACCAATGATGCTCCGGCACTGGCTCAGGCTGATATTGGTATTGCCATGAATTCAGGAACCCAGGCTGCCCGCGAAGCCGGAAATATGGTTGATCTTGACAGTAATCCAACCAAACTAATTGAAGTAGTTGAAGTTGGAAAACAACTACTGATGACCCGAGGTGCACTTACAACATTCAGTATCGCCAATGATGTGGCCAAATATTTTGCCATTATCCCAGCCATTGCGGTCTCGCTTTACGCCGGGAAAGATGGAATTGGCCCCTTGTCTGCGTTGAATGTAATGCATTTAGGGTCACCTGAAAGTGCTATTCTGAGTGCGGTTATTTTCAATGCACTGATTATTATCTTATTGGTTCCACTTGCCTTGAAAGGAGTAGCGTATAAACCGGTTTCAGCCAATAAAGCGTTGATCCGAAATCTGTTTATCTATGGATTAGGAGGTATCGTTGCCCCATTTGTCGGGATTAAAATCATTGATTTGCTAATCAACCTTTTAAATTAGAATCATGAAAACACAACTTATAATTTCATTAAAGATTTTTGCTGTTTTAACAGTACTGTGCGGAGTAGCATATCCACTTTTGGTTTCCGGAATTGCCCAACTTGTTTTTCCGGAGAAAGCAAATGGCAGTCTGATTGTTCAGGGGAATAAAGTCGTTGGTAGCGAATTGATTGGTCAGAAATTTGATCAGGAGAACTATTTCTGGTCACGACCATCCGCAACTGAATATAGTGCGATGCCTTCCGGCGGTTCAAATCTGGGACCTTCCAGTACAAAACTTAAACAACTGATTTCAGAGCGTACAACACGGTGGAATGCCAGTAATCAGGCTATTGGATCAGAACCGATTCCTTCAGAAATGCTTATGGCATCAGCAAGCGGACTCGATCCGCACATTTCGCCGAAAGCTGCGTTACTTCAGATTGACCGGATTATCAAAGTACGGCAGTTCGATATCAGCAAAAGGCAACAGTTAATGCGGCTTATCGATCAATTATCCGAAGCACCTCAGTTTTCAATCTTGGGAGAAAATTGTATAAATGTTTTGTCTTTAAATCTTGAACTCGATAAGTTAAGTAAAAAATAAAAATGCAATGGACCCCAACTTGGTACCGAATCTCGTTTATTCCGGATTGAGTTTGTGTAGCTTTTATTTCCACAGGGTTTCCGCTGTGGAAATAGTTCGTTTATTCATCCTTGATATTGTGAAATCAAGAGAATGGAAGTGTTTTATTTATAAATTTGATCATACCATACAAAATTATCAATCATAAAAATCAACAATCTAAAAAAGTATAAATCATGAGACTATCTATCCGGACTAAATTTGCTTTAGGAATGGTGTTCATATTTGTCATCATCTTGGTTTTAATAGGTTTTTCTGCCTTTTACCTGAATAAACTATCGAATAAAACAAGTGCAATTCTCAAAGAAAACTACTTGTCGGTGGTTTATGCCCGTGAAATGTCTGAGGGATTAACGAATGTGAATCAGGAAATAATGACAGGTTTTCTTGAAAATAAAACTATTAATAAACAGTTAATTCAGAAAGAATTAGATTCGGTTGGTACATCGCTTCAGTTGGAAAAAGGCAACCTAACAGAACAGGGAGAAGATAAGCTTGTTTCTGCTATTGAATTGGGTTTTTTGCAATACCGGGATTCGCTTGATCGATTAATGGGGGAGGCATTGTCACCTAAACAAATCCTTTATTTTCAGACTCAATTAGGGTTTCTTTCGCAGCAATTAGTATTTTTATCCCAAATGAACGGAAAGGCTATCGAGGTAAAAACCGACGATGCCAAAATTTCGTCTAAAAATGCCTTAACCGGAATGACTATTCTGGGAAGTTTTTGTTTCCTGATAGCGTTGAGTTTCATTTATAGTTTTGCTTCCTATTTCAATGAGCGGTTCTTTCAGTTGTATAACGGAATAAAGGAGATTGTTTCAAGTAATTATGGGCAACGACTTTATTTCGATGGTGTTGATGAATTTTATGAAATTTCGTTACTCTTTAATCAAATGGCGGAAAAACTGAGTGGCGATCAATCCAAGGAAGATGAGCCATTCGATTTTCTTGCAATTTCTGAAAAGGAGCATGAAGATGATCATATAGAAGAGCTGAAAGATGTTTTAATTCGTATAAAAGGCATTGAAAAACAAGCAGAAGATGTAATTTCGAAAATCGAAAAAAAAAGTTAGTTTATGGACTTTACCGATAACCGCCCAAATCCTGATGATTTGCTGGCTTCACTAAAAGAGGAAGAAGAAAAAAGTAAACGTGGCAAACTGAAGATATTTTTCGGGATGTGTGCTGGCGTGGGTAAAACCTATTCCATGCTGGAGGCCGCGCAAATAGAGAAAAAGAAGGGTGTTGATGTGGTGATCGGTTATGTTGAGACGCACAATCGTAAAGAAACTGCAGCTTTAGTTGATGGATTTGAGATGATTCCGCTGGGGAGGTATTCGTATAAGACAGCGAACCTTCAGGAAATGGATCTGGATGCAATTATCGCTCGTAATCCGCAAATTGTGTTGGTTGATGAACTCGCTCACACCAATATTCCAGGAAGCCGCCATTTGAAGAGATACCAGGATGTTCAGGAGATTCTGGATAATGGTATTAACGTTTACACAACCGTAAATGTACAACATCTGGAAAGTCGCTCCGAGATTGTAGCTCAGATTACCGGAATTATTGTTCGGGAAACACTCCCTGACGATGTTTTTGAACGAGCCGATGAAATTGAACTGGTTGATCTTACTCCGGATGAGCTGTTACAACGCTTGTCAGAAGGAAAAGTTTATACTCCTGAACGTTCGCAGGAGGCGATTCAAAATTTCTTTCGAAAAGGAAATATAACAGCTCTTCGGGAAATGGCTCTTCGTATTGTTGCAGATCGTGTTGATAAACAACTACATGATTATATGCAGCTTAAACGAATACGGGGGCCTTGGAAGTCGGGCATTCGTTTGCTGGTAGCAATGAGCTATACCACACAATCTTCGAAATTATTACGTTGGGCCAAGAACCTTTCGGATACTATGGGTGGAACATTGCAGGCAATTTATGTTGAAACCTCACATGATCTGACTGATAAGGAAAGAGAGAGTCTTGATTTCAATATTAATCTGGCCAAACAACTGGGAATACAGGTTCGTATTATTACGCATTATGATTTGGTCAAAGCGATTGTCGGTTTTGCTCAAAAAGAAAACATTACCCACATTATTCTGGGGAAGTCTCGGGTTCGAAACCTGTATTCATGGATTCGCCTAAGTAATTTTATGAACCGGATGATCCGCTATAGCGGTGATATTGATGTTTACATTTTGGGTTCTGATAGCCAAGGTGATGCCAAATACAAGAGAAAAGCATCGTTACCGTCTTTTTCTTCAAGTATGAACCAGTATTTGGCAGCTTCTTTGATTATTACATTTTCATCGATTCTTTTGTTTTTCGCAAAGGATTATGTTGGATATCAGGTTGTTTCGTTTGTTTTACTGTTTGTGGTTTCATTGCAGGCCTTTTTCTTTGGGACAGGACCTATTTTGTTGGCAGCAACACTTAGTTCGTTAATCTGGGATTTTCTTTTTATACCTCCGTCATATACACTTCATGTCGAAAAGGCGGAAGATATGTTGATGTTGTCCATGTTTTTCATTATTGCACTATTGAATGGCGTTTTAACCTCCAGGGTGAAACGGCAGGAAATGAGAATTCGGATCCGGGAGGAGCGAACTCATGCATTGTATGAATTAGCCAAGGAATTGTCGAAAGTCTCAGGTATTGAAGAGGTGGTTGATTTGGCAATTCGGGACATTCGAAAATATTTCAATCTGGAAAGTGCTGTTTTCCTGAAAAATGAAGCAAATCAATTGAAAATTCAGTTAGCTCATCGAGTTGCCTTGAATTTTACAGAACAAGAAATGAGTATTGCAGACTGGACGTTTAAACATTCTGCAAAAGCAGGTAAGTTTACCGAAACCCTGCCAACAGGTAATTATACTTTTTATCCGCTCAAAGGGAATAATGACAATATGGGGGTTTTGGCTGTTTTACATTCAAACGTATTTACCCAAGGAGAAGAACAGTTTTGGGAAGGCGTTCTTCCTCAGATTTCAGGGAAAATTGAGCGGGAATATTTGCGGCTGGAAGCTCGTAATGCCTATATCTTAAATGAATCGGATAAGCTCTATAAAACGCTTTTCAATTCGATATCCCATGAGTTGAGAATTCCTGTTGCCACCGTTATGGGGGCTTCGGATACCTTGATTGCTCAGGATTATGAGCCAGAGACCCGAAATATATTGTACCAGGAAATTAATACGGCAGCGATCCGGCTTAACCGATTGATCGAAAATCTGTTGAACATGTCCAGGCTAGATTCAGGCAGGTTAACTCTGCATATTGATTGGTGCGATTTGCATGATCTGATCAATAAAGTTACTCAAAGTCTTGCCATCGAATTAAAACCTTTTACGTTTCATTGTATCTTATCCGAAGATATGCCTTTGGTACGGCTCGATTTTGGATTAATGGAACAGGTCCTTTATAATTTAATATTAAATGCCACCCAATATGCTCCAGAAGGTAGTAATATCCGGGTTAAATTTTTCTGCGATAATGGGATCCTTTCTATTCAGGTAATGGATCGGGGACGAGGCTTTTCTTCCTCCGATTTGCCGATGGTATTTAATAAGTTTTATCGTGGAGGAAGTGCTGTCGCCGGAGGTACAGGTCTGGGTCTTTCGATTGTAAAAGGAATTGTTGAAGCACACGAAGGAACTATTTTGGCAGAGAACAGATCGAATGGAGGAGCTCGATTTATAATTAAAATACCTACAAAAATTTCTGATATTTGTAGTATCGAACAACAGGAAAACTTATGACCGATAATGAAACCATTCTGATCATTGATGATGAGGTTCAAATCAGGCGATTACTCGAAATTACCCTTTCATCAAATGGGTATAAAATATTTTCAGCAGCTACCGGGCTGGAAGGAATTCAAAAAGCAGTGACACATGCCCCGGTTTTGATTGTCTTGGATCTTGGCTTACCTGATTCGGATGGATTAGTTATTCTGCGAAAATTGCGTGAATGGTATCAAAAATCAATCATTATTCTTTCCGTTCGAAATTCAGAAGACGACATTGTAAAGGCTCTTGATTCAGGAGCCAATGACTATTTAACCAAACCGTTCAGAACAGGGGAACTTTTAGCACGAATCAGGTCATCAATCCGGCAAAATCAGGAATCCTCAGAAAAACCCCGGTTGTCTTTTGGATCACTGGAAATAGATCTGGTGAGTCATACTGCACGCAAGAATGATGAGATTATTAAGCTTACGTCGACCGAATTCTCGCTACTTGCGCTTCTGGCAAAGAATGAAGGTCGGGTTTTGACACATCAATATATCCTGAAAGAAATATGGGGTATGGGATATGTAGAACAGACCCAGTATTTACGCGTTTTTGTAGCTCAACTGCGTAAGAAGATCGAGGATGAACCTACAAAACCTAAATTATTGATTACGGAATCAGGAATTGGTTACCGATTTGGAAATTAGTTTTAGGTGAACTGAACTTATGGATGATGCGTATCTCCTAATTCTTGATCCAGTTTTCAATTTTCTCATCATCAGGTTTTGTTCGGGGATCAATTACATCAACTAGTTTTCCGTTTTCATCAATCAGGTATTTCTGGAAGTTCCATTTTACCGATGAATCCATCACTCCGTTTTCGTTTTTGCTGGTCAACCATTGGTAAAGCGGATGAATGTCGTCGCCTTTTACCGATATTTTCGACATCATGGGGAACGTAACCCCGTAGTTTTTTTCACAGAATTCTTCAATTTCACTATTTGTTCCCGGTTCTTGTTTCAAAAAGTTATTAGCCGGGAATCCAATAATGATAAATTTCTCACCGCCATATTTCAGAAAAAGTTCCTGAAGCTGCTTGTATTGCGGTGTTAAGCCGCATTTTGATGCCGTATTTACCACCAACACTTTCTTTCCTTTCAGGCTGGCAAGGCTAAATTCTTTACCATTGATGTCTTTGACTGTAAAATCATAGAACGATTTTTGACTGTAGGCTATCGAAGCAAGTATGATCAGACTAAAAATTAGTGTCAGCTTTTTCATGATTATAGGATTTTGAATTTGAATCTGTAGATGAAACAGTTTAACGCATTAAAAGTTCTTTTTGGAACGATGGATTGAGAAGAAACTGTTTAAATTTTTCCAGCTGCGTTTAGACGAAGTTTAACCCTTTTCAGGACTGTCTCTTATTATTGTTGACACACCGTTTGACAGAGCTCGCGCCGAAGCCTACGGTTATTAAAATTGAACCTTTCTGGATTCTTTTGGAGCTTAAAGTCCAAAGGACTTTACTATCAATGACCTCCAGTGAAACTGGAGGAAAATGGGACAAGTTTTTTAATAACCCCGAAGAGGGTTAAATGTAAATTTAAACAGGTTCTTGTATTCAGAGGCAATTTTGTTAATAAAATTCACCTTTGTCGTACGACCAGAATTTGTATATTTGGACGTTCATTGAAGAGAATCATATGGAGAATTTTATTGTATCTGCACGAAAATACAGACCTGATACCTTTCAAACGGTTGTTGGACAGGCTTCGATTACATCGACACTTAAGAATGCGATTAAAAACAGTCAGTTGGCGCATGCTTATTTGTTCTGTGGTCCGCGTGGAGTTGGAAAAACAACCTGTGCGCGTATTTTTGCCAAGACCATTAACTGTCAGAATCTGACTGCAGAAATTGAACCTTGCAACCAATGCGAATCGTGCAAGGCATTCAATGGAAGTCGCTCCTACAATATTCATGAACTGGATGCTGCATCCAATAACTCGGTTGATGATATTCGTAACTTGACAGATCAGGTAAGGATTCCGCCACAGATTGGACATTACAGCATTTATATCATCGATGAGGTTCATATGTTGTCGCAGGCTGCATTTAATGCATTTCTGAAGACGCTTGAAGAACCACCACATCATGCTATTTTTATTTTGGCAACAACCGAAAAACATAAGATCATACCAACGATTTTATCGCGTTGTCAGATCTTTGATTTTAACCGGATTAAAATCAGTGACATTTCGGGTCACTTGGGGTATGTAGCTAAAAGCGAAAGTGTTGCTATTGAAGGTGAAGCCTTAAATGTAATTGCGCAGAAGGCCGATGGAGCCATGCGCGATGCTTTGTCGATATTCGATCAGATCGTAAGTTTTTCAGGGAAAAGTATAAGCTACAAAGATGTTATCTCGAACCTGAATGTACTCGATTACGATTATTATTTTCGGTTAACCGATTTATTCCTGAAAAACGATATTGCGAACAGCTTGCTGCTTTTTAATGAAATTCTGGATCATGGATTCGAAGGCCATCATTTTATTACCGGGCTGAGTTCACACTTCCGTGATGTGATGGTTTGTAAAGATCCCGTTACGATTCAGCTGCTCGAAGTTGGAGGCGAAATTCGTGAGAAATACAAAGTTCAGGCGACTTTGTGTGATAGCGATTTTCTAATCGGAGCTTTGCAAATCGCCAATGAATGCGATCTTCAGTATAAAGCCAGTCAAAACAAACGACTATTGGTTGAGTTGGCAATAATTAAAATAGCGCAGCTTACCTTAAAAAAAAAATAGCTGACGAATCGGATTCTGTAGAGTTACTCCCAATTTTTAATCAGTCGGAGCAGGGACAAGCTCCTGTTACTTCTGCAGTATCAACCGAACAACCCAAGGTTTCCGCAGCCGAAACTCCTAATTCAGGGCATGTTGAAAAGGTACAAACGATTAAAACGATCCGGAAAATAGGAAGTTCGTTTTCGCCTTCAATCAAAGATGCTTTGGCTGGAAATATCACTGAAAAGAAAGATGAAGAGCAAGTTCAAAAGTCGGTCTATACCGAATATGGTGATTATAAAGAGCCGTTTACTACCGAACAACTGGCCGCTAAATGGGCCGAATTTTTGAATTCACTTACCGATAGACCAAATTTAAAGGCGACAATCTCTTCGGTTCCTGAACTAACTGATGGCAACAAATTGATGCTGAGAATAGAAAACTCGGTTCAGGAAGAAGAAGTCCGGATTGTTAAACCTGAATTGGTTTCCTGGTTACGCCGGGAGCTGCGAAATTCAGGCATAGAATTAAATACTCGTCTGGAAAAAGTGGAATCTGAACGTACTTTTTATTCTGATTCCGAGAAATTGCAGCAGATGATGCAGAAGAATCCGGAGCTTTATGAGCTGAAACAAAAATTTAATCTTGATTTTAAGGATTGATAATTAGTGTGTTGTGTCTTAAAAAGATCTGGAGCCGGAACATTTCACTAAACACAGCTTATCTGAGATTATTATTTTGTATTTTTATAACAAATCAAAAAACTAAAGAGCTATGATTAAGAAAGAAGTTTTAGACGCAATAAATGAGCAGATTAATGCTGAAACCTATTCGGCCTACATGTATCTTTCGATGTCGGCTTATTTTGAAAATATCGGACTCTCGGGTTTTGCTAACTGGATGATGATTCAATACAAGGAAGAATCTGCACATGCCATAAAATTCTTCAATTACCTGAATGAACGTGGAGGCAAAGTGGCTTTAAAAGCTGTAGATCAGGTTCCTGTTGATTTTGATGGTGTAGTGGATGTTTTTGAAAAAACATTAGTTCATGAAAACCATGTAACGTCTTTGATTAATAAGCTAATGGATATTGCTGTTGCTTGTAGCGACCATGCTTCTCAAAGCATGTTGAAATGGTTCATTGATGAGCAGGTTGAAGAAGAAGCTAACGTTGAAAAAATTCTGGCTACATTAAAGCTTATTAACGGACAAGGCAATGGCATTTTTATGATGGATCGTGAATTAAGCCAGCGAGTCTTTGTTGATCCCAATGTGGTAGCATAAATTTCTACAAAATAGTTTGTAAAAGGCTACCCAAAAGGTAGCTTTTTTTATTTGGTGCTTATCCGGAGTAACTACCGTAATTAGGAGAATATTTTTTCTTAACTTTATGTTGAAGTAAAATCAGATTGCAATGACTGATATCGAAAATGTGTTTTTAGATTTTTTTGAGATATGCAAAAAGAGCCTTCCGGAGAAGGATTTGAATAAGATTACGGAAGCTTTTAATTTGCTGGTAGAGGTATTCGGAGACCGGAAAAAGAAATCAGGTGACTTTGTGCTTAGTCATTCTATTTCGGTTGCACGGATTGTTGCGGAGGAGATTGGCCTGGGGGTGGATACTATAATTGCAGCTCTTCTGCACAATATATTTTACCAGGATCATTCATCGCTTGAGATTGAAAAACGGTTTGGAAAGTCGGTCACCTCGATTCTCGATGGTATGGCCAAGATTAATGCCATGGGAACGGATACCGTTGAAATACATTCCGAAAATTACCGGAAACTGATGCTTGCTATGGCAGGTGATGTTCGGGTGATTTTGCTGAAGATTGCGGATCGTTTGGAGGTTATGCGAAAGCTGGATTTTAATGATGTTGCTTTCCGCACCAAGGTTTCAATCGAGACTTCATTTTTATATGCGCCACTGGCTCACCGTCTGGGCTTGTATTATATCAATTCCGAGTTACTCGATTTGTGTCTCAAATACCAGAATAATGAAGCTTATGAATCGGTTTCAGTTCGATTGAAGGAGACCGACCGGGAGCGTGCGAATTTTGTTGCAGAATTCGTTAAACCGATTGAGGCGAAACTTATTGCTCGTGGATTTTCATTCGACATGAAAGCTCGTACCAAATCGATCAATTCAATTTGGCGGAAAATGCAGGCTCAAAAGGTTGACTTTGATGAGGTGATGGATTTATTCGCGATCCGTATTATTTTGAATTCAGAACTGACGAATGAAAAATCGGATTGCTGGCAGGTTTACTCTATTGTTACCGAAGAATACCAGTCGAATCCCAAACGAATGCGCGATTGGATAACTATTCCCAAATCGAATGGTTATGAATCGTTGCATGCTACCGTTTTGGGACCAAATGGTAAGTGGGTGGAGATTCAGATCCGAACCCGAAGAATGGACGAAATTGCAGAAAAAGGTTTAGCTGCCCACTGGAAATACAAGGGCGGTTCAGCTACTTCTGAAATGGAAAAATGGCTGGCCAATGTGCGCGAAGTATTGGAAAACCCGGAACTCAACATGGTCGATTTTATCGATGATTTCAAAATGAATGTGTATGCCGATGAAATCTTTGTATTTACGCCAAAGGGCGATTTGAGGAAGCTTTCAGCGGGTGCAACATTACTCGATTTTGCTTATGAGGTTCATTCCGGGGTTGGAGACCGATGCGTTGGTGGTAAAGTGAACGGGCGAAACGTTACCTTACGCCATAAGCTTAAAAACGGAGATCAAATTATTGTTGATACCGCCAATCATCAAAGGCCAAAGCTTGACTGGCTTGATTTTGTGGTTACCAGCAAGGCTAAAAGTCGCATCAGAGCAAGCTTGAACGAGGAAGTAAAACGTCAGGCTGAGATTGGTAAGGAGGTGCTGCTTCGGAAAGTTAAAAACTGGAAAATTGAGTATAATGATGATAGTATCCGGAAGTTATTGAAGGAATACAAACTCAAATTGGCGCAGGATTTATACTACAATATTTCAATCGGGAAAATTGACACTTTACAGATTAAGGAAATACTGGTTGGAAAAAAGGAAGAAACAGCCAAACAATTAATTGCCGAGATTTTGCCTAAAGATAAAGTTCAGGAACTTGAATTTTCAGGAGGGGATGATTATCTTGTGATTGATAACAACATTAAGAATGTTAATTACAAGCTGTCTCCATGCTGTAATCCAATTTTTGGGGATGAGATATTTGGATTTGTGACGATTAATGAAGGAATAAAAATTCATCGCAGAACTTGTCCGAATGCTCCTCAGATGATGGAACGCTATCCTTACCGGGTCATAAAAACGAAATGGCAGGATACGAAAAAGAGAAGTTCATTTCAGGCTACAATTTGTATTTCAGGAACCGCTGAGATGGGAATCATTGAACAGATTTCGCATATCATTTCAAAAGATATTGGGGTTCAGATGAGGTCGATTAATATTGACTCCAATAATGGTGCTTTTGATGGTACTTTACGCGTATTTGTAAATGGTCTGGATCACCTTGACTTTTTAATTAATAAACTGAAGAGTATTAATGGGGTGATTTCGGTTTCACGGGCCGATTAGTGATAATAAATAGAACTAATGCAGATGAATATTACTAGAGCAAAAGAATTATTTGATAATGATGAATTGGAACAGGCATTGGTTGTTCTCTACCAGATTATTGGTGCTGATCATTTGGATGTACAAGCCTTGTTACTTCGTGGTCGTATATTTTATAAAATGCAGAAATGGGGTGATGCGATGAATGATTATAATGCTGTAATTGAGCTTGATGCTGAGAATTCGGAGGCGAAATTAGGGCTCGAGATGGCTAAAAATATTCTGGGATATTTCACTCCTGAAATGTTTAATCCGTAAGGAAAGTTATTGCAATAAGTAATAAAAAATCAGAAAATATGCGTCTGTGTTAAGTAATTCTTAGTTTTTTTGTTCTTAATTGTTATTTTTGATCTCTCGTAATTTTAAAGCGAAATAAAACCTTATTAAAAACCATAAAAAAGTTTGAATATGAAACGTTTGTTTTTTGTTTTTGTGTTATGTATTGGAGTGATGGCTGCAAATGCGCAAGTGGATAAGGCTTTTGCTGATTTAAAGAATGCAGGAAATGCAGCTGTCAACAGTAAAGATTATGCCAAGGCACTTGAGCTTTATGAACAAGCTTTGGTAAAATGGGGAGACAAGCCTCTTGCTGACACCTCGATGATTTACAATATGGGTTACTGTGCTTTGAGTGCAAAAAATTACGAAAAAGCTTTGAAATACTTTGATCAGTCTATCGGGTTGAATTACAAAAAAGTGAATGCTTTGTTGTATAAGGCTGATATTTATAGAGTTACTAAAAAGAGCGATGAGAGTTTAAAAGCTCTTGAAGCTGCAATTGCTGTTGCTCCAACTGATGTTAAAGTAAAATCGAAATTGGCTTCATATTGGGTGAAGGAAGCTACCAGCGTATATTCAAAAGCCAGTGGAATTATCACCAAGTTGAATGCTGATATTACATCAGGAAAGTTAAAAACTACTGATGCTGCTTACACTGCCGGTGAAGAAAAAGCAAAAGCTGAATATCAGAAAGCTTTACCATTAATCGACAAAGCATTGGAATATGATCCTGCTAATGCAACTGCAAAACAATTGAAAACTGCTTGCGAACAGGTAATTAAAGGATAATCCGAAATAACCGGAATAGGAACGAGGCTGCCAGTAATGGTAGCCTCGTTTTATTTTTATAGCTAGAGTTCGAAAACACGGCCTCTGAAATCGACATTGTTCTCTGAATTTTTTACAACATTTGGAACTGATATTTGTTTCTACCTTTATTCGCTGAGAAATAAGGTTTGTAGTTTTTTGAAGGAGGTAAGTGATGAACTATGTACTCGACTATCTTTTTGAGCTGGCACATTTATTCAACGAAATGGCACCCTGGTTGCTGTTTGGATTGGTGATTGCCGGTTTCCTTAAGGTTTATCTTCCGCAGAAACATATCAATAAGTATTTGGGGAAATCAAATTTTAAATCGGCAGTAAATGCATCTGTACTTGGAGTTCCTCTGCCTTTGTGTTCTTGTGGGGTGATTCCTACGGCTATTTCGTTTTATAAAAATGGAGCATCCAAAGGTGCAACCAATTCGTTTCTGATTTCAACACCACAAACAGGCGTTGATTCTATATTTGCAACCTATTCGATGTTGGGATGGCCATT
>Ga0302286_10001699_pt1 | contig 16044 bp, 17 predicted proteins | sample III_Fen_E2_3_FD_198765 | JGI IMG/M metagenome (GOLD analysis project Ga0302286, IMG submission 198765) | Peat permafrost microbial communities from Stordalen Mire near Abisko, Sweden - III_Fen_E2_3 | ecosystem: Environmental > Terrestrial > Soil > Wetlands > Permafrost | place: Sweden: Abisko...
ACCATCTTCGCTGATCTCAATATCACGAGCAAATAAGTCGGCATTGGCGCTGATGCCATAAGAAAGGTATGGCACCTTCAGGTCTTCTAAAATGCGAGCGGAAGTTTCTTCATCTGCATTGAGTGCGGCATTAAGCACCTGCCCATGCATGAAAAAGCTCTTTTTTGTCTCGAAATAGTTCTCCATTGTATGAAAATAGTCCAGATGATCCTGTGAGAAATTGGTATAGCAAGCCGCTTCAAACGTAAGTCCATCCAATCGGTGCATATCAATGGCATGGGCACTCACTTCCATACTGACTGCCTGAACGCCGGCATTCACCATTTGTTGGAAACAGCGATGCAAGTCAATAGGATCAGGCGTAGTCAGATTGCTCTTGATGTGTTCATTGCCGATCATATTGCCAGTAGTGCCAATGAGTCCTACTTTATATCCCGCTTTTTCAAGAATAGCCTTTAACAGATAGCTGGTGGTTGTTTTGCCCTTGGTTCCGGAAACACCGATGAGTCGTAATTGGCGGTCTGCATGCCCGAAAAAGGCCCCGGCAATATATGCCATGGCCGAACGAACATTTTCAACTTGAATCTGTGGTACATCCCTGTCTTCTAAAATACGAGACACCACAAGTGCAACGCAGCCATTTTCAATTGACTGGCCTGCAAAATCGTGTGCGTCAAACTTTGCGCCGGAAATGCAGAAAAACAAACCGCGTTTGGATTTTTCGCGACTATTGATAGATAGTGAACCAATTTCCGTATTCAGATTTCCCCGGATATCAATAATGCCGGGTACTTCTTGCAGGAGCTCTTTGAGCAACATACAGCCAGCCTCCAATTGAATGCTTAGATCTACTGCCTGACGCCTGAGCCGATGGTTGGAGATATCAGGCATCAACGCTGTCCATCTGCCTGATTGCCATAACATGCTTCAGAAAAGGTGACGGATTCCATTGTAAGTGCGGCACTACAATATTATCGGTCAAAATTTCTCATATGCCATCTCTGCCTGCCACCCACAACCTAAGCGTTACCATTACCTTGAAAGTGTCGAGTCATCCTTTTGGAATGCGGGAGAAGGCAACTTTTGAACATGTGAGCTTCAACCCACGCTACAGCAATCAGGCTCAACTGCTTTCATCGGCTCTTCCCTGTTGTATAAGCGCGTATGGCGTATATAAGGTAGCACATCTGTCATGATTTGTCCAGCCAAGGAATACAATCACGCGTATTTCGCTGATTTTCCAATAATGCTCAACACGGAAAATCGTACTGTGTCACATCTATCCCTGCGGAGGATCAATAGAGCATCTGTTCATCCAAATTACAAAGGTCGATACGGATATGATCTGCTGTAATATTCTCCTGATTGGATTTTATGCATAGGTATCGTTACTTATCCTTCGATACAGCTCGCTATACTCTTGGTGACTTTGGATAAACTATTTTGTGGGTTCCGTATGTTCATTGGAAGCAGCTGCGTTTGCTTCCGCTGAAACCTGCCCATCAGCTGATGCATTCACAGATATAGACGGACTGCTAGGCCGTGTATCCACGGCGGTCAGATGTATCGCCTGAGCGGATGAAGCAGGCACCATACCAAGGTTTCGTGCAGCCGCATAGCAAATGGTGGAAGAATCCGAAGCCTCCGTAATTTGTGCTTTTAAATCAGCGTTTGCTTCCTTAATCTCCTCCATATGCTGGTTAAGTGTTTTCAAACTACGCTGACGCTGTGCAAGCGTGCCTTGCTGAACCAGCAGCAACACAGAAAAAAGGAATGTAACTGAAAACACCAGCAAAAATGCCTTTCGGATTGAAATTCGAACGCCTTTTTCAATTTTATGAGCCTCAAGCGTGGCATCGAGTTGAGCATATTCCTGATCCAGTTTTTCTGCTTCCATTCGCAAAGCTTGAGTCCGTCCACGTCTACGTAGGTCTTCTCTGAGCATGCCGGTACGGATATCCACATCACTGCTGGGCAGATAAACGGAGGAGCGGACATAAAAACGGTCATTCGGCATATATGCTTCTGAGTCATATTCATGAAACGAGTCGTATACCTTGCTTGCCTGTGCCATAAAATTGTTCCTCCTTTATCGGTTCGTCAATCGGAATCCAGATTGCCCATCTGCTCCAGAATCTCGTCCAAATGTTGCATAAAGTCAATATCTGCACTATTCGCCTGCTCGGCATCAAGGATACGGACATGGTTGGAAATACCGCTGATCTCCAAATCCTTTGCCTCACCCAGAATGCGCTGCCGTAGTTTTGGTGGTAACTGAAGCCTTCCCTGTGCATCGGCCTGCATATCACGGTAGCTGAGTTTGAAAAACTGCATGGTATATGTTTGCACAAAAGGCTTACGCTGATTCATACCGTTAAGTTCATCACGAATCTGATTAAAAACGGGGTTCGGATAAAGCGCGATTCCTTTGAAATCACGTGTAGGACCGATTGTGAAAACATCACCTAAAGCATCTCGATAGGCATTGGGAATGATAATCCGTCCCTTAGCGTCAATGGAATGTGTATAAGAGCCGAAAAACTCAGTTATTGTTGATGTTACAGCCTTATTGATAACAGGTTGATCCTGTACGCTGTTTTCATCATCCATTTTCGGCTCCTCCTTCCTTACTCCACTTTACACCACTTTATGGGTCGTATCACCATTATCCTCTACTTTATTCCACCCGTCAACGCAAACGTATATTCTCTAACGCTTGATTTATCTTGCTTTTTGGTGGTTTTTGATACCCGTGCAAAGGGAACCCGATTGCTGGAAAGTCAGAATTTTCTTGGTGTTTCAAGCTATATTTTTTTCTTGGTTCCATCGAAAACAATCCTTACTGGCATGTAAAAGCATATATTTCTTTTCTATTAATTTTTATGAACATATTGTTCAATGTAACCGAATATGGAACCAAGAAACTTAAATCATCGCAAAAAAAGCGGACTGTTTTAACATAACAGGCCGCTTAATTTGGTTCCTATAATATGTATGTAACCATGGGACGCAGCGCATCTTTGCCGTTGCATAGTACTATCAGAAAATTCGGTGCTTAACAGGCGCAATGGATTTCAAGCTTTGTCCCATACTTTCTCTGGCGCAAACGCAATGGCATCGCAAGAAACCAACCGATATTCCACTCCATTATGCATGCCGCTAAAGCCGTTGTGAATTCCCGCTCCGTGCAAATGCCCGTACACGCATAATTCTACCCCATACTTTTCGAGCAATGCAGTATACTCTGTATCTCGAAAATCTGTGAGCAACGGGGGAAAATGTGTCATTGCAAGGATAGGCAGGCCCTTTCCACGGGCGTTCTCCAGCGTCAGTTCCAGCCGAATCAACTCACGGCGATAGATCTTCATTTCCTGATCATCCAGCGGGTTTAAGTCTGTAGGAAAGTTCCATCCGCGAGTACCGCAGATAACAATTCCGTCTAAAGCGATAGAATCATTTTGTAGCGCGCGCATTCCTTGCGGTAACCATGCACGCAATTTTGATATGGAACTCCACCAATAATCATGGTTGCCGCGCAATAGAATCTTGATTCCGGGAAGTTCAGCGATCCTTTGCAGGTCGATTTTTGCTTCTTCAAACTGCATTGCCCAACTGATATCCCCGGGGATAAGCACAATGTCGGTCGGTTGGATCATCTCTCGCCAGCGAACACAAATATTCTCAAAGTGATTATCCCAATGTCGTCCGAAGACGTTCATAGGCTTTTCACCGCTGCCGGATAGGTGAAGATCTCCGATCGCAAATATCGCCATCCCGCGCCTCTATTCCTTAATACTTGGTTGTATGATTAATCCTTGTCTCCATCATCATCATCGTCGTCGTCTTTTTGCTCATCTTCAATGACGCTTTCCAAAGACAGTTCATTTTCAATTTCGCCATATTCCCGATCAGGAATATCCTCATGCACTTGCGGGATGATTTCATCCATCGTGCTCACGGAATTCATTCCGATGCTACTTTCGTCAACAGGTTCATGATCGTCGTTGGTATCATCGTCGGAGGGATTTTGCTGCATTTCTTTCAAACAACTCAAACAAACATCTTTCCCCGGCAGTGCTGGTGCCGCGTTACATATCGAGCAGAGCTCCATCTCATCCTGCACTTGTTCACCCTTCAACTCGCGATAGCAAACCTTGCAGTATTTTTCGCCTTCCTGAATGTAATTCAGCTCGCAACGTGGACATTTAACCAACTTCATTGAAAGATCTCCCTTCTCGGTTTCGCTTCCCACAGGGTATACTTCCCTGGGTAGGAATATCAATTGGCATGGTACTGTGAATGGGAATATCCGCTTCGGAGATCATCCGCATATATGGACGCTGTCCAGTTGCATCAGGCGTACGCTACAGGTGCATACAGTTCCCGAATCAGATGCGAAGACACCATCATGATGTGCAAACATTCTTTGGATGAGATGGTCGTTTCTACACATGGTAGATACCCAAGCGCATCGTGGAAGTAAAAGCAAGTGGACTCGCTTCCACAGGCGCGTTTGAAGGTTTAGCCATACTGTTGTAACGACTTTGTCACCCTCCACAGGCGATGATTATACTACGGTTACTGGATGCACGCAAGAGAATTTTCTATCTGCTGTTAAATTCCTCACTTCTACAGTTTTCCTTCTGAATCGGCTCATTCTCTTGTGATATTCAAAAATTTCTTCATGCTTGATAAGTATGAGTGAGCAATTCATGATCGAGAGATATACGTATGAAGAAAGACGAACTGATGCTTTTGATATTTCCTTAGCGCTGCGGCACTTCTGGGCGTCTGGGGGTGTTGAATTCAGCGGATTGCCCCCGACATTTGGCACTAGCCTGTCGCTGTTCGCAGGCTTGAATACGGGCGGGGTCATCTTGACCTTAAAAATATTGGCATTGCAGTGAGCGGTCGCACACCCTAGATGAACTGGCTGCAATGGATTATGCGCGCGCTCACTTGCTGCGCAAACTCGGAACTTTCTCGTCATGCGGATGTCGCCATTGCCCCTCTACCCAACCTGAAGGTTATCAAAGGCTTCACCCGTATGAAAAAAAAGCGGCACCGCGCAAAAGATGGTGCTTAATATGCTTTCCACCGGTGTAATGATCAAGCGTAGCAAGGTATATTGTGATCTAATGGCGGATGTAAAACCACGAATGAAAAGTTGTACGAACGCTCCGTTTCCATCATAGTGCGCACCACAGCCACGGATGATGCTACCACTCGCCGGATGCTGGCACATTGTGGCTTTTCATGGTAAGTTGCCATTGTGATGCTCCTGTGCAATTTGGACGCAAAAAGCCGGGGATACTCTTGATGCAGTTGGCGGATATATTTCGCGTGTTGTCAACCAAGTGGTTAAGCCTGTGTAACGCGGTGCGGGCTACAACTGTTGTAACTGTTTTCCAGCATCGGTTTCACGCGATGGTAATCCATATTAACCATAATCGTATATACCATATCAATCACGATCAGCTGAGCTATTCGGCTGCTCATGGCTCCGTTGCGGCGATACACTTCGGGGCAGGCAGTAAAGAGCGCATAATCGCTTTTGGAAACCATTGGCGGCTTACCGAATTTAGTGACCGTAACAATCGTCGCCCCGCGTGCCTTTGCGATATTTAATGTCTCCACAACCTCGCGCGTGCTGCCGGAATAGGAGATAAAGAAGGCTACATCCCTTGTGGTGAGGTTGGCCGCATAAGTAAGCTGAACATGGTTGTCACGACAAAACACGACGTTCTTACCGATTCGTAAAAGTTTATTGTAGAAGTCTTCCGCCACAAGCGCCGATGCGCCAACTCCAAACAGTTTGATGGAATCAGCTTTGATCATACGCTCCGCCACACGTTCCAGCATATTTTCGTCCGCAAGATGGAGCGTTTCTTCGATCGCCTGTATGCTTCCGGCACATACCGTTTCCGCCATCTGCGATACAGTATTGTTTCCTGAGATATCTGCATAGACTGGCTCTTTGGTGCTTTGTTGGGTATCCGATGCCCGGTTGAGCTCTGAAAACAGCTCCTTTTTCAAATCCTTGAGACCGAAAAAGCCCAGAGATTTACTGAAACGCACCCACGCCACCTGACTGGCGCCGGAAACCTCCGCCAAGCGAGCAATCGGCATGTGGAAAACACTGTTTACATCTGAAAGGAAAAAGGCGGCGACCTTTTGCTCTACCGGTGTCAGGCTTTCATAAATGTCGCGAGTACGGATTTCGATGTTTGTCATATACCCTCCTGTTGATCGCGATTAATGCGTTTCATTTGCCGTGACAGAAGTTTTGCGTTGTTTCTGTAAAATAATGATCCCATAAGGATGGGAACTGGGATCCATCTTATAAGATGACCCGGTTTCTGCTAATTATTCGTTGATTACAGACTGATTTTGCCCAACACTGGAGGATGATTCGGCCTCGTTACTTTGGACGTGTTATTGCACACGCCATGAACGCATTCATTGGCTAGAGTAGCAAAGGCATCGGTCTCCTTAGCGACAATACCATTCGCCGATGTACCGCTCATCCCTCCAATAACCAGTTGGGTCAGTCTTGACGTGATTTCTCGCAATTGTTTCATGATATTACTCTCTTTTCGAAAGTAACTTTCCAGCCCATTTTGAACCGACCAGGCAATTTTGTCAAGGAAGGATTTGTGTTGATTGATAACGGTATTGATTGACCTAAAATATGGACTAAACACCTGAAAAGCAAGCGTGTTGGGTGCTTACTGCCGCTTCTTCTGGCTTTCATGCTGGGTTCTGACCTGTTGACTGAATGATGGCTGAAGGCGTTCACAGTACAACGCTTTTTGCTCAGGAACACGATATTCGAGGAACTGCCTATGCGGGTGATGATGTGAATAAAGTCGTAAACCTGCGAACCGGTCTTACGGTATACAGTCTTTATCGCAAGGATTCCAAGCGAATCGTGGAGAATATGTATGGTAAGGGGTGTCGATGTTATCGTCTCTGACATTGCGGATGTCGGCGTACGTTTCTACCCCTACATTAACATGTTGCTATACTCTGTGGAGGATTACACCCATTATCATAAACTGCATGTAGTGCTTGATCGGTTCAACCCGCTCATTGGCATAGCGTTTGAAGGCGGCGCATTGCAATCAGATGGTCATCGTTTCATCGGCAATGATAATATGCCCATCCGATATGGCCTTACTGCCGGAGAATTCGCAAACATGCTCCATAAAGAGCAACGGTTCGGTTGCGATTGACCGTGGTTAAAGCAATAGTGTAGAAGCGCCATCAACTCCGCTGTGACACCGGATTGCCAAGGATACCTCCAAGCCCTTGCTTTACAGCATTTTGAAAACGCACTTCTATACGCTGGCACTTGTTTGTTGGAAGGTGTAAACGTGTCAGAAGGGCGCGGCACAGCAGAAACCATAGATTACGAGAAGACCAAGCTGCATATGAGTATCTGGTTTAAGCGCACACAACCTGTGAAACGTTTGCAAAAAGTAAAAGCCCCTATCTGATTTTATGAAGGAGAATGAAGGATGGATCTATTGACTTCTCTGGGTCAGCATCTGGTTACAGGGTTTCAGGGACCAGTGTTAACCGAGGAACTGATTGATAATGTGCGGGAGCATAAAATCGGAAACTTTATCCTGTTTGAATATAATGTAATCGATAAAGTGCAGCTTAAAAAGCTTTGCGATGACCTTACCGCACTAGCACTGAGAGAAACCGGATATTTGCCGTTTATCACCATTGATCAGGAAGGTGGCGCAGTTTCCCGTCTAAAGGAGGATGCGACGATCTTCCCCAGTGCTATGGCCGTAGCTGCCACCGGTGACACGGAAAATGCGCGCATTGCAGGCCGAATAACCGGAGAAGAACTTCGCGCAATGGGTGTTAATTTCAACCTTTCCCCTGTGATGGATGTCAACAGCAACATCAATAACCCTGTCATCGGCGTTCGCAGCTATGGTGATGAACCCACTCAGGTAGCTCGTTTTAGCATTGCGATGGCAAAGGGGCTTGAGGAAGGCGGAGTGCTCTCGTCGCTCAAACATTTTCCCGGCCACGGCGACACGGCGGTTGATTCCCACCTTGGGCTGCCCCGTGTGGAGAAAAGCCTTGAGGAACTTCTCTCCTGCGAGCTTTTACCTTTTCAGGCTGCGATTCACGCTGGCGTTCCTTCAATCATGACTACCCATATCCTGTTTCCTCAACTTGAGCCGGATGGCGTGCCTGCAACGATGTCTCGCCGGATTATGACAGACTTGCTGAAAAAAAGTATGGGTTTTCAAGGTCTGGTCATCTCCGATTGTATGATGATGGGCGCAATCGCACAATATTACGGCACGGTGGAGGGCAGTGTTGCGGCACTGAAAGCAGGCGTTGATCTTGTGTTTGTGTCACACAGTGCATCGCTTGCAGCAAAGGTTATTGAAGCTGCGAAAGTTGCTCTCTTCAGTGGAAGCTTGGATGAAGAAGAGCTGGCGGCATCCACCCGAAAGATTCTTCAGTATAAATCCGGTATTCCCTCAAAAGTGTCGGCATTGGCTAGCGTGGGGAGTTTCGCTCACTGTGAAGCGAGTGCAAAGATTACGCGCGCCGCGATTACTTCTGTCAACGATGTGCCATTCTCACTCGGTGAGAACCCACTATTTTTAGGCTGCTACCGCTTCCGACCCACGATGGTATCCAGTCCTGACGACACTTCGCTCAGTTTCCCGAATATACTGCAAAAATTACTAGGCGGTGAAGCAATCACCACCTCCCAGAATCCCAGTGCAGAAGAGATTGCTCAAGTGCTCGCCAATGCATCCGGGCATACCTCCATCGTGATTGGCACCTACAACGGTCGTTTGCGAGCTGGTCAAATGGCGCTGGTTAACTCAGCGGCAATACTTGATTTGCCTGTATGTGTGGTTGCCCTGCGTAATCCTTATGATCTGATTGGATTACCCCAAAATGTACGCACGATTGCCGCCTATGATTATGACATTCGCACGCTTCCTGTGGTGGCGGATATTCTAACTGGCAAGGCCAAAGCCACAGGTAAACTGCCTGTAAGTCTGTGAGGTAGTAACATGGCTGAGTATATAGCTGGTTGGGATGGTGGCGGTACCAAAACACAGGTTACCTGTCTCACAGGAAATGGAGATAACCTCGCTGAAGCCTTTTTAAGCCACTCAACCCAAATAGCGAACCTCCACCACCTACACTTACATGGTTTTAGCTCCACATGCGGATGCCGCTTATGGCGCGGCGCTCCTGGCGAAACAATTCATTGGAAAGGAATGTGACCCCCATGCCTGATATGTTGGTAAACCTGCTAAACCTTCCTAAAAATGACGATACCGAAGCAATACTCGCACGGGAAGGGATTGTCATTCGCCGTGCGATGGCTCCTGATAAATTCCGTGTTGTCCCCTTCGTTCAATCGCTATCCGGCATCAGCGCTGCAGGCGAATGTGATGTGTGTTTCAGTCATTCGCCCATCAGCGAATTTGTCGCAACCGATGGTGCTACACTGATTGGTTATTCCTGCTATAATGCTACTGCTCCCGACTTCTTCGGCCCTACAGCGGTTGATCCCGCCTATCGTGGCAAAGGGGTTGGGAAAGCGCTGCTCATTCGTGCATTGCAGGCATTATACGATGAAGGTTATGTGTATGCTGTGATTGGCGGCGTAGGGCCGATCCCTTTTTACGAAAAAACAGTTGGCGCTACCGTTATACCCGACAGCGATCCTGGGATATATAAGGATTTTATTGGAAATCTTGAACAACAAGAAACGAAAAAACCAACCGAGATTTAAGCTTACTTCGACAAAATAACTCAATCCAGTATGGAAATACCGCCTCACCGTCCCGACAATGATTGTCGAGAAAAGGGAAGGCGGTATTTTCATTACAAAGATTTTTGTTTTTACCTATGATCCTTCAATCCTGACCAACTTGATTTCAATCGTTAATCAATCTGATCAGGATAAGTTACCCCCGTGCAAGAACCGCTGATATAAAAATGGCAAATTTGCTAAAAACATCCCGAGCGAGAAGCAAATATTTCGAATAATCCATTACTGGATCTGCCTAATACCAAAACTCGGATAAAACAAGCCTGCCCAGTATATTTCACCTGTAAAATCCGCAGGGGTATTGCCTGCAACAAAAAAACTGATGCGTTTCGCTTTTTCGCCGCAGATGAGCGTATTCACCATCGCATAAGCTAATAGCCTGTCTTGATCTGCGCTGATGTTTTGTCCAGCTTGAGTAAAAGTATCGGACAAGTTTACAACCAAGGTTTCTTCATTCATCGATAATCCAAGAATATCCGCATCATTCAGTAAATCGGCCTTTACGACAGGAAGCAACCCTGAAACGCTATCCGCTGCCGTTGGGCCTTTCAGCACCTCCAATAAAAGCGCTCGAGGGTTCGTGCGCTGGAAGTAAGGTATCGGTCGCTGAAATGCAACCAATGCCTTCCCCTGCGGATCGGCAAGGTATAGGGTTGCATTGTCCATCAGGAGCGTCGCAAAGTTGCCACGGCGCATCACGCCATCATCAAACAGCAACCCATCTTCTGCGCCAAGCATCAGATGATCGATTCGCTCTTCCCCTACATATACGATAAGCCCGGTGATGTTGGGCATAAAAGTGCAAAGCGTATAGGTGAGCGATGCCATGCAACTTGCTCGGGACACGCCTTTCGTTGTCAGCATATCATCCAGCGTAGAATCAAAATGGAGCGTGATCAGCCTGCCGCCACTACCCGCTGGCTCGGTTACTGTCGGCGCTTCCGTAAGCAACTCAGAAAGCAGAGGGAGCACAGGCGAACCGGTGACAGAAACTGGCCCGTCACTTATCTCCTGTAAAATACGTTCAATCATACTTTCAGGCGATTGACTTGAGAAAGAAACATTGCGTGCTTCCGAGACAATTCCATTGATGGCAGCCAGTGGAAAATAGAGTGTCACCGTATCGGTCAGGCGTTTATCCTCTGGATTTTCATCCGCCTGAACACGTTGGGATAACAGCTGTTCATAGGCGGCGCCGATATCGCTTACCACGCTTTGTGTCATCGCACCGGTCGGCAAGGTGGAACCCAAATCAAGTCCGATTTGCTTATCCATAACAAGGATATTCACATAACGGATATTGGACAGTTCACTGAGTGTGTTCGTGATTGCCTGACTGCAAAGGAACAGCATTTTGCGATCCAACTGCAGTGCCGATGCCGCCAAGTTAACGGTAGCCACATCCCCGCTTACTTCAACTGGATTTGCTCCATACAGTGAGAGCTTCACATCGCCACCTAAAGAACTGGCGACACCATTCGAGGGGTGCACCAGCAATGCGCGAATCACACTCTCCGCATCCAAACGAGCAGCCGAAAAGGGAATGATATCGGTAAGCGACATCAGTCGCGTGCCATCCTGACGCGGCAGATACAACGTTGCAGTGTCCGTATATTCTAGTGCTGCGTCGCCAATTGGTGCCACATAAGGCACGGTTGCGGGGGGCAGCGTAATGGTTCCTCCTTCTTTAATGGGCACACCAGCGTTTTGGCAGGAAGTCAGCACGAACAAAGCTGTACATAGCAGGAAAAACAACGCGATTCTTTTCCTTAGCAAAGTAAGCATGGTCTTCCCTCCTTGCTTTTATTGCGCCATCAATGCCGTCAGGCGGGTGATCGAAATCTTCCAAATGCCATTTTCGCGGTTTAAAAGCATCGGATAGCTGTGAATCTCATTGCTGGTGTTGTTTCGATAGGTTTTAAGCGAAACAGTCAATGTTGCGTTATGTCCGTCTCCTGCTATGCTTCCACCGCTTACATTGAATTCCTGTAGCGACGGCTTGGTCAACAGAGATTCGCTCAATATTGCAAATGAGGGTTTATCGGTTTCAGCGATAAAGCGATACAACCGTTCAAAATCGTTTTGTTGCCATGATGTGAGAATGATTTCTGCAGTATGTTGCGGTGTAAGCAGCAGTGTTTCATCACGGGAAATGGGCTCACTCAAGCCTGTCGTCCCATTTAAAAAGTACGCATTATCCAACCGCAAGCTTGTTTGTACTTCGTTTTGTCTATGCACTAATATTTGGATACCTGAATAAGGATAGGTTTCGGTAATCGATGCTGCCAAACTTTGAGTGATTAATTGACGAAGTATAGGCGCTTCCTCACGCCAATTATCTCTGGTAGCCCAGTCATCCGGCACATCGTCATTCAGGAATCCTTCATTAAATGTGACATACAGGATTTTGTCCCGGGAAACTACGCTTTCCACTTTCGCATCGGCAGGGATCAGCCGTCTCAAATCAATGTGACCTGCGCTTGGCCCTTCCACCAATGCTTCAACGATTGCAAACTCCACGCTTTCATCCCGACGCACGTTCAGTTCTCTGCTTTCCGCTGCCAGCATGGGTTCATCTAAATAACGGAAATAGAGCATTGCGCTTACCTGATCGACATTGGCATCGCTTGCTGAAGCTGCATGCAATTCCATCGAGAGTCCCGGAACAGCCGTCGCTTTATTTTTAGCAAGGGGGTTTTCCGTTTCCGTCGCACACCCGCCAAGCAGGAGTGCCAAAAACAGCAACATTACAAGCAGAAATCTTTTGTGTTTCAAGCGCTCCCCTCCCTTCAACCCTGATGGATGGGCAACTCAACTGTAAAGGTAGACCCATGGCCTTCCTCGCTGTGTACCGAGACGCTACCGCCATGCATCAGCACCATCTGATTCACAATACTTAATCCAAGTCCAGTCCCGCCAGTGTCACGGCTGCGTGCTTTATCCACACGGTAAAATCGGTCAAAAATGTGTGGCTGATCCTCTTTGGGAATGCCGGGGCCGTTGTCCGCGATATATAGTATCGCATCACGGCCGGAACGGATCAGTCGAACACGAATGATTCCGCCTTCAGGTGTGTACTTGATGGCGTTGTCCATGATGTTGTACACTACCTGCATTAGTTTAGCGCGATCCGCATACATTTCACAGCTGTCTGCAATTTGCAGTTTGATCTCCTGGTGCCGCTTTTCCGCAACCACTGACAAACTGTGTACTACATCGGTCACAACATCGGCAAAACGGAAGGTTTCGCGGTTCAGGCGCATGGTTTTGCTGTCCATGCTCACCAGCGTAAGCAGGTCACTGATGATCAGGTTCAATCGGTTGATTTCGCGGTTAACATCCGATAAAAACTCTGTGCGCAAATCGGCATCCATTTCAGGCTGATAGATGATGTTTTCAAGCAGAATTTTCATGGTGGAAAGCGGTGTTTTCAGTTCATGACTGGCATTGGAAACAAACTGGTTGCGACTTTTATCCAGCATTTCAAGTTTTTCCGACATGACGTTAAACGTTTCCGACATGCGCTTGAGTTCACCACTGCCTTTGACGGGTACGCGTACGGACAGGTCTCCGTGCCCCATCCGCTGGATACCCCGCGTAAGGGTTACAATTGGTTTGGTGATCACACGTGAAATAATGAGCGCAATAGCCATCGCTGCAACTGCTGCTGCGATAAAGTACAACGCCATACGGTTTTGCAGTGATACCAGTCTTTGCATCATATCCTGTATCGGGGAAGAAAACAGCAGGATTCCAATGGTTTTACCTTCGGATGTAAGCGCCGCAGTACAATACCCTACCCACTGGGTACTGGTATCCAGTGGCGCCAGCAGGGATAAAAGGTTTAAATTGCGCTGAGTTCCCAGTTCGTGCACACCATAATCAACTGTAGCACCATTGAGTAAAATGGAGGCGACTTCTGGCAATTCAATTCGGGAACCATTGAGTTCGGAATAGCTGTCCGCCTGCACCTTACCGCTTACATCCAGAACCATCAACCTGCCGCCAAGCTCACCGCCTGATGTTTCCAGCAGCGTTTGCAACTCATTCATGCGCGCCGCAAGATAAAGAGGTGCAATTTCAACAGCCATCTTTTCTGTGCTTGCCTGATCCCGCGCCCGTCGATCCGCGAATAAATAATCGCCTACCAAACTGATCAAAGATGTGGCTACCGCGTAGTAGCTGACACCCACGACCAGCAGGAAGGCGAGCACTATTTTCCAACGGACGGAAGTCAACGGATTACTAATCTTTATCGGTGAAATAGTAGCCCACTCCCCACTTGGTGAAGATAAACTCCGGTTGAGCGGGATTGCGTTCGATTTTCTCTCTCAAACGCCGGATGTGCACGTCCACCGTTCGTGCATCGCCGGTATAGTCATATTTCCAAACGGTTTCGAGCATCGCTTCACGGCTAAACACCTTGCCACGGTTGTTAACGAACATTTGAAGCAGGTCGAACTCTTTGGCGGTCAGGCGCACTTCTTTGCCACCCAGATTTACGGCACGGTTCACAGAGTTAATCTCCATGTCATGCACACGGATCACTTTTTTGATTTCACCCTGCTGTGTACTGCTGGCGCGTCTCATAATAGTTTTAATACGCGCTTTGACTTCCAAAATGTTGAACGGTTTGGTCATGTAATCATCCGCGCCGTATTCCAGCCCGAGAATCTTGTCAATATGCTCGCCCTTGGCGGTAAGCATGATGATAGGTACATTGCTATGTTCACGAATACGCTGACAAACGGTGATCCCATCCAGTTTTGGCAGCATCACATCCAGCAGAATAAAATCAAAATTTCCAGCGAAAAACTTAGCCAGTGCTTCCTCGCCATCCGCAGCGGAATCCGTTTCGAAGCCTTCCTGTTCCAATGTATATTTTAATCCCTTGATAATCAAAGGCTCGTCATCCACAAGCAAGATACGCTTAGCCATCGGCCTCATCCTTTCGCGTTGGATTCAGAAAACCGCGGCGGTATCTTTATGCTGTGGAAAACCGCTGCGTTTACGAATATTGTAAGGCGAAACGCATAAAAAATCAAGAGAATTGTTACGGAAAGTTTGTAATTGTTGCATTCGATTATTTTCTTCTATACATCTGTTGTGAGCACCAGTATAGAATTTTGCCTTGAACCCGTATTGATTGAACGCGTTATCTGTAGAATATTTGTTTCGTATTCTTAAATTTCTCTGCAAATTCGTCCATCTCTATGAATTCATTGCATAGGTTCATAACCAAACCTTCACTGATCCAAGCTCAAATAGAAACTTGAGTCCTCGATTTTTCCTGATATGCATAACCGTTATTTCCCTGATGATTTATTCATATGTATCCAATTCAGAATTCTCTCCCTATCAATTTAAGCCTGAGAACCACTCCGGCTCCCAGGCTAATGATATTCAAATGGGAATCTTTGTTTATACTAAAAGGCTTTTTCCCTTCATTTCATCGGGGACAGGCAGGTTCATGCTTTCCAGCATCGTGGAGGCGATATCGCATAGCTTGCCACCATCGCGTAGATTGCGGCCAACCATATCCTGTCCAATAGCAATAAAGGGCACAGGGTTTGTCGTATGCGCCGTAAACGGTTCACCTGTAACAGGATCTACCATCTGATCGGCATTGCCATGGTCAGCTGTAACAAATGCGCGTCCGCCGTTGCGCAAAATAGCACGCACTACAGCCCAAACGCAATCATCCACAGCCTTCACGGCTTCCTCCGCCGCTTCCATAACACCGGTATGACCCACCATGTCGCAATTGGCAAAGTTCAGGATCATCACATCGTACTTTTTAGCGTTAATTTCCTCAATTGCCTTGCCAGCTACCTCAAACGCGCTCATTTCAGGGCTCATGTCAAATGTCGCCACCTTGGAGGAAGACACGAGAATGCGATCTTCTCCAGCATTTGGCTTTTCAACACCGCCATTGAAAAAAAAGGTCACATGAGCGTATTTCTGGGTTTCTGCAATTCGCAACTGCGTTTTTCCAAGACCGGACAGGTACTCGCCCAGCGTATTGTTCATCGACGCAGGTGGGTTGACCACATCAAGACCGGTAAACGTTTCGTCATATTGGGTCATGCTCACGAAATGGACGTGGAAGTATCCGTTTTTACGTACAAATCCATTGAAATCCGGCTGTATGAACGTGCGGGTGAGTTGGCGAGCACGGTCAGGGCGGAAATTGAAGAAGATGACACCATCTT
>Ga0302286_10001704_pt1 | contig 16015 bp, 12 predicted proteins | sample III_Fen_E2_3_FD_198765 | JGI IMG/M metagenome (GOLD analysis project Ga0302286, IMG submission 198765) | Peat permafrost microbial communities from Stordalen Mire near Abisko, Sweden - III_Fen_E2_3 | ecosystem: Environmental > Terrestrial > Soil > Wetlands > Permafrost | place: Sweden: Abisko...
GCATTGAATAAAAATAAAAGAGGAAAATGATTATCCGTTGTTTCCTCAGTTGGGCATAGATGAGCGGGATTTATTTTTTCTAGTAACGTGTGCTAACAAAGCCGGAAGAATAATCGGGAGTAGGAGCGTAGGGAATAGGTGGTGATAGTTGTCTGAACCAGGATTCAGCAGATGAATCAGAAAAAAACAGATACTCTGAAATCTGATACATCCTTTTATCAGATATAATTGCGATTCAGACAATGGACAGGTGGGAAATTGTCTGAACCAGGATTCAGCAGATGAATCAGAAAAAAACAGATACTCTGAAATCTGATACATCCTTTTATCTGATATAATTGCGATTCAGACAATGGTGTGGGTGTAAATGTTTTAATTTGGTATTGGTTGATTGGTATTGTTTGGCATAGTTACAGAAAAGGAGAAAAAGAATTTGCGTAGGGACAGGTCGTGACCTGTCCGAATAGGAAAAGAATAATGGATGTGTATGGTTTGGGGCAATTATAGGATTGCATTCTATCCATATACAATAAATGCGGTAATGGGCATTTAGAAAAGGACAGGTCACGACCTATCCCTACAGGGGGGGTAGGAATGAAGAAAGGTGGAGGAAGAAAAGAAGCGTGATGAGGGTAAATGGAAAACGAAAAACCAAATAAAGAATTAAAGATATGAAGAAAGAATTATTGTATTTACCGGTGATTATCTTATTACTATGTAGCTTTAAAAATAGTGATGATGATATTTTGAATAAAACATCAAAGAAGCTTAATTCGATAAAAACGTTAGAATATAACGCGATAAATCATTTACATCAGGATGTAACAAATAGCGATAATATAAACTCGGCTCTTTGCTATTTTGATTTTACAAGTAAAGATTCGTTGATTGGCGCAAAATTTTATTTCCGTTTTACTTCTGATGATAATAAATCTACGGTAGTTTTCAATGGCTCACAAACATTTTATAGTGATGATAAAGAAAAAAGGATTCTATATAGAAATCAACCGAGAATAAAAAATGTGACAAGTTTCATATTATATGAACAATCTATTTGTTGGATTCGAAAAATACTACCTCAATTTATAAATGATCCTGCCAATAAAAATATCCGACTAAGAGATACGATAATAAATAACAGAGAGTGCTTTCGGTTTCAGCTGTCGCCCAATAAGTATATTGAAAATGGAAGTGTGGAATTAAGAGGTTCCAATAATGTAATGAAATATTACCTAGCCATCTCCAAAGATGATTCCTTACCGGTTCAGTTTACCAGAATATTTCCAACCATACAATATGAAATAACCACTTTCTCCCGGTTGAAATTTCCGGTACAAAAAAGTGACTCTATCTGGAGTTACGATAGTTTTCCGAAAGACTTTTTGAGAATATCCGAACAGGAGTCCTCTGAGACATCACGAAATAAATTAACACAAGCAATAGGGCAGATTGCCCCGGATTGGGAACTTCCGAAATTAAAGGGGGGTTCAGTAAAGCTTTCCGATTTAAAAGGTAATTTAGTTTTGCTTGAATTTTGGTTTCCGGGTTGTGGTGCATGTTTACAAGCAATACCCGATATTAATGATATTCAACAAAAATATGGAAGCAAAGGTCTTAAAGTTTTTGGAATTGAATTTCAACAAACAGGAAATAAAGGGCTAACAAACTATATAAAAAAATGCAACATAAAATATCCTACTTTATATAATGGTAAAGAAGTTTCAACTGCATATGGAGCGACCAGCGGTCCAACAATCTTCTTAATAGGAAAAGACAGAAAGATTATTTATGTCAGTTCGGGTTTTGATAAGGCTGCATTGATTAAGACAATAGATGAGAATATTAAATAATTCCTTGTTGAGCCTCTACTGGTGCGGGTTTGTAAACCCGTACTAACTAAAGAAGGAAGTAATTAAGAAAAAGAATAATCAAAGATTATTAAACAATACGGGTCGCTGATCCTCGCTAGCATAGGGTTTAGAGTTGAACTAGAAGGATATAATACAAACAATTTAAATTTATAATTATGGGTGGTTTTATGTTGATCATTTGGGGTTTGGTCTATGCTGCAATATTGATTGCAGTAGTCTATTTTGTATATACGTGGGTAACTACATTTATCGCATTAAAGCGAGAACATAATGACTTGCTAAGGGAGATATTGAAGAAAATGGATAAGGCTGGAAATTAGCGATTGCCGTTGGGCATTGGAGACAAATCCAACTCTTGACTTAATTATAAATACTTATAGTATGAAAAAACCCTGTTGAGTGTAGTGTGTATTGTTTGGCGAAGTCTCCAGACTTGCAATTAGCTTGGTGGTAATTGTCTGAACTTCGATGAAGCAGATGAATCAGATTAAAAACAGATATGCTGAAATCTGATACATCCTTTTATCTGATATAATCGTGGTTCAGACAGTTACAAATGATAAGAATACAAAGAAGAAGAGGTCACATGCCTGCACTAGCGAAGGTTTTATTATGAATCAAAATTTTTAAATACAAAGAAATAATCCTGCGGTCTAACCGCTTATACATATATATATATTCATGAAACACAATTATTACATTCTATTCTTGATATTATTTAATGTGGTCAGCTTGTCAATAGTTGCTCAAAATGAGAATGCATTGAAAAATGTGAATACAATTTTAGAAAAAGCATTTGATGATGATCAAAATACTAGAGATACTATTATTGTTTTGCAAAAGCGCAATGATACCAATACTGCTGAATATAGAAATATGTTAATTAGAATGAATAAACATGATTCTATTAATCAATTAAAAGTGTTTCCTATTTTAGATAAATACGGTTGGTTGGGGAAACCAAAGGTTTCTGAAAAAGCATGTCGTTCATATTTTTATATTATTCAACATGCTCAAATTGATAAACAATTAAAATATTATCAACAAGTTATGCAAGCCTATAGAGCAAAATATATATCATCGTCCGAATATGCAATGTTTGTTGATAGAGTAAATGTAAGACAGAACAAATTTCAAAAGTATGCAACACAAACAGAGTTAGATCAATTAGGAAATGAGACCTTGTACCCAGTTATTGATATCAATCGCTTGGATTATAGACTTTCTAAAATGGGGATGGACCCAATTTATGGTGAGTTAAGTAATTTGTATTCTATTTTAAATGTTTGCAAAGACGATAAAGTCCTAATTTTCCGTATAATAAATAAAAATCAAACAAAAGGAATATCAGATGTTGATATATTTATAAATGATAAGTTAGTTGGAAAGAGTAATGATAAGGGTTTATTTCAATGCAAAATTGCAAAAAAAGTGCAATCCATTAATATTGTACTCAAAAAGAACAATGTCAGTAAAGAAAAGAAGTATGTTATTAAAGATCGTAATGATTTTTCTAACTTATACATGGTATGGAATGAATAAAATATGACTTTTGGGGATAACTTCCGATAATTCCACTCTCCTCCTCGTTTGCAACGAGGAGTTAGTAGTAAGGCGTTTGTAACGTGCGCTAACAAAGCAGGAAGAATAATTGGGAGTAGGAGTGTAGGGAATAGGTGGTGATAGTTGTCTGAACCTGGATTCAGCAGATGAATCAGAAAAAAACAGATACTCAGAAATCTGATACATCCTTTTATCTGATATAATCGTGGTTCAGACAGTTACAAATGATAAGAATACAAAGAGATGGGATAACATATCTGAGCTGCCGGTCAGAACCATTCTGTAAAGAATAAGAGAGATATATCCGGAGAGACAGGGTAAATATAAAAAACAACTTCGTGAAACAATTAATTCAAAAAAACGAATAAGATGAAAACAAAACTTTTAATGACAGTTATTTTGCTATTGACAATCGTTTCGTTTGCTCAAAGCCAAACGTCTCAACACCTTACTTTCAAGGGAGTTCCAATTGACGGTACACTTGATAAATTCGTTTCGAAAATGAAACAAAACAGTTTTACAGAGATAGCAACAGAAAATGGAGTTGCAAGTCTCAAAGGCGATTTTGCTACATACGAGGGTTGTAACGTTGTAGTTTCAACATTAAAAGGAAAGGATTTAGTAAGTAATGTCACAGTGTATTTTCCAAAACAAGATGCATGGTCCTCCCTTGCTTCAAATTATTTCAATCTAAAAGAGTTGCTTACTGAAAAGTATGGTCAACCTTCTAAAAGTGTTGAAAAATTTACGTCTTTCGTGCAAGTAGATGACGGTTTAAAAATGCAACAAGTTTATCTTGATAACTGCAAGTATCTTACGACTTATGAAACAGAGAAAGGCAGTATTCAATTATCAATCAAAAGCAACAATTCAAGCGCTTTCGTCATTTTGACTTATTTAGATAAAATCACTGGTAACATAATTAGAGCGAAAGCTAAAGACGATTTATAAGATATACGCTTTACTTTGTTTAGCGAAGCGTAACTCTGTTCATTGTAGGGTAAGTGGAGTTTGGCATAGTTACAGAAAAGAAGAAAAGAATTTGTGTAGGGACATGTCGTGACCTGTCCGAATAGGAAAAGAATAATGGATGTGTATGGTTTGGGGCAATTATCGGATTGCATTCTATCCATATACAATAAATGCGGTAATATGCATTAAAAAAAGGACAGGTCACGACCTATCCCTACATGAGGTTTGTGCGGGTAATGAACAAATGAGTAAACTACTAAATATGAAAAAACATTGCATCTTAATTACTTTATGTGTTATTATGACTTTAAATCTAAAGTCACAAAATCAGACACCATATCTTATTTCCAAATTAGAACCAATTAAAGGAGAGATGGGGGATACGGTAAAGCTCTATACTAGCTTAGATACTGGAGTTGACACAATACAAATTGCGTTTATAATTGATTTAAAAGCAACAAAACATAAATGTTGTATCGAAACAAGTATCCAAAATAAGGTAAACAACCTTAACGAGGTAAATCACTCTTTCTTCGATTTTTTTCAAAAATCAGACATTCCAGACTTTGTAAAAAAGGACGTTGAAATCACATTTAGAAATTCAACTAAAAAAATATCGTTAGAGCTTTTATATTCTTCAACTTTAAATGAAATTCGATATATTTGGATTAATAATAATCAAAAAAGTCAGATAGCATCTATTGTTTCTATTGACAAGCCTCTCGAAATAAATAAACCATTTCCTGATTTGACATTTACACGGTTGGATGGCAAAACTATTTCTACAAAAGACCTAGTAGGTAAATGCGTTGTTATTAATACATGGTTTGTAGGCTGTCCTCCCTGCCGCGAAGAAATTCCATATTTAAATAAACTAGTTGAGAAATACAAGAACAATAAAGAAATTGTCTTTATTGCTATCGCTTCTAATAGAAAGGAAGAATTAGAAAATTATTTGGCTCAAAATAAATTCAATTACATACAAACTTTGACAAATTCGGAGTTTAAAAAAATATGTGGAGATGTATATCCAACCAACTGTGTTGTGAACCCCAAAGGAATTATAACATATTATTCTGAAGGTGGGAATGACAAAATTGATCTTGAGATTGAAAAAGAAATTGAAAAAATAATGAACTAGAATTGATCTATTAAGTTTCCCGTTAAGTGTAGCGTGTATTGCTTGGCATAGTTACAGAATAGAAGAAATGAATTTGTGTAGCGATAGGTTGTGATAGTTGTCTGAACCTGGATGAAGCAGATGATTCAGAAAAAAACAGATACTCTGAAATCTGATACATCCTTTTATCTGATATAATCGTGGTTCAGACAGTTACAAATACTATGAATACAAAGAGATGGGATAACATATCTGAGCTGCCGGTCAGAACCATTCTGTAAAGAATAAGAGAGATATATCATGAAAGACGAAGCATCTATAAATATTTAAAATAAATTAAGATCATGAAGAACCTACATCTATTACTATTTCTATTGTTTATCATTTTCGTGAATCAGAATTTGATGTCTCAACAAATCAAAAGAGACAGAAGGAATCAACTAAAAAAAGAAGATTCTAATAATCAATTTCGATCTGATAAAATTACAAATCTTGATTTGTTAGAAGCCATTGAGCTTTCGGGTGTAAACATTTACAAGTATCATTTGAGCCCTTTTGATAAAAAATATAATCTAAACCTTGCTATAGATGAATACAAGGATGGTAAAATCATAAAATCAGATACTAACTCTATTGAAAATAATATGTACCACTACTTCTTAAATAAAAAAAAGAAGAGCGAAATATATTATGACTATATTGACCAAATTAAGATATTTACAAAAGTGAACGATACTATTTTGTCATTAAAAATAGCTACATATGTAATGACGATGTCTAGATCTATAACCATAAAAAAATATGATAAAGAATCGTTTTATAATATTCGTTCCTATATTGACTCAAAATGGGCTTTTAATGAAAAAATGCCACTATTAATTTATGCATCATCTTGGAAAGATAAAAAATATGGATTCCAAAGATTTTGTGGATCAGTTAATTTGAAAAAAGGTGATAAAGATACCGATGAACTTCTTTCATCTTCTCCACATTATTATTTGGTTAGCTATATTTTGACGGATATCAAATAACCTTTGGATCTGCGTATAACACTGCTCTGTTGATAGTAGCGTGTATTGGTTGGCGAAGTTACAGAAAAGATAAAATGAGTTTGCGTAGGGACAGGTTGTGACCTGTTCAACTGAATAAAAAAATAAACAAACATGGAAATGATATAAATTTTTAAACAGTCGTTATTATGAAAAAACTAATTTCAGTAGCAGTATCATTGGTGTTATGCATGTGTATTTATGCACAATCGTCAGTGCTAACGATTAAACCGTCACAAATAGAAGCGGGCAAAGATGTCAGGTTTACTTATACCGGAAAACTTGCAAAAGAAGGAACAACAATTGACGTCAAACTGTATAATGCGAAATCTTTTACTTTTAAACCGATTGAAACAAAGTTGATCGGGAAAACTATTGATGGAAAATTTAATGTGCCCGATTCCATTATTTATGTGTCATTTGCCATTACCAATGGTGATGAAACAGATCGTAAGGATAAAGAAAGTGTAGGATTTGATTTTAATGTATTTAAGGACGGCAAACCGGTTAAAGGAACGTATCTGGTACAAGGCGCTTTATTAAGTACGCTTGGAGGGGGCAATAAAGCGATTGATTTGATTGAAAAAGAATATACACTTTATCCCGAACAGCGCGAAAAAACATTTTTAAACTATGTTTACGCTATGTCAAACATTAAAGATAGAAAAGCCGAAGCCATAGCATTGGCTCAAAAAAAATTCGATTCAGGTTTGCAATCGGGTGCAAAGGAGATGGATTTGTCGAACTTAATTAGTTTTATTTACGCTGGAAACTATCAGAAACGAGATTCGCTGGAACAAGAAGTAATAAAGAAATTCCCCAAAGGAAATATTAGTTTCTGGAGAAAGTTATCCGCATTGAATGACTTTCAGGACCCTGATAAAATCTTTCTTGGATTAGATACTCTGCGTAATGAGTACCCCGAAAAATGCAACGAAAACAAACTTACGTTAGATAGGTTTCTGATAAAAGCCTATCTTCTGAAAAAAGATTATGCAAATTTTGACAAATGCATGTCGACTATCAAAGATCAAAACTTCAAAGCACATGAATATAATGAAACAGCCTGGGAAATGGCAACGCATAATACGCATCTGGAAATTGCCAAAGTTTATTCCGAAAAATGTATAGCTGCAATGGATTCGGTGATAAAATATGAAAAGCCGGATTCCTATTCTTTAAAAGATTGGGAAGATAGTCAGAATGCTACGAAAGGAAATTTCTACGATACCTATGCCTATATTCTGGAAAAGCTGGGTAATATAAAAGAAGCAGCTGAAAATGAACAACTGGGAGTTGTACTATCAAAATTAAGCAATACGTACATGAACGAACAGTTAATGAAATACCTCCTTACCTTAAATCAAACAAAAGAAGCATTAACATGGGGGGAGAAATTTTTAAGCACCGACAAGAGTAGTGCTAAATTAGACTCGCTTTATGATGTGGCTTATATCAAATTGAATGGTTCAAACGCAGGATTGGCTGCCATTAAAGCCGGCATGATTGATAAGTTGAAAATGGCACCGGATTTTACTTTAAAAACTCTGGATGGCAAAACAGTTACGCTCTCTGCCCTGAGAGGTAAAATAGTAATACTTGACTTTTGGGCTACCTGGTGCGGACCTTGTCTGGCATCATTTTCAGGTATGCAAAAAGCAGTTGATGCACTGAAAGAGAATAAAGATGTTTGCTTTTACTTCATCAATACTTTTGAACATACAACTCCGGAGGATCGCCTGAAAGATATAAAAAAGACGATAGAAACCAAAAAAGTGAACTTTGATATTTTGCTGGACGAACCGACGACAGGTATTGATTATCTGGTTGCAAAACAGTTTAAAGTTAACGGTATCCCCAGTAAGTTTATTATTGATAAAAATGGAAAAATTCGTTCCACTCTGGTAGGCTTTAGTGGTAATGATGTAGAATTGGTCAATGAATTGAAAGCAATGGTAGAAAAGCTGAAGTAAAATTATTTCCTGTTTCATTTAGAATTGGTTTAATTAATCTTCAGAACACTCGTAGCCGCAAGCTAGCCTTATAGTTACAAAAAATGAAATAAGTTTGCGTAGGGACAGGGTCGCGGCCTGTCCGAATAAAAAGAATAATAGATTTGGATGTATTGAAATTATCCGGTAGGTTTTAAGATTCTATTCATTCATTCAATGGACAGGTTAGGACCGGTCCCTACATTCGGTTTGTGCGGGTAATGAATAAATGATATTATCAGAGATCCAATAGAAACAACAACTAAATAGTTTTTATCCAAAAAATCAACTTAAATGAATGATTATGCAACTAAATTATAACTGGAAAAAAGGAATCTTTTCTGAATCTTATAAAATTTTCAACAATAAAACTCAAGTTGGGAATTTATCTAATAAATCGTTTTCACAAACAGCACGCGGTGAGTTAAACCAAGAAAAATACACTTTTAAAACATGTGGGGTTTTTAAACAACATACTCAGATTATTGAGAACAGCGAAAATAAAATAATTGGAGAAATAACGTATAATAATTGGATGAACAAAGCTACAATAAATATTAACGGCCAACAGTTCTACTTAAAGTATGACAATATATGGAACACCAAATGGAGTATCTATGGTTTGAATGAAACTCAAATCAGTTACAATAGTTCAACATCTACGGGACAAATACAATCTAATACAGATAATCAATTACTTATTTTGTCCGGATTGTTTGTTGCTAATTATTATTTACAAATGACTCTTGCAGTTTTACTTATTGTGTTTATTCCAATCTTAGTAAGACATTGAAAGAAAATATAATTGAATAATAATACCACCCCAAACCCCTAAAGGGGCTTAAGAGTAGTATCCGAGAAGATTTACACTTAATCAAGAGTGTTTGATAAAGACAATAGTATTACAAACGTAACTCGTCTATAAAAAGTACTTGTAGGAGACGATAGTAACTACAAGTCCGTCAGCTGACGGATTAGGGGAGGATGAATGAGAATAAGAACCCCCTGTTGAGTGCAACGTGTATTGTTTGACATAGTTACAGAAAAGATAAAAAGAATTTGCGTAGGGACAGGTCGCGACCTGTCCGAATAAAAAGAAAAAATAGAATTGAATGTATTGAAATTATCCAGTAGGTTTTAGGATTGCATTCTATTCATAAACAAGAAATCCGGTAATGTGCATTAAAAAAGACAGGTTGGTGTGGAGATTAATAAATTTGGAGGAAGGAAGACTATGCCTAATGAAATAGGATTTAGATAAATCAGAATCAAAAAGAAGTATAGAATATAGCAGAAAAATGCAAGTATGAATATTGATGAAATCGTAAACCAAGTTCCTGATTGGCAAAAGGCTAAAACTATTCGACATGAAACACTGAGCGGTGGTTATTCAAATACAGTTTATAAAGTTTTTGTTGATGAGAAAATCTATGCACTAAGAATAAATGGTAAGCAGAATGAATTTTTAGGATTAGAGTACAAAGATGAAATCGAAATTATTGCTCAAGCAGCCAAACACGATTTAACCCCAATGGTTCTGGAATGCGAGAATAAATCAGATTTTTTAATCACTGATTTCATATACGGAACTCAGTTGTCGGAGGAACAGATTAAGAATACTGACAACTTAAAAAAAGTGGTTTCTATTCTAAAGAAAATTCATAAAATCCCATATTCCGGGAAACGTTGTAGTACACCATTTTCTTTAACTCGTGGTTATCTTCAGGGTGCTGAAAGACTTGGAATTCCTTGCCCTACAGATTTAAAAGAGTTCTTGAAAGAAGTGAATGCCATTGAAAAAACACGTCAAAACGATTCCGACTATAAAAAACATTATTGTCATAATGATGCATTTGCACATAACATGTTGGTTTGTGATAATGGAGATATTAAAATAATTGATTGGGAGCTTTCAGGTTTGGGTGATATCTGGTTTGATCTTGCCACATTATCATTTTCTTGTGGTTTTGACCACATATCTGATGAAATAATGTTGGAAAGCTACTTTGGTAGTTCTGATGAACTAAAGCATAAAATATTAGGGGAAATGAAGTTCGTGTGTATGGTTCGAGAGATTGGTTGGGCGTTGTTACATACAGCTTTGGATAAGAATAAACCGATTCAGGGACCTGGTTATATGGACTTTGCTAATTCAGTACTGAATAGACTAAAACAAGGTCTTGTGACCTTAGTTTAAGCAGCGCTAATCAATTTATAAATATCAATATAGCCATCCACTGCTGCCACACAAATTGCATCTTGTGGCAAGTAAAGGTTGAATGAAGACATGTATTAGAAACTTAGTGTGTATTGTTTGTCATATGTTTGGTGCAGTCTGGAGCTACACTTAATTGAGAATTTTTATGTTTCAAACACTGAAAGTAATATCAAAATAACTATAAACTCATACACATGCAGAATAATAACTGTTGACAGAATTAATAAAACGGAAAATAAAAATGACAAACGGATTTAAAATAATCGGGATTTCAACTCGAACGACAAATAAAGACAATATAGCTCAACAAGATTTGGGAAAACTTTGGGGACAATTTTATAGTGAAAACATATTCGAGAAAATACCTAATAAACTTTCAAATGAAGTTCTTACAATTTATACTGATTACAAAAGCGACTTTACGGAAGACTATACGACAATAATTGGCATACTTGTTTCTACACTTGACGAAATTCCAAGCGGACTAATTGGACGTGAATTTCAAGCTGAAAATTTTCAAAAATTCACTGCGAAAGGAGAAATACCAAATGCGGTTGTAAATTCCTGGATTGATATTTGGCAAAGAGACAAAGAACTGAAAAGAAAATATAGCTATGACTTTGAAGTTTACGGAGACAAATCACAAAACGGAGAAAATTCAGAAGTCGATATTTATATCGCGATAAATAAATAACGTAGAATGAATTGAGGTTTTAGAATATTGAAAGGATTCAATGTGAATTGAAAATCGGCGTAGTCGATAATCACGGTTTACACTCGCAGTTATTTAACATTCAAATCCTTCGGACTAGACAGAAAGCATACTTATTGAAATTGAATATGCTTATTTCGAACTCACGTTATTTATTTCTTATCCGAAATAGTTCATTTTGAGAAAACAAAAAAGGCTGACTCATTATCTCTGAGTCAGCCTTTCTTTTATCATACCATGGTTTATTTCGTAGGCTTCATTACTACTTCCATAATGTTGCCCTGAGCCACTAATTTTGCTAAAGTAGATTGAATCGACTGCGGAGTGATTGCTTCTACAGCATTTTTATAGTTGTCCACATAGTTTATCTGATTGTGATAATAGCTTTCTACAGTGTTTAACCACCATCCGTTTTCTCTCAGATTTTCATTATATGTTTTCAGCAGGTTTTGTTTTACCTTTTGAACGTCTTCTGTTTTCGGACCATTCTTCACTATTTCATTCACCTCATCGTAAATCATTCCGATAAGTTTGGCTTGTTTGACAGGATCGGTATCAAACTGCATTAGTAAAGTTGCATTATCTATCGGTTGATGGCTAATGCCTCCACGAACGCCTACGCCGTAAGTACCACCTTCTTTCTCGCGAATGGATTCGTTGTATCGTATATCCAAAATATCGCCAATGGCTCCTACCAGTGTGTTGTTCACAATATTGTAAGGCATTGCGGCATTATACAGTACCAGATTGGATGCTTTCGCAGTTTTCATTTCTTTTTCGAACGTATTCGAAACTTTTCCTTGTGGCTTACGTATATTATTGTCTGTAAATTTCTCCAGCACCTTGGTTGTTTTCAAACCACCCAGGTACGTACAAATAGCATTGCTTACTTTCACGTTGTTCGGATCAACATTCCCGGCGAAGATAAAAGTAAAATCTGCCGGATTGGCAAATCGTTCTTTGAAAAATGCCAATGCTTTATCCTGATCTACCTTAGTGATAGTGTTCAGATTCATAATTACTGTACGTGGATTGTGATTGGTGACCAGAGTATTTACAGTGTCAGAGAATGCTTTAAGAGGATCAGTAGCACTATTTGCCAAACTGGTGCGATACATGTTTATTAATGCGCTAAAAGCATTGTCGTCCTTACGGGGAGCGGTGTAGAATAAGTACACCAACTGCATCATGGTTTCAAAATCATTTACCGAAGATTTTCCTCCAAAGCCTTCTTCGTAATTGCTGATCTGAGGTTGTAAGCTAACTACTTTTCCCGTTAGTATCTTATTCAAATCTACTTGTGAATAACTGCCTAATCCGTTGTTGCCAATAATGGTGGATGCTAATGTGGCTGAAGGCAGCAGCGAAATATCTTTTACTTTCGAAAGTCCTCCTTCGCTGTATGCACTCAGCAATATTTCATCCTGCTTAAAGGTAGTAGGTTTGAAAATTACCCGTATGCCATTGCTCAGTGTCCATTCTGTGGTACCAAGTTTTGGGTTTTGTCCTTTTTTAATTACTTTACCTGCAACAGGTGCTTTTTCTACTAACGGTTTATTAAGCGTTTCTTCTGCTTTAGCAGTTAGTTGAGCTTTGCCGGCTTCTGTAATTGCTGCAAGTACCTGATCGTTGTTTGGAACCTTCACAGTTGGTTTTTCGGGCGAAGTGATAGTTACCAGCAGATTTTTCTCGGTAATATATGATTTCGCCACCTGATTAATTACATTGGCTGTTAAGCTCGGCAAAATAGCCTGAAGTGTCTGATACTCCCATTCTATGCCGGGTACAGGCTCATTATGTAAGAAATTCCGAACGTATTCACTTACTAAACTGTTATTTTTCCGATGATCACGATCTTTGTAGGATGTCTCAAATTGCTTTAGCATATTGGTTTTGGCTCTTTCCAACTCAGCATTGGTAAACCCAAAACGCTTGATTTTTTCGGCTTCCAATAGCAGAGCATTTAATCCCTCTGCTTCTTTTCCTTCTTTAGGTACTGCCAGCATGGTAAATGCATCCTTTGATTTTACTAACTCACCGTAACCTGCCATGGCACCCACAAAAGGAGCATTAGCTTGCTGCGTGATTTCGTTAAAACGTTCTTCGATAATTGCCGAAATCAAATTATCAACAATACCTTTAGCGTATCCTTGTACCGAAAGTTGAATTTCGGCTGGTAGTTTTTCGTGCTTGTATTCCAGCCTAATACGGGTTACGTTAGCTTCTTTGTCTGACAATAAAGCTACGATGGGTTTGTCATTGTCTGCAATAGTGTATATCGGGCGTTCTCCAGCATTTTCTTTTTTGGGAATTGAAGAGAATAAAGTTTTTATTTTAGCTTCAATTTTATCTACATCGATATCTCCAACAACTAAAATAGCTTGCAAATCCGGACGATACCATTTCTTATAATAATCTCTGATTACATCATACTTAAAGTGTTTAATCACAGCTGTATCACCTAGTCCGTCTCTTATTCCATATTGCGATCCGGGGAATTTAATTTTGTTTGATTCTTTCCTCATTCTGAGGTCTGCACCAAAACGGGTACGCCATTCTTCCATAATAACACCACGTTCACTATCAATTTCATTATCATCAAGGGTTATGTAGCTCGACCAATCGTGCAAAACCAGTAATGCGCTATCAACCACTCCTTCCTGAATGGTTGGTACATCCGATAAGTTATAGACTGTTTCGTCAATTGCAGTATAAGCGTTAATATTCTCTCCGAATTTCACACCGTGTTTTTCCAAAAAACTAATTACTCCCTTACCGGGAAAGTTCTTGGTGCCGTTAAATGCCATGTGTTCAAGAAAATGCGCTAAACCGTTCTGATTATCATTTTCAAGAATAGAACCAACGTTCTGTGCAATGAAAAACTCAGCACGTTGTTTTGGCTCTGCATTGGCCCGAATGTAGTAAGTTAAACCGTTTTCTAACTTTCCATAGCGTATTTTCGGGTCAAGTGGGATGGGTTGTACCTGTTGAGCTCCGGCGTTTAGTACCAAAATTAGCAACAAACTTAAGGAAAACAACCTTAGAAGATTTTTTTTCATAATTGAATTGTTTTTTTTGAATTGATGATTGTTTATTAGAGAATAAAATTTGCAGTTAAACCGGTTACAAAGGAAAGTATAATTAGTGAAATGACAAAATCATTTTATTGTTTTTCGATAATTATTTATTAATCTACAGGATTTCACGCTTGTTTATCCCTAAAAAGAGGTATTTTTACCGACAGATTCGTGCAACCGGTCTTAAAAATAATGTACTTTTGTAATGTAAAACAAAACACGATGTCAGAAAAATTGTTCATCCCTGTAGGATCAGATAAAAAGAATGTATACGAGGCGTTGCTGCCACAACTATCAGCTTTGATAGACGGTGAAACAGACTTTATTGCCAATTTAGCCAATATAGCGGCAGTTTTAAAAGAATCGTTTGGTTGGTGGTGGGTTGGTTTTTATATCGTAAAAGCCGATGTGTTGGTGCTTGGACCGTTTCAGGGACCGATTGCCTGTACGCGTATCAGGTTCGGAAAAGGTGTTTGCGGTACATCCTGGAAAGATGAAAAAAGTCAGTTTGTGCCGGATGTCAATATATTTCCGGGACATATAGCCTGTAGCAGTAGTTCGGTTTCCGAGATTGTAGTTCCGGTTTTTGACAAACAAAATAAGGTAATCGCCGTGCTGGATGTTGATAGTGAACGCTACGATGTTCTGGACGAAATCGATGTTGTTTATCTGGAAAAAATAGTAAAAATAATTACCGGCTCACTTTAATGAAAAAATGTCATTCCGAATAAGAATGACATTTTGTTTAAAATGGAATAAGGTATTTATCTTAGTGCTTCTATATTTTCCTGATTTTGGATGCTCTTTGCTCCCGGGGAATATAGATTTTCAATTCTTGCGGCGTATCGTTCTTCTACTTTGCCACGCATTATTTTCATCGTGCTGTTTACCAATCCGTTTTGCTCACTGAATGGCTCACCAATTACAGCTACAGCTGCAGGAAGCCAACGTTCGGGGAATAATCCTTCCATTTTTCCGCTTTTTTTGTATTCATTTAATTCTTTCTGAAGTTTATTCAGTGCTAACTCTTTAGCTTCATTGCTATCCCATTGTAGTTGCGGTTTCTTTTCTTTTACATAACGTTTGAGTGCTTCTTTGTTGGGCACTATCAGCGCAGTTGTGTAGGGGTTTTGGTTGTTGTAGAGTACCACTTGATCAATATACCGAGAATTATCGGCTATTGATTCTTCAATTCCCTCAGGACTGTATTTTTCACCATCACTCGATATCAATAGACTTTTAAATCGCCCTACAACATATAAAAATCCATCATTGTCCATATAGCCCATATCGCCGGTATGCAACCATCCTTCTTTTATCGTTTCGGCAGTGGCTTTTTCATTTTTGAAGTATCCCGCCATTACATTCTCACCTTTAATTACGATTTCTCCTTTTTCGTAATTTGGAAGTTGCTTTCCTTCAGAATCACAAATTTTCAGTTC
>Ga0302286_10001708_pt1 | contig 15993 bp, 13 predicted proteins | sample III_Fen_E2_3_FD_198765 | JGI IMG/M metagenome (GOLD analysis project Ga0302286, IMG submission 198765) | Peat permafrost microbial communities from Stordalen Mire near Abisko, Sweden - III_Fen_E2_3 | ecosystem: Environmental > Terrestrial > Soil > Wetlands > Permafrost | place: Sweden: Abisko...
GATCGAAAGGGACAAGCCCGGCGATGATCGTTTAAAGGAAATCATGAGCCATAACTGCAAACTTGTAAACAAGGAACTTCCCAGGTTTGCCCAACTGAGTTCAATCATTTTGGTGGATAAAGAATTTGAGAAGACCCCCAAACGAAACATTAAAAGGTATCTGTATACCTGATGAAATTAAAAAGAAAAAGCCGGTCATTTTATGACTGGCTTTTTTCGTGCTGTTACAGAATTTGGTGGATGCCTGAACAATCTTACTTAATCATTCCTTAATCCAATATCCTGGGAAGTAGTAACCCATTTATTTTTACTAATTTCTGAATAGGTAAATAATTTACACGAATGGTTCGTATGGACCTGTGAAACTACTGTTTTTCGACACGGAAAATCAGAGCCATTTTTCCAATGCTATGTTCAAAAACCTGTTTACAGGGGACAATTCCTTCATAGCAGCTATTATTTTCCCCTCATAAGCTTCGCTTGTCACGGTCGAATCATCCACCCTGGAAGTAAAGGCATAGGATTTGTACTTCAGCAGGTCAATCTCCGGGAAATCCTTTGGAAACCCTTTTGGGGCTGTCTTCAGCTTATCATTATACATGTCGGGATAAACCTTCAGGAACGAATCATTGGTGATGAGTTGTTTGAATTCATCGGGATGATCGTAGATCTCGGTACGGATTGCCTTCAGTGCCTCTGCCGGGGGGCAATACGAACCTCCCCCGACGAAAGACGCCCCCGGTTCAATGTGCAGGTAATAACCCGCTCCGATACTTTTCCGGCCTCCTTTGGCAATATAACTGCCCATATTGGTTTTATAGGGCGTTTTATCGGTGGCAAACCTTACATCCCTGAAAATTCGGAACACACAGTTTTTAGGATCCGGGATTCCTATCTCAGAATCAAACGCTGCGATCTCATGAATGATCCTTTCGGTCAGCAAAAGGACCTTTTTACGACTCGCTTCATACCGGTCCCGGTTCTGATCAAACCATTCTTTGTTGTTGTTTTCTTTTAGTTCCGAAAGAAAGTTGAGTACTTCGTGCATAGGGATTAAAATTGAAATTGTACATTTGCTATTAACGTCTAAATTATGAAAAAGTTTGCAATAATCGTAGCCGGGGGATCAGGGAACCGGATGGGAACCGATATCCCCAAGCAATTCCTCGAATTGGCGGGCAAACCGGTCCTGATGCACACCATGGAATCCTTCTACGATTTCGATTCTGAATGTGTACTGATCGTAGTGCTTCCCGAACGACACCGTGAATACTGGGCCGGATTGTGCCTGAAACATTCTTTTTCATTAAGGCATCAGGTTGCTGTTGGTGGCAGTACACGGTTTCAATCTGTAAAAAACGGACTGAAGATGATTGAGGGCGAAGGAATTGTTTTTATCCACGATGGGGTCAGACCACTGGTTAGTCCTCAGACGATTGAACGGTGCAGTCGAATGGCTCAGAAAAATGGCAATGCAATACCGGTTTTACCCGTAAATGACTCGCTGCGTCGAAAGAAAGGCCCTCAAAGTATCTCGGTCGACCGAACTCTGTACCTGAGCGTTCAAACACCACAGACATTCCGCTGTGAACAAATACTTCAGGCCTACAAACAGGATTATGATTCGACATTAACCGACGATGCTTCAGTAGCTGAAAAGGCAGGTTTCCCCATATTTATGGTGGAAGGAAACCCCGAAAACATAAAAATTACCACACCTGTAGACTTAATCTTTGCGGAAGCAATTCTGGGAAGAGAATAAACAATGCGTTGAGATCCTGAATCAATCCCAGTAGCTATAGTGATTGACGGAGGGAGGGGATACTGAAACAAATTCAGGATGACACTCCTAGGAACGGAGTTGATGCTCGAAGCGTCATGCCGAATTTATTTCGGTATCCCCTCATTAACGCGTATTGCCCCCTTTTAAACATCCCCATCCATTTTCTGTTATAGTTTGATTATTTTCACCGCCTCGTTTTTATAATCATTTATGGATTTCAAAACTGTTTCTCTTTACCGTCCACGGATGGAGTATCGTCGCTTTGGCAAGACCAATAAGAATGTCAGTGTGATCACCCTGGGAGGTATGCGTTTCAAGCATGGCGGCCTTGAGCCCCGTGAACATATTCCCCAGGATACCCTCGACCAATGCCGTGATACCGTTTTGAAAGCGCTTGCACAAGGCATTAATTTAATAGAAACAGCCCACGGATATGGCAAGAGTGAACATGCTTATGGTCGTGTATTGAATGATGAATTGAAAATAAAACGTGAATCCTACTTCCTGATGACAAAGGGAAGCCCGAAAACGGCTGAGGACACCCAAAAAATGGTTGCTGGTCAGCTCAAAGCTTTGAAAACAGATTATCTTGATTTCTATGCCTGGCATGGAATCAATACGATGGATCTGTTCGAAAAGGCTTGTGCCAAAGGCGGTCCGGTGGAAGAGTTATTGAAACTAAAAGCTGAAGGCGTCATCGGTCACGTAGGATTCAGTACCCATGCCCCGCTTGAAGTGATCATCAAGGCTATCGAAACCGATCTATTCGATTTTGTAAACCTGCACTATTATTACTTTTTCCAGCGGAACAAAGCGGCCATCGATCTGGCGGAGACCAAAGACATGGGAGTATTCATTATTTCTCCGAACGACAAGGGAGGACAATTATCAAATTCTCCAAAGAAGCTGATGGATTTAACGGCTCCCCTTCACCCCATTCAATGGAATGCACGGTTTTGCCTCAGCCATCCTGCCATTCATACTCTCACTTTCGGGCTTCCCGTAACTGTCCAGTTCGAACACCTCAACGGCATTTTTCCTGCCCCCGCACCCCTTTCTCCTGAAGATGCACGCATCAAACATGAACTTGATGGTCAACGATTGCTTGATCCCTATGCCGGTTTCGACGGGCATTGCATGATCAACGATCCTTCAGGCATAAACATTCCTGAAATTCTTAGATTCCGCACCCTCTGGAAATGCTACGATATGAAGGACTTCGGATTATTCCGCTACAACATGTTTCAGGAGAAAGACCACTGGTTCCCGGGCCATTTCCCAACCGAAGAGAATCTGAAAAAGATAGATCTCTCCCGCTGCCCTGCCAACATTCCCCTTGTTGATCTGATCAAAGAAACGCATGAGGGTCTATATCGTCCAAAGATAAAATAACCTTCAGTACACGGGCAAAGATCGGGTTATACCTTCCTTTTATTATTTGTGTTCTTTTCTTGCTTTATATAGGGTCTGCTGAAAAACTCATAATATACAGCGCTTCAATATAATGACCACATTTAACTTAAAATAAGTGCAAGAAAATTTGAATTGAAACTGCAATATCCCTGCACCTAACTCGTGTCGTGTGATATGCCAAAATACTTCTTACCAAAAATGTAAAGCTATTCTGCCCTGTTTTGTCGCTTATATTGAGCCTTCAACCCTTTGAATTATTCGAAGCTTATTAGAAGGTTATTCGAAGGTTATTCGAAGATGGTTCAATTATATTCGAATAAGCATCGAATAGTTTTCTAATAACCTTCTAATAAATTTCGAATAATTTTAAGACCTGTTGGATGGCCGGTATATGTGAGAACCAATCAACACTCTAACCTTGAACAGATAATGGTTTTTAGAATCAATACAAGGACAGGATGAAATCTGATCCATCAATTTCCACGTTTTAATGCCGATTCAATTGTAATAACTATTTGTATCCATCCGGTTTTTCAACAGACCCTATTTATTTTCAGATATTACTCTAAATTAATCTGTTGTAAGGCCTCGAAGTTTTCGGCTTTTAATCCTGAAATGTTATAGGAAGGAAAGTAATTAATAGGCAAAAGAGGCTGAACCTTTTCGGAACAGCCTCTTTTCATCTTATATACTTAGGAATTATTTACCTTTAAGTTTCTTGATTCGTTTCAGGTTTTTGCGTTTGGCCATTTTCAGGCGAATGGTGTAATCTAGCTCGTATAAAGCCGGTACAAACATCAGGGTTAAAAAGGTTGCGAAACTCAATCCGAAGATGATGCTCCAGGAGAGTGGTCCCCAGAAGGCAACGTTATCGCCTCCAAACCAGATATGAGGGTTCAGCTCCGTAAACAGGGTAGTGAAGTTGATGTTCATCCCAACAGCCAATGGAACCAATCCAAGCATGGTGGCAGTGGCGGTCAGGATAACCGGTGTGATACGGGTACGGCCTCCTTCGATGATTGCACGTCGGGTTGGTAAACCTTCCTTCTTCTTGACATCAATAAACTCGACGATCAGGATTCCGTTTCGGACCACTATACCGCCAAGAGCGACAACACCCAAACCAGTCATCATGATCACCAGGTCCATATGGAAGATGATGACCCCAAGCAATACACCAATGATACTGAAGATAACCTCGCTCAGAATAATCAACGACTTGCTGACCGAGCTAAACTGGGTGATCAGGATAAAGAAAATTGCGCCAATCGCAATGATCATCGCCTTGAGCAGGAACGCAACCGTTGCCTGCTGATCTTCCTGCTCACCGGTAAGTTTAATTTCGGTACCGGTATGAAGCTTGTATTTTGCAGCTTCACGTTTGATAACAGGAACAATGTCGTTGGCCGAAAATCCCGAGATTACATTGGAATACACCGTGATGACGCGTTTCTGATTCAGTCGTTTGATACCGGCATAAGAGGTGGTATAGTCGATTCGTGCAACCGTTGATAACGGAATGCTCCTCAACTGACCGCTGTTCATGTCGCGATAGGTAATTTCAAGATTGACCAGCGAATTAATGTTATCGCGGGTAACTTTCTGGTAGCGAAGCATGATCGGATATTCATCCTCGTCCTGTTTATATTTTGAGATTTCCTTTCCGTAAAGGGCTGTGCGTATTTCCATACCGATTTGTGCGGTCGAGAGGCCCAGGCGCTGTGCACGATCGCGGTCGAGCTTAATCATGATTTCAGGAGAGTTCATCTCGAAATCGGTTTTCAACTCTTCAACTCCGGCAATATGCATGGAGTCAAGGTGATTGCGAAATGCATAGGCATCTTTAACCAGATCCTCCATGTTTTCACTGGTAATCTCAACATTGATTGGCTTTCCGGTTGGCGGACCATTCCGATTCTTATCAACTGTAATTTCGGCGCCGGCAATGTCGGCCACTTCTTTACGAACCATTTCGAGGTATTGGGTGGTCGAAATCCCGGTTTTACGGTTTTTTGGTTCAACAAAGTTGATTGAAACTTTCCCCTTGTTGAAAGAATTGCCTGCTGATATTAAGCCTTGTTCTTCGGCGCCAATAGTCACATTCGAGATCACAGATTCAACATCAGGGTTATTTTTCCCGATGGCTTTATATACGCGGGCTTCGGCAATCCGGGTAATGCTGTCGGTAACCAACTGATGGGTACCTCCGGGCATTTTAATGTATACATATACGTTGGTCGGATCACCCGATGGGAAAAACAAGACAGTTGGCTTTGCGATACTTGTAATCACAACGGTCGCAAAGAAAAGTGCTATCATACCACCCAATATATACAATGGACGTGCACCTTTCAGGATAAAGCTCAACTGACTTTCGTACTGACGCATAAACCATGGCCAGACCTTCTCCTGAAACGATTTGATCATGCGTTTGAGGACAAAACGGAAGAGCAGGATCATCAGTACCCCAAATACAAGGAAGTTGGCCATCCCGTACCATTTGGTGAGATAGAAAGTTACAGCGAAGCCAAGCATCACCAGGATGATTGTTCTGATTTTTTTCCAGCCGCTGCCTTCCTGATATTCTGAGTCATATTCGTGTTTCATAAACGAAACGGCAAACACAGGATTGAATACGTAGGCCACGAAAAGGGAGGCGAACAGGGTGATGATCAGGGTTACGGGCAGATAGTGCATAAATTGTCCCACAATGCCGGGCCAGAAAGCCAGCGGAAAGAAAGGAGCCAGGGTGGTGAGCGTTCCTGACAAGATAGGCATGAACACTTCACCGGCAGCCTTTTTGGCAGCAATATTAATATCAGGGTTATACTTGTGAAGACGGTGCGTGTTTTCAATAACCACGATGGCATCATCCACCACAATTCCGAGGGCAAAGATGAAGGCGAACATGACGATCATATTCATGGTGAAGCCCAGTCCCGGAAGGATCATATAGGCCACAAACATAGACAACGGCACCGACAGACCAACAAAGAAGGCATTGGTAAATCCCATAAAGAACATCAGTACAATGGTAACCAGAACGAATCCGATGATGATTGTATTATTTAATTCTTCCAGGGTGCTTCGGGTGTGGGTACTTTGGTCACCTGTAATCGTGACGGCCATGTCTTTCGGATAGATGTGACCGATGAGTTCATTGTCAACAATGTCCTTTATTTCGTCAGAAGCATCAAGCAGATTGGCACCTGTTTTCTTGACAACATTCAGCGTAATAACATTTTTACCATTGAGACGGGCGTAACTTTCCTGTTCTTCAAAATTGTCTTTAACGTCAGCCAGGTCGCTGAGTTTGATAAAGGCGCCACCGGAAGAATGCACGATGATGTTGCTGATTGTCGGAACATCAACAAACTGGCCCTTGATACGAACCGTATTGCGGATGCCGTTACTGGTTAAAATACCGCCTGAAATGGTGATATTTTCAGCAGCCACTGCACGTTCGATATCGCTGAAGGTCACTTTGGCAGCCTGCATCTTAAAGATGTCGGCGTTAATCTGAATCTCACGGTTCAGGGCACCAACGATATCCACACGGGTAATTTCCTTCAGGCCTTCAATTTTATCCTGGGCGATCTTGGCATATTTCTTAAGTTTCTCAAGATCGTAATTACCAGAAATATTGATGTACATGACGGGCATTTCCGAAATGTCCACATCCATGATTGAAGGTTCTGATGGCAGATCGGTTGGCAGATCACTTTTGGATTTGTCGACAGCATCGCGGACACGCTGTTTGGCGGTTTCGATAGAAAGATCAGGATCAAACTCAACGACGATGGAAGAGAAATCGGGAACCGAATTACTTGTAATCTTCTTAACATTGGTGATTGACTTCAGCTGTTTTTCGATCGGACGGGTCACCAGGTTTTCAATATCTTCAGGAGATGTTCCCGGATAGGGTGTATTCACAACGATGTAAGGAATGATTACCTGCGGAAACTGTTCCTTTGGAATAAAGTAATAGTTCATCATCCCCAGGATCGAAATCAGGAAGGCAAGTACATACACACTTGTCCTGTTTTCGATGGCCCAGCTCGTTGCAAAGAATTCTTTAAACTTATTTTTTTCAGACATAATTGGACAGATTTGGGAATTAGAATACTACTTTTTCGCCTTCATTCAGGCTTTGATAACCGGAGGTAATGATCTTATCGCCTGAAGCAATTCCTTCGAGGACTTCGACCGTACCATTGTAATCCATACCGGTTTTAATCATTCTTTTTTGGGCGGTCCAGTCATTTCCCTTTTGGCTGGCGATGTATAAATATTTGCCTTCCTGATTGTTCTGCACATAGTTGACAGGCAGACAGAATGCTTTGGCATTGGTATAATCCTTAATTTTAATGTAGGCGATCATGTTGGCCCTTAACTGAAGGTCATTCGACGAAATTTTACATTCCACCTTAAAAGTACGGTTTGTTGGGTCGATAAAACGGCTGGTGAAATTGAGTTTGGCTTCGAGTTCTTTACCAATATCAGGAAAACTAACCAGGACAGGATTACCGTCTTTGATGCGGGTTGCATAAGCTTCAGAAACATCAGCAGATATTTTAGCCACAGACATGTTAATCACCCGTATGGTTGAGGTTGGAACTCCGGGAGATGCCATTTGGCCAACACGCAGAGGAAGGCTTTCAACCGTTCCGTTTATCGGTGATACTATCCTTGCCAGTTTTAATTGTTCCTGAATGGTACTTGCGCGATTTTCGAGCGATTCCTTATTGGTTTTTGCCTGAAGATATTGCACTTCACTGCCAATTTTCTTTTCCCAAAGGGCGCTTTGTTTCTCGAAGATGCTCTTGGCCAATTCAAGCTGAGTGTTCACCTCGGTAAGCGATTGTTTCATCACCTGGGCATCCAGATCGACCATTACCTGTCCTTTTTTAACCGGAGAACCTTCTTTCACATAAACGGCGGTAACAATACCGGCCATTTGGGGGCTTACCGCAATATTCTGATCACCATCAACACTACCCTGAACCTGAATGTAATGATCGAAGACACCTTCGGCAGCTGGGGTTACCTTTACCGTTAAAGCTTTATCTTCGTTTGACGCCCCTGTTGGGTTCACCTCAGCTTCTAAGGTTGCGATCTGGGTATTTAACTGGTCGCGCTGGGCTTTCATTTTCACAAGCTCTGCTTTTTTATCGGTAGCTGCACCACACGAAACCAAAAAGGCGATGAGCGTTGAATAAATAATAATCTTTTTCATTGTGTATATTTTACGTTTTATAAATTTCTATTTGTTCTCAACATTCTGGTTGATGTTGTACAGTTTTTCCAGTTTCGATTTTGAACCCTGCAAATCGTATATGCTTTGGTAATAATTGGTCAGGTTCGTCAGATACTGGTTCTGTGTGGTCATCAGATCCATGCTGGAGGAGATTCCCTGTTTGTATTTTTCCAGGGTTCGCTGGTAGATATCATCCGAAAGTTCCTTGCTCTTTTTCTGAATTTCATATCTTTCCAGTTTCAGCTTCACATCGTTCTGGTATTGGCTGGCCTGCATGACCAGGCTGCTGGAAACATATTTAGTGGTGTTTTGTGCTTTTTCCAAAGACATCCGTTTTTGGGCAACAACTGAAGAACGAAGACCGCTGCTAAAAATAGGAATGCTCATGTTTACTCCAATCAGGTCTTTGGGCTGAAAGTCGAGCAGAGGAGCCTTCAGTTTTTCAGTATGGTCGTAAAATGCGTTAATTGAGGGAAGATAACTCGATTTAGCCAGCTTCAGTTCAAGACCGGCAGCCGACTCCGAGGTTTTTATCAATTGGAAATCCACATTTTGATCAATATTAAATTGTTCGCTGATAAGCTGCAGGCTCGATTTGGAAAGCGAATCACCCGATTCCATTTGATCGGTCAATTCAATCTTAGCTGAATCTTCCAGTCCGAGCTGGATTTTTAACAGACGATAGCCCATGTCAAGGTTGCTGTCAATCTGGTTCACGGCATTTCGAATTGTATTTCCCGTCACCACCAGTTGATCGACATCGGTCTTTTCGACGAACCCCTGTTTGTTCATCTCGGTGATTTCATATAGGGTTTTGTCTATGTTTTCGAGGTTTTGATTAAGGATTTTGCGACTTTCCTCGGCCATCTGAAGCATGTGATAGGTGTTGACCACCGTTTCAATCACATCGAGTTTTGTTTTTTCAGTATTTTGTTTGGTCAATCCGTAATATACCTTTACGGCCTGCAGGCCTACAAGATAAGTGCCGCTAAAGATCAATTGCGATACCGTAATATCGCCAACTGTATTTTGCTTTGGCATCAGGGCGATTGTTGCATTCTTATCAGCATTTGGATCAAAGAATGTAGCAGGCAAGGATGGTACCACCGGATAGTAGGTGTAAGCAACCTTTGCATCGATACGGGGCAACCCCGAAGCAGTAGTTTCCCAGATTTTCTTTTGTGCCATCTTTAAATCCAGTTCTGAATTGAGAATGTTTGTGTTATTCTGCAGTGCGAGCTTCAAGGCATCCTGCAAAGAAAGCTTTACCGTTTCCTGCCCCACGGAAATCAAAGTTCCGCATAGGAAGATGAAAGCCAGCAGTAAAATTTGTTTGTGTTTTCTGAACATGTTGATTATTGGTTATTGATTATTAATATTTTTATTCAGGTGAGTGATTTCCGCTTTACGTTTTTCAAAATAGGCAAGCCCTACAGGAGTAGAAATCGCCCGGATATGGCTTTCGAACATCACCTTAAAAAGCTCTTCGAAGGTGATATTTTCCACCACACAGAATTCGTTGTTGTGCATCATGACCAAATTACGGACATAAAGACCTGCGACCAGTTCAACATTTACATCTTTGCGGTAAATTCCTTCGGCAATTCCCCTTTCAATGTTTTTGCTGATCTGACCGAAGATATGGTTCTGTTTTCTAACCATGAACTGTTGAAAATTATGCTCGTAGTATTTTTTTAGTTCAAACTTCAATTTAGGGTTAAAGCGATCCATCTCTTCGAATACCCAGAGACTTACCTGAAGCAAAATTTCGATAGCATTAATGTCATCAGTTTTAAATTCCGCCATTTTGTTGTCCCATTTCATTTCATCATAGATGAAAAGCTTTTCAATCAGGTCTTCCTTGCTTTTCACATGCTGATAAAGTGTTTTTTTTGATATGCCCAGACTACGGCTGATATCGTCCATATTTAAATTTCTGATTCCGAATTCATAAAACAGTTCGACCGTTTTATCCAGAATCTCCTGTAATTTGGGATCAATTATATTCAATTGTGCATACATTTTATAGTTTCCTGTAATATTATCCACAAAGAAAGGAAACATTTCTGATAAGAAACGTTTCCGGTATGTAAAATGATTATTAATTATTTGATACCAAATTTCCTGAATTGTTAAATAAAAATGATTAACGATGTAGATAATCAGTCAGAATTAATAGGTAAGTGGCCGTTTACAGAAGGTAAAAAATGCAGACATCGATAGGATAACCATGAATAACGTTCATTGAACGAAAAACACTATCTTTAGAATCAAAACCAAACCATGCATCGGATAAGTTTATTGACCTTCGCTGTGATGTTCCTGTTCCTACAGGTTTATTCACAGGGAAAGGAAATCTTGATTTATCATCCCATCCAGACGGATAAATCGGGTAAGATCATTCCCTGGTTCAATGAGGATTTGGGTAAGTCATACAATCATGGCATAAATCTGGTCTGGACCTTTTGGGACAAGATACGTCAGGATATGAACGGTTTGCCTTACTACATGAATCACCAGGTATGGAATCCGAAATTCAACGATCCGAGGGGTATAGGCGGAGATCAGCTGGCAATGGCCCTATCGTCATGGCACTTATACTATCCATACAGCGGGAATGAGCGGGTCAAGGCAAACATGTATTTTATTGCCGATTACAATCTGACTCATGGCCTGTCACCTGCCGATGCCAAATGGGCTGACATTCCCTTTCCCTACAACACTTTTATCTATTCGGGAATATACGATGGCGATATGCGCAACGGTAAAGGGGTGACGCAACCTGATAAGGCCGGGTCATTCGGCCTGGAATTGATTCACCTGTATAAAATGAGCCTGGCCTATAATGTAGGCGAAAATACACAATACCTTGAAGCAGCAGCAAAAATAGCCAACACGCTTGCCTCGCATATCAAGGAAGCTAATATCAACTACTCACCCCTGCCTTTTAAAGTGAATGCCTATACAGGTAAAATCGTTTTGCTTCGGAACCATGATTTTACAGGCACCTGGATCGACAGTGCCGGCTATACAAGCAACTGGGCTCCAACCATGCAACTGTTTCTTGATTTGATGGAAATGAAAACAGGAAATACGGCTGCTTATCAGACGGGGTTCAATACCCTGTTAAAATGGATGAAAGCTTACCCGATGAAAGAAAATAAGTGGGGTCCGTTTTTTGAAGATGTAGACTGGTGGAGCGAAACTCAGATCAATGCAATGACGTTTGCCCGTTTTATCATGGAACACCAGAGCTATTTCCCGGAGTGGAAAACTGATGTGCAGAAGATCATCACCTGGGTGCATACTAATTTTGCCAACGATAAATGGAAGAAGTACGGAGTTATTGTAACCAACGAACAGACAGTCTATCAATCACCGGGGAACAGTCATTCTTCAAGGCAGGCTGCGGATGAATTGTTATTTGTAAGTTTAACGGGGGACAGCAGTTTGTATGAAAATGCAGTTCGTGAATTAAACTGGGCAACCTATATGGTCGATTTTGACGGCAAAAACAGGTTCCCGGGCGACGAGCCATGGCTTACCGACGGTTACGGAGATTATGTGAGGCACTACCTCAGAGCAATGGATGCCATCCCTTCATTAACAGCGCCCGACGAAGATCATATCATTTCGTCCACATCCATTATTCAGCAGGCAGATTATGAAGGCAGTCTGAAGAAGTTCTTTGGACTCAACTTCGAAAATGTAGACAGCAGTCATGTGAAACTGTTTTACAGAACCTTTGATCCTTCAGGAACAGAAAAAATAAGGCTTAAGAAAAAACCAGTCTCTGTTTTGCTGGATTATAAACCCATGATGGTAAATCAATCGGGTGAAGGTTATGAGTGGCGCCCAATGTCGACTGGTGGATTATTGGTTATCAGAAGAAAAAGCGGAAGAAAAGTTCTTGTATTAAAATGAGAACATGGACTATATGAATAAACCGGTAAACCAGGCCCAAACGACATAGCGTAAAAATTTACCGGCAAGCATAGCTGCTGCTGTGATCCAAACGTTTGTACGTAACAGGCCAAGCGAAACAGCAAATATATCGCCTACACCAGGTACCCAGCTTAAAAAGGCAAAAATGGCTCCGCGTTTGTATAACCTGTTATGCCATTTTTCGATGGTTTCGCGCTTAATACGGAGGTATTTCTCAATCCATTCCCATTTACCCATATAACCTATGGCATAACTGCTCATGCCACCGAGCCAGTTGCCGGCGGAGGCGACCAGCACAGCAGTAACAACATTTGTGCCGCTTGCAATCAGAACGGTAAGGATAACTTCGGAACTAAACGGCACCACCGTTGCTGCCAGAAAACTGGCAAAAAAAAGGCCCCAAAGACTATAATCAAAAAGTCCATCCACTGGCAATCGATATGAATTTGGCAGCGAACTTACGGAAAATTAGCGATCAAACATTTCCAATCCTATGCCCACGAATCCCGTCAGGAAGAATAATCATCGGGTAATGCCTGTCTGATCATAAATGCGTTTCCTTTTGTTCGAACAATTTTAACTACCTTTGAACGCTTAAATTTCAAATAGAAACAAGATGGATACGACTCGTCAAAATAAAATATCACGGCTGATACAGAAGGATATGGCTGAAATTCTTCAAAAGGAAGGAAGAAACTTTTTCTCCGGAGTTATGATCAGTGTCACCAATGTACGGGTTTCGCCTGATCTATCAATTGCAAGGGTTTATATCAGTATTTTCCCTTCGGTTAAAGGCCCTGAAATCCTTTTGGAAATCAAGAAACTAAACTCCAAAATCAGGGGTTTGCTTGGTCTAAAAGTCGGAAAACAACTCCGCATTGTCCCACAGCTTGACTTTCATATCGATGACAGCCTTGATTATATTGATAACATTGACCGTTTGCTGAAAGAAGAATAGTTTCAAGTTCAAAGTTTTCCGTTGTGGATTGGTCTGAACCTGGAACCTGTAACTTGTAACTTGAAACATTTAACTTTAAACTTTAAGCTTTACCATGCAATACGATCCGATAAAACGTTCCCTGGGAAAAGTATTTAACCAAAACCCTTTGTTGCGCAGGCTTTTCTATCATTTGCTCGATATGTTGCTTCTAAGGGCCTGGCATATTCGTAAAGAATTGCGCAAACGCACTCATTTTTCACCTGATGTTAAGACCATACTGGATGCCGGTTCCGGTTTCGGACAATACACCTACCGCATGGCACGTTGGTTTCCAAAGGCTGAAATAAAAGCCGTGGATATAAAACCCGAACAAATTGAAGATTGCAATCAGTTTATGCAAAAAGCCGGGTTATCTGGTCGTGTGAAGTTTGAACTGGCCGATCTGACTCAGTTTCAGGAAAACAACAAATACGACCTGGTTCTTTCTGTTGATGTGATGGAACACATTGAAGAAGATGTTTTAGTTTTCCGTAATTTTTATTCTTCTATGAAAAAAGGCGGCATGTTGCTGATCTCTACACCATCTGATCAGGGTGGATCGGACTCGCATGATGATGATCACGAGGAGGGAGTTCATGGATTCATCGATGAACATGTTCGCGACGGATATAATATGAACGAAATAGAAGCCAAATTAAAATCAGTAGGATTTTCGAAGGTTGAAGCCCGATATTCATATGGATCTCCCGGTAAGATCTCATGGAAATTGTCGATGAAATACCCCATAATCATATTGGGGGTCAGTAAACTCTTCTTTGTGATTCTTCCATTCTATTACCTTATTGCATTTCCTTTTGCCATTGTACTAAACTTTTTTGACCTTGGCCTCAATCATAAAAGCGGAACCGGACTGATCGTCAAGGCCTGGAAATAATTCTGTCACTAAATCATTAGCGTGAAGACTGCTTTTTATATCGCCCGCCGTTACCTGATTTCCAAAAAATCAGTGAATGTAATCAACATTATATCCGGCATTTCTATTGCGGGAGTGACTGTTGGCACTTTCGCGCTAGTGGTGATTCTTTCGGTTTTCAATGGTCTGGATTTCTCGATCAAATCCCTTTTTTCGCGCTTTGATCCCGATATAAGAATAGTAGCCGCAAAAGGCAAATCGTTCGATCTTAAGGATGGCAATTTCGATGCGCTCAAACAATTAAACGGAGTGGTTTCAGTCACCCCTGTTGTAGAGGAGGATGCAATCCTGATGTACGGCAAACGGCAATATTTTGCAACCATTAAGGGTGTCCCGACCAATTATAATGAACTGTCGGGGCTCGATTCGAGCAGCATCACCAGCGGTCGTTTTTTACTGGAGGAGAATCAGGTCCCTTTTGCTGTAGTCGGTCAGGGAGTTGCCTATTATCTCTCCGTCGGACTTACCTTTACCGATCCGATTCAAATTTACACCTTAAAAAAAGGAACAACTGGCAGGGTAAACCTCACCAATATTTTTAATCACAGTTTCATTTATGCCTCGGGAATCTTCCAGAATCAGCAGGAAATTGACTCCAAATACATTTTAGTTCCCTTTGGTTATGCCCAGGAATTGTGTCAGCTGGGCAGTAGGGTCAGTGCTGTTGAGGTTGGATTACAAAAAGGCATTTCGGCTGATCAGATGAAAACTGACATTTCAAGGATTCTTGGTGACAGCTTTGATGTTAAAACTCAGTTCCAACAGCATGAGCTTTTTTACAAGGTCATGCAATCCGAAAAATGGGCCATTTTCCTCATTCTGGCCTTTGTTTTAGTTATTGCATCCTTCAATGTTCTGGGATCACTTTCGATGCTGATAATCGACAAGAAGGCCGATATTGCCATACTGCAAAGCATGGGAGCTAATCAAAAACTCACCCGTACCATTTTTCTGTTCGAAGGATGGATGATTTCATTGGCAGGTGCCACATTTGGAGTATTGCTGGGAGTTCTGATATGCTGGATTCAGACCACATTTGGAATCCTTAAAATTCCAGGGAACGAAGGGTCATTCATATTTTCAGTATATCCCGTTCAGGTGCGCATGACCGATCTCATTGCCATATTTCTGCTGGTTTCGGGGATAGGCTTTCTGGCTGCCTGGTATCCCATCCGTTTTATATCGGGTAAATATCTTACGGCTTCAACGAAATAACAAATTCACAGTCTACTAAAGGCTGAATATCAATAGTTTTAGAATCGATATAGGCTTCAACAATACAATTATTCAAATACAATTATCTAAATACAATTATTAGATTTGAATTATTAGATTTGAATAATGCGAATAGAATAATTACATTTGCATAAAATCATTATCATGAGAACAGTTAAAAATCCTTTTGTCACAGGTGGTTACATTTCGGAAGAGTATTTCTGCGATCGGATATTGGAGAGCAATGAAGTAATCCGAACACTTACCAATGGCAATAATCTTGCAATCATATCACCCCGAAGAATGGGAAAAACAGGTTTAATTCAACATTGCTTTCATCAGGCTGAAATAAAGAATAATTATTACACTTTCTTTATTGATATTTATGCGACCGATACCTTGAAAGAATTTGTCTATAAGCTTGGCAAAGAGATTTTTGACACATTCAAACCCAAAGGAAAACAATT
>Ga0302286_10001709_pt1 | contig 15990 bp, 18 predicted proteins | sample III_Fen_E2_3_FD_198765 | JGI IMG/M metagenome (GOLD analysis project Ga0302286, IMG submission 198765) | Peat permafrost microbial communities from Stordalen Mire near Abisko, Sweden - III_Fen_E2_3 | ecosystem: Environmental > Terrestrial > Soil > Wetlands > Permafrost | place: Sweden: Abisko...
AATTACGGTTTGCTATATAGTCTTTGGATTTTGGGAACCAGAATTACCTTTCGCGGATTGGAAAAAATACCGCAGGGTCGTCCTTTGATTATTGTCGCCAATCATCAAACGACCGTTGATATTCCAGCGGTTATTGTAGCCTTCAAAAAGAATCATCCAAAATTTATTTCGAAAATTGAATTGGGAAAATGGATTCCCAGCATTTCATACAATTTGCGTCATGGAGGATCGGTGCTGATCGATCGTAAAAATCCGAGACAAGCTGTAAAAGATATATTACTATTGGGCAAACACATCGAAGCCAACAATTATTCAGCCTGTATTTTTCCGGAAGGAACACGCACCAGAGATGGAAAAATCAAACCATTTATGCCTGCCGGAATCGCGTCTTTATATAAAACTTCACCATCTGCTCTCATCGTTCCGTTTGCCATTGACGGAAATTACGAACTAATGAAACGTGGTTATTTCCCGATGACCGTTGGCGTTCACCTAAAATTGACAGTTTTCGATCCAATTGATCCAAAAGGATTGGACATGACCGAATTGACACAAAAGATTGAAGATATGATCAGAAAAGAGTTGGGTCAGGAAAACTCCACCGTATAATTTAAAACATAAGACGGAATTGCTTAATTAGTTGCGATCTGGTAATTTGTGCCTTCGGAATTGTTTTATAACATAAAAGTGAAGATTATGCTTTATGTTATGTGTAAATGGCTTAAATTAGCTTTCAACAAAATCAATGCAAGCCAATTTGTCACTCCAAAATCTCCCAAAAAATGAAAAATTGCGTCCTTCTTTTTTTCGTCCTTTTTTTCTTTGTTTTTCAGTTACAGCAAGCTCAATCAAAAGATGAGCCAGGATCTCACACCTTTAGAATCATTGGGGAGACAAGGGGATGGTTCGTTTCGGAACAGCCGAAAGAAGTTGCAGTCGAGTACGATCCAAATAGTTCAAATCATTTGTTTATTTCTTATTTCAACGATGAAGGAAGTGTTACCTCCAAAAAGCAATTTAAGTTCAGTGGCAAAAAATTCTATATTACAGGATTATTAAGCTACATTCTGAAAAAGGAATTGCAGTTGGATGGACTTTAAATAGAGTATCGGAAAGATGGCTCGATTGAGAAAGAGCAGATTTTTGCAAGGGGAAATCTTCAAAAAGAAACTTCATATTATCCTGACGGGAAAAAACTATTGTCTTATTCTGCTGAAAATCAATTGATGAATGGTGAATATAAAATGTGGCATCAAAACGGTCAATTGAGCTTTTCAGGAAATTACAAAAACAACCTTAAAGATGGAGAATTTCAAGAATTTAACGATTCAGGAGTTTTGCAGAAGACTGGAATATACAAAGATAGAAAATTAATTAGTGGAGTTGCCATTGTGCAGGATGTGGTGTATGATCGGCCTGAAAAGCCGGCTGTATATATAAATGGAGATGAGGCTTTTGACGAATATCTCATAAGGAATTCGGCAAATATTGATGGCTTGAGAAAAGTAACAAACCCCAAAAGAATTGATATTCGATTTTTAATTGATAAGACAGGCAGAATGACTGACATTGAAAACATTTCAGAATTTACAGCAGCTGAGCTTTCGATCTTAAACGAGGTATTTAAAGAGTTGCCTGCATATACTCCCGCAACAGAAGAGGGTATTCCGGTTGCCAGCATTAAAGACCTTAGTTTTATTATTTCTGCGGATGGATTAAAGAGAAATACGAATGATGAGGTATTTGCTAAGCCTGAGAAAATGCCTGAATTTCCCGGAGGGCCAGTTGCTTTGCGCGAATTTCTTTCTTCAAACGTAAGATATCCGAGAGATGCCCAGATAGCCGGGGCTCAGGGCAAAGTGTTCGTGAATTTTATCGTTAATAAAGACGGAACAATCTCAACGGTGACGCTTGCACGGGGCGTTCATTTCCTACTTGACGAGGAAGCTATCAGAGTAGTCAAAAACATGCCTAAATGGATTCCGGGGCAACTTAATGGCAAACCGGTTAGAGTAAGTTATACCGTGCCAATTAATTTTGCATTACAATAACAAAGTATTGGCTCAAATCATCTTTTAACAAAATCAATGCATGCCAATTAGTTACTCCCAAATTCACAAAAAATGAAAACTAACGTCCTTCTTCTTTTCGTCTTTTTTTGCTTTGTTTTTCAGTTTCAGGAAGCTCAATCAAAAGACAAGCAAGGAACCCATACTTTTAAGATTGTCGGTAGTAAAAGAATTTCAACATCACCTGGATGGAAGACGGTTGCCTATGACCCTGAAAGTGATAATCATCTATACATTAGTCATTTAAATGTAAAAAGAAACGTTGTTTCTACGTGCCGCCATCTTTTTACTGGTGAGAAATTTAAACTTGCAGGTGATTATGTAGTCTACCGTGGCAAAAGGGAAATACAAATTGATGGTTCGAATACTTTTTATAATAAAGATGGTTCTATTTCTAAAACTTTAATTTACAAGAAAGATATCATAGTTTCTCAAGTCTTTTTTTACCCCGATGGACAGAAACAAACATTGATTCCCGGTTATAGTTCTCTCAACGGCGAATACAAACTTTGGTATCCCAATGGACAATTGAGCTTCTCGGGCTATTATAAAGCCAATCTTAAAGATGGCAATTTTGAACAGTTTGACGAATCAGGAGTATCTGTAAAAAAAGGTGTTTATAAGGAAGGGAAGCTTACCTCAGGTGAAAAGATGGTTGCCGATATTATTTACACCGAACCGGAAATTCCGGCTAAATATGCATTGGGAGAAGAAGAACTTAATCATTACCTGACGAAGAAAGCGTTGTCCTCTGACGCTCCAAAAATGACGTTTATCCAAAAAGTCTTCTCTCTGTATATTGCTTTTGATAAAAACGGAAAAATATTTGACATCAAAAACGCGACAGCGACAGACCGTAAAGAAGAAGAATTCATTAAATACCTTTTGAAAGATTGCCCTGCTTTTAGACCGGCGTTGGTTGAAAGTATTCCCGTTCAAAGTCAACAACCTATGACACTTCTGATATCTAAATTTGCAGCGAGATTAAGTGCACATGAAGGGGTTTATGACAACTTTGATTAAAAGCCGGAACTTCCGGGAGGGTCAATTATTCTGCGCGATTTCATTTTTTCCAATATACAAAATCCGGCACAAGCAAAAAGGGAGAAGATTCAGGGCAAAGTATTCGTGAATTTTATTGTGAATGAAGACGGAACGATCACAAAGGTGACTATCGCGCGGGGTTGTTCATTACCTACTTGACGAGGAAGCTATCAGAGTAGTCAAAATGATGCCTAAATGGACTCCGGGCAGAAAGGACGGGAAACCGGTTAGAGTGAGTTATACCGTACCCATCAATTTTGGATTACAATAGTAATTAATCCAATAGAATTGAATTCTATTTCTCATCCATAAATTTTGCCCCGACGAACTTGTTGATCCAGTCCATCGAGCCATATTCTTTTTCCATTAGTTTGACGAAAGCTTGCGCCTCGGCATCGCGCTTGGTTTCGTAAAGGCCTTTTATAATGAAGGTTCGCAACAGCATCTTTTGCCACTCGCATTTTCCTCCGACTCGGGCGTCCATCAGCGCCAGCGCTTTTCGGAACAGGGCCAGACCCTCTTCCTTGTCGCCCCCAAACGCCGCTGGGCGGTACATCAGCGAGTTGCCTTTTTCGATGTAACCCGTTGGTTCGTTGGGATCGAGACTGATGGCTTTTTCGATATGCGAAAGGCTTTTAGGTCCCAGAAACGGCGCTTTATATGCGGCCATCGATATTTTGAAGCCGTAAAAAGCTCCGGACAGGGCGTGCAAGCGGGCATTTTTCGGATTTTTTTCAAGCAGTTTTTCTAAAAGACCGTCAGCCTTGTCAATATATTTCCGGGCGGCATCTTTTTCCCCCTGTCCAATCTGATAGCCCACCAGACCGTACATGGCTTTTACCATCTCGGTTTGCCACTCAACATCCTGCACATTGGCTTTCTCCATTTCGTCAATCAGCCCGGGCCATGGATCCATGTTTCCTGCACGGTACGTTTCAAAAAAAGCGCACTGGTAATAGGTCAAATCTTTTTTTTGAGCGCTTGCCCAAAAAACGGGAAAAATCAGCAGAATAATCAGGCATAAAGCTTTATTTTTCGTCCCTTCCATGTAGTCTCTTTTTTTATTCTCCTGAAAATATTGTATAAAACGACAGCAGTAAAACTAATCATCTGAACCGGATGCAACAAAACCGACAAAAAAATATTCTGGCGACAAGCTGCAGAGATAAACACCCGATTAGACAAAACCATCAACACAAATAAACTGAAAAAAGTCCATCCAGTCGCAAAAAATACGATGAATGGCCCAAAACAGATGATGAACCAGAAGGCAAGCATGACTAATCTTTTACCTCCAAAATACTCGTGAATATTCCTTGAAAAACCAATGACTGCCTCATCAAACGTTCGGTACATTCGGCAAAAGACATCGTGATCTCCAAGGAGAACAGCAATTCTAAATCCTTCAGCTTTGATCATTCGAGCCAGTCGGATATCTTCCACATTTTGGTTCCTGACTTGTGAATGCCATTGGTGAGTGCGATAATTTTCAGCATCGAACATCATCAGTTGCCCATTAGCCGCCGAAAGAGACGGAAAATTAGTTTTCTGAACCAGAATCATCGGGAGTAAACTTTGCAGTATCCAATTCATCACCGGAACAGTTATTTGTTCAGCAAAAGATTCCATTTTTTGCTGTGGAAAAACCGATAACAGCGACAATTCTTTTTCTTGAAAAAAGGCAACCGCTTTGGTGATCGCATCCGGACTCAATTCCACATCGGCATCCAGAAAAATCAGGTATTTGCCTGAAGCCTTTTGCGCCAATTGGTGGCAGGCGAAATTTTTACCCAGCCAATCATCCGGAAGTTTTTCGCCTAAAAACCAGTGAAAGCGCTCATCTTCACCTGAAATCCAGTTCAGGATTTCTTCGGTATTGTCCGACGAATGATCATCGCAAACAAAGACTTCGAAATCAGGATAGTCTTGTTTTTCAAGACTATTCAATAAACGGCCAAGTACAGCTTCTTCGTTTCGCGCAGGAATCAAAACCGACACTTTTGGAAAACTTGCAGGTTTCCAGTCCGGAAGGTGCAACCGCGACATCAGGTTCACCAGCGAAATAAACGTTCGGAGAGCAAGAAAAACCAATGTGAAAATGGCCAGAACTTCCATTATTCGGTTTGTTTGGTTATGCAAGTTTGATAAAACGAATGGTAAGCCTTCTCAATAGCTTCAATCGTTCGTGTACCAGAATATTTCTCGAAGTAAATCCGAATTTCGGGACGTGCAAACCCAAAATAGTCGACCAGAAATACAGCCATTACAATCTCAAAATGATCAGTTTCTCCTTGAATAATTCGGTTAATTCCTTTCTGGAAATTTACGATTTGCTGATGCTGGGTCAACATTTCGCCGGTTGGATAAATGGCCACTAAATTCTTCGGGTCGTTTAAAATTCCGGAAGCATACTGAAGTGAATTTAAAGAGTCGCGGTTATTCTTTTGAATCGAGAATACGCCACAGCGATTCAGGAACATATGTTTTCGAAGTTGTTCTTCGAGCATCATGACATGAAATTTCCTCCTGAATATTTTTCGGCTCAGCCAGTATGACCAGTATCCATCCCACCAGCTAAAATGGTTTTGAAATAAAAGAACCGACCGATCTTCAGGAAGATTTACATCGGTCACAACGCTCATCTTCCGAAAATGGATGAAGCTCAACAATCCGAAATAATTTCGGAAAAACCAGATATAAAGTTTGTTGTGTTGCGCTTTAATCATCGGTTCAGGTTTTTAATTTGGTACAATTTCCACCATGGAGTTTGCGGCGATTCGTGATGCTCGTAATGATATCCGAAGAAATAACACGAAAGCATGGCTCCCAAATGTGAACCATTTTGACTCCGCGCTCTATGAGGCATCATCGGTTCGGTGTGAGGCAACTGGTGTGGCCTGTAAGTTCCGAAATAAAACAATTGGAAGGTTGCCAAAATGGATGGAATAACCCAAAAGAAGACCAAATTGAATTGATTGACCCAAATTTGCAAAACATTGAAGATTATAGCCATGGTGATGATTTGCCACCAGCTCACATAATTTTTCAGGAACAAAAACCACCACCGCCAAAAATTCTGTGACCCAGTGGAATAATCCGGATCGGCGGCTTCGCCCGGAAACCGGTGATGCAAATGATGCTTCTGATTGAGCCGGGAGTAAGAGAGCGCCGCAAAAAGCCAGGTGGCCGATTGTCCGACTATTTTATTCAGCGTGCGGTTTGACGAAACCAGACCGTGCATGGCATCGTGTGCAGTAATAAAAAGTCCGGTATATAAATAGGTTTGAATGGCGATATGGATCAGAATGATTGGTGCAAAAGATACTTCAACAAATACCAGTAAATAAACCAGATGAGCAAACCACAATGAAACGACAAGAAAGGCAATCAGTAATCCCATGATTAGTTATGAATCAAAAAGTTTAATGCCAGAAAGAATATCACTTGCATCATCAGAAGTAAACCAGCAATCCGGTTGTTTATTTCAACTTTCAGGATGCGGATCATCAGAAATAGGAATCCTGAAACCAGGAACCAGTCGATGTAGTTTTTATTCGGAATAACCCCGTTGGCCCAGTACCACATGTCGTTGGCAATGGCAACTGGTTCCATTAGCCAGTCGAACGCAACCATTGTCGCGGCGCCAATCAACGGAAAATACCAGGTGTTGCGAATGGGTTTTGCCAAGGCCGAAATGCAGTAAATCAGTACCAGCCAGTTGAGACCAATGATCAGTGGTGTATTCCAAAGTTTTGGCCCCAGCGAATTTCCATAAATGTATGCACCAAAAATAGCTTGTGTATTAACGCCAATCAACTCAATCACAAAACCAAATATTATAATTCCTGAAAAAACAAATGCGCTTTTTTTATTCTTAGGTTCGTGAAAAAAAATCAGCAAAGTGGCAGCCATTACGATTCCAAAGGGTGTGAGTTTCTGAAAGAGAGGCTGCAACGGACGAATCATGAATCCTACAATACCAACCAGATACCAGATAACAATTGCGATTTTTGCCGTCTGAACTTTCGTGAGAGTCTTCATTTTTGTTGTTTTTGCAATTGTTCTTTTACCAATCTGGCAACAATGTTTGCCGACGACAAACATAACGGAATTCCGCCACCGGGATGAACACTTCCCCCAACAAAATACAAACCGCTGATGTCGCTCCGGAAGTTGGCATGCCGGTTAAACGATGCATACCGGCTGTTGGAACTGCTTCCGTACAAAGAACCATTGACTGAACCGGTTTGTTTAAAAATATCGGGAGGCGACAATATTTGTTCGCTGACGATGCAATCCGACAATTTTTTGCCTAGCATTCGTTCCAGTTTATCCAGAATTTGTTGCCGCGATTGAGCGATTAATTCATCCCAGTTTTGTCCGGTGTCGGCCGGCGCGTTAATCATCACAAACCAGTTTTCACAACCATCAGGCGCATCCGTTGGGTTGTATTTGCTGCTGATGTAAACATAAATGGTCGGATCGTTGCACAAATCTTTTTGCCCGAATAAATGCATGAATTCGTCCTGATAATCCGAACTGAAAAAGATATTGTGGATGTCCAATTCAGGGGAAGCACCTTTCATTCCCCAGTAGAAAATGAGGGCCGAAGACGATCGTTCTTCTTTTGCGATTTTCGCAAGTCTTTTTTTATCCGGCAACAGCGAGCTGTAAAACCGGTGTATATCAATGTCGCTGACCACAATATCTGCCGCAACAAATCCGGAATAGGTCCAAACTCCGGAAACCTTACCATTAGTCGTTTTTATTTTCAGGACTGGTTGGCCAAAATGGAATTTAACCCCAAGTCGCAAGGCTTGCAGGTAAAGCGATTCAGTAATTTGAAACATACCATCTTCAGGAATAAATGCGCCAATATTGTGCTCCAGATGCGAGATCACGCTCAGTGTTGCAGGCGTTTGGTATGGGTTGCTGCCATTGTAAGTTGCATAACGGTCGAACAGTTGCACCAATCTTTTTTCGCCCAGTTCATGCCTGTTGAATTCGTGCAAGCTGCTAAACGCCTGAAGTCGCCTGAAATTCAGCAGCGTTTTCAGCGATTTCAGGTTCATCAGGTTTCTGATGCGGTGGAAGGAACCGAAAATGAACAGATCGGAAGTCAGTTCATAAACTTTAGCTGCCTTTCGTAGATAGCTGGTCACTTTTGATGACGATACATTTAGCTTTTCTTCAATCTCCGAGGCAAGTTTTTGCACATCATTGTATGCCGAAACCTGAATTCCATTGGGATAGAAGTATTTGGTAATTACTTCGAGTTTGCGGGTCGGAAAACGGAGGTCCTCATCGAGCAGTTCGTGCACCAATTCAGGTAAAGTTAGCAGCGATGGCCCGGCATCGAACCGAAAACCATCAAAATTAAACTGCGAGACCTTACCTCCCGCTTTTTCAGCCGATTCATATACATCAATGCGAATGCCCAGACGAGCCAGTCTGATCGCAGCAGCAAGTCCGCCGATTCCTGAACCGATGATAATAGCTTGTGTCATAATTCAATAAATTTATGAAAACCTAGACGTACTCCAAAAATAAATTCGTAAATTACTAAAACATTTCACGAGTTATTTGTTTAAGTATTTTGTAAATAAATTGAACAAGTGCAAAAAAAAGTGATTGTTATCGGAACCGGGCTGGGTGGACTTACTACTGCACTTCGGCTTTCAACCAGAGGTTTCGAAGTTGAAATGGTTGAAAAGTACCATCGTGCAGGAGGAAGGCTAAACTTGCTTGAAAGAGGTGAGTTTAAATTCGACATGGCTCCGACCTTTTTTAGCATGAGTTACGAGTTTGAAGAATTGGTCAAAGATTGCAACATGGCCATGCCTTTTGAATTTGTTGAGCTCGATCCGCTTTATTCAGTGCATTTTGAGGGCGACCAGCGAAGCTACCTGATTTACAAAGATCTAAAAAAATTGGCGATTGAATTTCAGGATGTTGAGCCCGATTTTGAAAGGAAGATTACCCGTTTTTTGAAAGCTGCAGGCCAAATCTTTCACGATACTGAGAACATTGTGATTCAGCGAAACTTTAATTCTTTGACTCAATATTTACTGAAACTGACAACCGTCCCGATTAAACATGCTCCAAAAATGTTTTATTCGATGTGGCGAGAAATGGAGCGCAATTTTGAATCATTCGAAGTAAAAGTGATTTTCTCGTTAGTAGGATTTTTCCTAGGAGCGACTCCTTTCGATACCCCTGCTGTTTACACCTTGCTGAATTACACCGAGCTGTTGCATGACGGCTATTACAACGTGAAAGGTGGAATGTACAAAATAGTGGAGGGTATTCTTCAGGAGCTGGAAAAACGAGGAGTTCAGATTCATTACAATACCGAAATTATTAGTTTCTCAAATAAAGAGGATAAGATTAGTTCATTCACCGATCGTTCCGGAAAAGAATGGAAGGCCGATTTGTTTGTGGTGAATGCTGATGCCGCTTGGTTTCGTGGGGCGATCTTAAAACGACCCGCATTTTCAGCAAAGAAACTGGATGCCAAAAAATGGACTTTGGCTCCACTGACGATTTATCTGGGTTTGGACGCCAAAGTTCCGAACATGTATCACCACAACTATTTTCTGAGACGGAATTTTAAAGAATATGCCGGAAAGATTTTTAAGAACAAAATAAAGCTCGACAAGCCCTATTATTACGTCAATATTCAGTCGATGCACAATCCCGATTATGCACCTGAAGGGAAAGAGTGTGTTTTTATACTTTGTCCGGTGCCCGATCTGCGATATAAAAAGGATTGGAGCGACGATCATGAAATTGCCGACAGCATTATTCGGGATTTGAGCGACCGGACTGGCTTCGATTTTCATGCACATACCGCAGTAAAGGTTGTTTTTACTCCGGAACACTGGGAGGAAATGTTTGGATTGTACCGGGGAAGTGGCCTCGGATTGGCTCACGACCTGAATCAGGTTGGTGGTTTCAGACCAAAAAACAGAGATGAAAAATTCGATAATCTCTATTACGTAGGCGCATCGACTGTTCCGGGAACAGGTTTGCCGATGACTGTCATAAGTTCGCGATTGGTAACCGAAAGAATACAGAACGACTATGGAATTGTTCCGAAAAAATAACCTCGACTGCAGCAAAATTACGACCCGTAATTACAGCACTTCATTTTCACTGGGAGTGCGTGTTTTGAATGCGAAATACCGTGAAGGAATTTACAGTATTTATGGATTTGTGCGCTATGCCGATGAAATTGTAGATACCTTTTTTGATCAGGATCAGCGAACGATCTTTGAGGAGTTCAGGCAGGAAACGTTCAAGGCAATTGATCGTGGATTCAGCATAAACCCGATCATTGACAGCTTCCAGATGGCTGTCAGTAAATACAAAATTGACCGCGAATTGATTGACGCTTTTTTGCTGAGTATGGAAATGGATCTCAGCCAGGAGGTTTATTCAGCAGAACTTTTGAAAAAATATATTTATGGATCGGCCGAAGTAGTCGGTTTGATGTGCCTTCGGGTTTTCTACTTCGACGAACCCGAAAAGTACGATCAGCTAGTGGTGCCTGCACGTAAACTTGGTGAGGCTTTCCAGAAAGTGAATTTTTTACGCGATGCACACGACGATTTCAGCGAGAAGGGCAGAATTTATTTTAAAGACATCGATTTTACCAATTTTACTGAAGCAACTAAAAAGCAACTCGAAGCCGAGATTGATCGGGATTTTCAGGAGTCGATGGAAGGTATCCGCCGGTTAAAAAAGCAGGTGCGATTGGGTGTTTACCTCGCATTCAGCTATTACATTAATTTGTTGAAAGAGATTAAAAAAGCGCGTCCGGAAGAGATTCTGAAAAAAAGATACCGGATTACAGGAACAAAAAAGAGTTTACTTCTGGTAGATGCCTATCTGAGGAATACTTTAAACATACTTTAGTTCACATAGCAAGTAACTTATTAATCAGATGCTTGATTGAATAATCAAAATTTTATATGTGGTTATACTCTGTTTTGCTTATTTCGTCCATTTCAGTTCCCCTTATTCTGAGTTTTGATAAAAAACTTCAGTTCTATAAGCAATGGAAACATCTACTACCTTCTCTGTTTACTATTGCTGCAATTTACATCATATGTGATATTTACCTGACAAATCTTGGGGTTTGGGGTTTTAATGCCCGCTATCACTCCAACATCATTATTTTGAATCTGCCACTGGAAGAATGGTTGTTTTTTATTGTTGTTCCTTATGCCAGTATTTTCTTGCACGAATCGGTTGTTTTGTATTTCCCTGGGCTAAGACTAAGCCGCAGAATAACTAAAGCAATCACAATTTCCGTGATAATTGCTTTAGCCTTTGTGGTATTATTCAATTCACAAAAAACGTATACGGTATATATTTTCGGGGTATTGATTTTTGCTTTACTGCTTTCTATTTTTGACAAATCAGAAGTAATCAGAAGTTTCTTTTTAACATTCCTTATAATCCTGATCCCTTTTATTATTGTGAACGCAATATTGACGGGAAGTTTTATTGAAGAAGAGATCGTTTGGTATAATAACAGCGAAAACCTGGGGATTCGTTTTTTTACAATTCCGATCGAAGATTTTGGGTATGCTTTTAGCCTTATTTTACTAAATCTCATGCTAATAGGCCAACTAAAGCACAGAGTCAAAAACAAATAAAAACTAGAACATAAATAATGCCGCTGGTTTTATTGTACTTCTGTCGTTTTCGTTTTACTGAAAGCATAACGAACGATTGATTAAAAGTAAAAATTCGGTTCGCTCTTCAAATTTTTGTATTTTCGTAACCAAATTTATTCTGAGAGAGCCAGCATGTTCAAATTCCTTTTATATCCCTTTTCTGCTATTTACGGGTTAATTATTTCCATCCGGAATTTTATGTACGACTATAAAATTTTTAAGTCTACTGAGTTTGAGATCCCGGTTATATCCATTGGGAACATTACTGTTGGCGGAACCGGAAAAACCCCTCATACCGAATATCTGGTTGATTTATTACGGAAACAATTTATCGTTACAACGATTAGTCGTGGTTATAAACGAAAAACAAAAGGTTACCACGAAGTTAAAGCTGACTCACTGGCCACTTCGATTGGCGATGAACCTTTGCAGATCAAAAATAAATTCAGGGAAGTTCAGGTCGTTGTCGACGAAAAGCGGGTTCATGCCATAAAAAAAATTCAGATACAGCAACCGAGCGAATTACCCGATGTTATTCTGCTTGACGATGGTTTTCAGCACCGCAGCGTGAGTGCCGGAATAAATATTTTACTGATCGATTTTAACCGCCCAATCGATAAGGACCAATTGATGCCGGTTGGACGGTTGCGCGAAGCCAGATGGCAGATGCGACGTGCCAATGTGATTATTTACACTAAATGTCCACAGGAAATTTCACCCATAACCAGGCGGATTATCATGAAAGACGTGAACTTGCGCCCTTACCAAAACCTGTTTTTTACCACCATGGTTTATCAACCGCTCACACCCGTTTTTCCTGACGAAGCCATCGAAACGCCAAAACTGGCTTCGGATAGAGTTAGTGTTCTTCTGGTTACCGGAATTGCAAATCCTGAGCATCTGCGGAAATACCTGAGTACTTTTACCGAAAGTATTACCGACTTAAAATATCCGGATCACCATAATTTTAACGCTTCGAATATTCATCAGATTGAGCAAAAGTTTGACGGAATGCCGGCTGAAAATAAGATCATTATCACTACTGAAAAAGATTCGATGCGCCTGAAAGACATGAATTTGTCTCCAAGTTTAAAAACGCATTTATTCTATATTCCGCTGAAAATTAAATTCCTCGACAGCGAGGGGAAAAACTTTGACGAAAAAATTGTAACCTATGTTAGAGAAAATAAAAGCAACCGCGACCTTCATAAGCGACAGAGTAAAAAAGCCAATTGATGCCGGAATCATTTTGGGCTCTGGTCTGGGCGGACTAGTTAACGAAATAGAGATTGAGTTGACTATTCCCTATAGCCAAATTCCTGATTTTCCGGTTTCAACAGTAGAAGGACATTCCGGACAATTGATTTTTGGTCAGTTGGGCGGAAAAAATGTACTTGCCATGCAGGGACGTTTCCATTACTACGAAGGATATTCGATGAAAGAAGTGACTTTCCCGGTGCGCGTTATGAAAATGTTGGGCATCAATACCCTTTTTGTATCCAATGCTTCGGGAGGTTTGAACCCAACTTATAATGTCGGTGATGTTATTATTATATCCGATCATATAAATTTCTTTCCTGAACATCCACTTCGTGGGAAAAATATTAATGAACTCGGTACCCGATTCCCCGATATGAGCAAATCTTACGATGCACATTTGCGCGAGAAAGCCAAGGCAGTTGCCCTGAAAAACGGCATCGCTGTTAAAGAAGGCGTTTACGTTGGTGTATCCGGACCAACCTTCGAAACACCGGCAGAATACCTGATGTTCCGCCATTTGGGTGCCGATATTGTTGGTATGTCAACTGTTCCTGAAGTAATTGTGGCCCGACATATGGAAATGACTGTTTTCGGGATTTCAATTGTGACGGATAGTGGAGTTCCCGGACAAATTGTTGAAATTTCGCATGAAGAAGTTCAGGAAGTGGCCATGAAAGCTGAGCCAAATATGACACTGATTTTAAAAGAATTGGTGGCCGGATTATAACTGCACTGATGAATTCTCTTTCAGGATATAAAAAAATACCAGTCAAAACCTGGTTTTTAACTTATGTTGGTGAGCTGCCAAAAGCTAATTCTTTAGAAGATTCTATAAGTTTTAAACGATGGAAGAATCCTTCGGTAGAGGAGTATCTTGAAATTTATGAAGAAGTTGGCCGCAAATGGGGATGGACAGGTCGTTTATTGAAATCGACCGAAGAACTAACGGAGATTTTGCAATCTGAAAACAACGAGGTATGGCTCTTTAAGGTTGAGAATAAAGTTGCAGGATTTTTTGAACTGTTGCGTTCAGAAAGTGATACAGAAATCGTTTACCTGGGACTCAAACCCGAATGGATTGGCAAAGGACTAGGCCGGAAACTAATTCAGGCATCGGTATATATGGCAGGTCAGAACGGAGAAAAAATATGGTTGCACACCTGCGAGCGAGATCATGCCTCGGCTTTGCAAGCCTACCAGAAATTAGGTTTTAAAATTGAAAAGGAAACTACATTAATGGAATATTATCCCGAATAGCTATGAATCTACCTACTTTTGCCGACATAGTAAAAGCGCACGACCGCATTCGTCCGTATATTCACCATACACCAGTCTTAAGTTCAAAAAGTATTGATGAAATTGTTGGTGCCGAACTGTTTTTCAAATGCGAAAATCTTCAAAAAGTCGGGGCGTTTAAGTTTCGGGGAGCATGCAATTCTGTATTTGCCCTTTCCGATGAGGAAGCGAAAAACGGAGTTTGCACTCATTCTTCCGGAAACCATGCTGCAGCATTGGCTTTGGCCGCCCGAATGCGAGGCATCCCGGCTTATATTGTGATGCCCGAAAATGCTCCTGAAATAAAAAAAATAGCAGTTGGCGGATACGGTGCTCAGATTACTTTTTGTACTCCAACGCTTGAAGCACGAGAATCTACTTTAAAGAAAGTGGCTTCCGAAACAGGAGCAACAGAAATTCATCCGTACAACAATTTCAATGTGATTTGCGGACAGGGAACTGCGGCCAAAGAACTGATCGAAGAAATTGGAACACTCGATATTGTGATGGCGCCTGTTGGTGGTGGTGGATTGTTAAGTGGTACGGCAATCTCAACCAAGGCGCTGCTTCCCAAGGCGAAAGTGATTGCTGCTGAACCTGCCGGAGCTGATGATGCGTACCGTTCATTTTACGCCAAAACACTTCAACCTTCAATTGCACCCAAAACCATTGCCGATGGACTTTTAACTTCGCTTGGCAGTCTTACCTTTCCGATTATCCTGAATGAAGTTGACCAGATAGTAACCGTTTCGGAAGAAAGCATCGTAGCAGCTATGCGCATGATCTGGGAACGAATGAAAATCATCATAGAACCTTCGTCGGCTCTCCCATTGGCAGCTATTCTTGAAAATAAATTGGATGTGAAAGGCCAAAAAGTCGGCATCATTTTGAGCGGCGGTAATGTGGACCTAGGGAAGCTTCCGTTTTAAAATTTGTACTCCACATTGCAACATTAACCTATTCAGCCCATACTTTGGAAGTTGAAGATCCGTGGCACGAATTGCATGCACCGGTTGCGATAGTCGAACTCATATATTTTGTGCTTCCCGAACTTCCGGTTACACTCACATAAATCCCAATTCCATAATTAATCGAATTACTGGTATAAAAGCTTCCACTTTTGTTAACGGTAAATGTCCCCAGAACTGTTCCGGCGCCACTTGCCTGTGACGAAAGCTTAACAATAGCTCCTGGAAATCCGGAAGAAAGTGCTTTGTTATAAATGGAGCCTGCGGCAGTGAACTGGTGGCAATTCAGGCAATTTTTACCGGTGTTATGACTGGTGCCTGACGCGGTGGATTGTCCTCCGACTTCTTCTCCATCTTCTTTCTCGCAGGCAAATAGCACGGCAATAAGACCTATGAGCAATATTGAAAATACTTTTCGCATGAATATCTAACGAAGTTGTTTCGTTTTTATTACTGACGATGAGGTAGTGCGAGGTGGCGAGTCGAACTAACATTGGGTTAAATTTATCACCATGAAAGATTAGTGTTGTGTCATCGAACTCTTGTCGCGATGTCATGCCGAACTTGTTTCGGCATCTCTTCGTTGATGAGACCCTGAAGCAAGTTCAGGGTGACGAAGCTTCGATAGTACAACGTTGAAATGACACTCGGCTAACTTCATCAAAAAATCGCAAATTTCAGGCTTGTTCG